>Ga0307992_1000313_pt1 | contig 31334 bp, 41 predicted proteins | sample EllFjometagen133_FD_203162 | JGI IMG/M metagenome (GOLD analysis project Ga0307992, IMG submission 203162) | Marine microbial communities from Ellis Fjord, Antarctic Ocean - #133 | ecosystem: Environmental > Aquatic > Marine > Unclassified | place: Southern Ocean | collected 2014-10-08
TCTCGTTTTTTACCGCCTTTTGCAACATAAAAATTCATTTCAGGTTTGTTTCGTGCGACCACATCTTCAATAATAAATGCATAATCAGGGCCAAACACACCCTGAAGCACATCAGTTACTAATTGTTCAATGACTTCTTTTGTTTTAGTTTGACTCAAAATGCCAACTACAGACATAATTTCTCTTGCATCTTCTTGATCTGCTTTTCGCTTTCTATTAGAAACCAAATCTTCAATAAGTTGATCAGCATTGGCTCGAAGGATAACTTTTTGAGCTTTATGCTTTGCAAGGTACTTTTCGTATATTGCTAAATCCATATCAATCTTTCAGATAGTAAACCATAATTGTAGTTCCAACAGGCATATGAGAAGGATCTAGAGTGAGAACTTGAGCAGGAATCATCTTTATTGCTTCTTCTGTAGGAAAGTGAAAAGTGTCCCAATTGGGAAGAACATCAGTTTTCATAATTGTTGCACTCCCTACAAGTACTTTACCTTTTGATAAGTGCATCCATTGACGCAATTGTTTTAAGACTCGCATCTGTAATCTCCTGTAGTTGTGTTTGAAGTGCTTTTGCTTCTATTCTAGCTGCTTCTATGGAATCCATTCCCATATCCTTTAATTGCAGAAGAATTTGATCTCGAGCACCTTCTAGTTTTGTTTGTTTATCTACAACTTCTTTAAGCATAGATACACGTGATTTAAGTTGTTCTACAACATCAATCATTGGTAACCTCTTCTAATACATGATCAATTATATCTTTTACTGACTGGGAAGTTTTTTTCTCTAAAAGAACTGTTTCCAGAACTTCTTTCCAAGCCACTTGTGATCCTTGACTCTTTTGTAAACGTTCAATAAATTGAAGGACACCATCTTCTTCCATTTTAATATCACGTCTAAGATCAAATACATCGTCTATTGTACCCACCTTCAGCTCAATAATTTCAAAGTTATTAGTCTCAGTATCAAATATTATTACTGCGGGTTTAAGTTCAAGATCAAATTTACCAATCGTTTTTCTAATAATAGCCCCTGGATTGATAATTGTTCGATTATTACATATTTCAGTAAATCTAAAATGGTAATCACCGCACACCACAAGATCATAGTCTGGAAACTTACGCAAGAAATTTCGTGGACCTTCAAGTACTTGACCAGGCCACAGAGGACGATCACCAATCATTCTATGAGTTACAAGGATGTTAAAACTTTCTGTATTTTCTACATCAGGAGGTTCTTCACCAAATGGCGCACCATATAGATTAATTTGTTGTCCTTTGTCTTCATTTAACATAACAGGAGCCGGTCCCAGCAGAGTTATCAGCTCTGCTGCTTCCAGCACAGCCAAGGGGCTGTTGGGCAGTGTGGTGGCACTATGCCCACTAATGTCATGTTGACCATAAACCACAAAGGGTTTAAGGGCGTATGGTTTGTAGTTAAACCACTCTGTTTGTAATAATTTAATTATTGCAATTTTCACACGATTGGCAACTGTAGGTGTATCAAAAAAATCACCAGGTTGAATAACTGCTGTGCACTCATGATCTCTAAAAATTTGAAATGCTTGGCACAATTTACCAAGATGTGTTTGAAAATAATCATCTTTCCTACGAATAGGAGAATAATTTGTTAAATGGTTATCCCCAAGAAGGCCAATTTTCATGTTGCCATTCCTTTAATTCATTACGAACTATAATATCAGCTGTTAGGCCACTTATACCTGCAAGCATTCTCCAATGTTCTCTATCATTAAGCACTTCTAATGTTTTTATATGTATTAAATCTGCCATATGATTTGCTAAGGATTCAATAGCGGTATCAGATAAAATATTTAAACGAATAATATCATCACCAAACAAGTATAACATGGCATCATCAAATTCAAATCCATCATCTTCAAATATTAATAGTCCTTCCAGCTCTGCTGGAGTCAATAGCAGATATGTTCTAACCATTTTTAGATCCTTCAATGAGTTGGTCTTTTTCTTTATCAGTAAGCTTATGTCCACATGTGGGACAATCAACAAGTTGAGCTGTAAAGACATCAACATCATTTTGATACTTCTGCTTTGTTTTTTCTAATACAGCTAATTGCGTTTGTTTGTTAAATCCTTCTGAATGTACTTGAGACATCAGACACTTTTTCTGTTTCAATGTATTATACTCATCTGCTTGTTGTTCGGCGAGAGAAATTAGAGCAGTAATTTCTTTAGCATCAATTGTATTATTTATTGTTGTATTCCATTTTTCAATCAGAGGATTGATTAATCCAATAAGTTCAAATAGTTCATTAATCATTTGAATGTGATCTTTTGCGATATTCATTTTTTGTGTAAGGACTTTTACATCTACTACAAATTGTTTTATGCATTCATCATATGCATCAATTGGAAGTTGAAAACGTTGAGTATGTTGGGCTTGATGCATGTATTTAACAGCTAATTCTTCTGCTACATACATTTTCTGAACAAAATCTGTTGTAATTACAAAATCTTTTACACACTCATCATAGTCTGCAACTCGCTGCTGAAAAAATCCTGTTATCAAATTTATTTGCAAATATTTATCTGTTTGTTCTTCTGCTAATCGAATTGTTGCTTCAATATTATCAGGAATAGCATCAAGTTGTTCCTGAACTTGATTATATTCAGACATTTTGAATTCTAGTTGTTGTAGTTTTGATGCAGCTATACTCTGCTGTTTTTTATAGCTTTGTGTTTGAACCAAGAGCACCTGGAAATGATCCAGTTGTAATTCCTCCATGGCCAGCAATGCTTGCTCGTTTTCTGCTTGATCACACTCCAAGCTGTTAATGATACCGTTAGATCGTTTGATCCTAGTAGCAAGATTACTAGTAGCTTCATCAATTATATTGAGTCCCATCAATTCACGAATATAACGAGCAGTCTCTCCAGGAGATTTCACTACAAGAAAATAAGGTTCCTTTTGTTCTTGGAAGTTAATATCTTCCATAACCAATGCTTGTGTAATCACTTCAGGTGGATTAACACCAAAAGATGTAAGTTCATCATCATTCAATTTGTAATATCCATTGTCTTTTCGATTACGTCCACGTTCAATAATTGTTTCTCCATCAGCATCTTTAAGGATTAGACGAACAAAACAATCATCCATATCATCATGAATAAAGCCATTACTTAAAGGACGATTAGCTTTGACCCATTGAAGAGCACGCCACAAACAAGATTTTCCTGCATCTCCCGAACCAATTATTACATTGACTCCAGGATGATAATTTAGTGTTGAATTTGTATGTGCTTGAAAATTATGAAGCACTTGTTGTTTGATCATAGTGGATCTCCACTGGGACAATATTCTATGAAAGTACGATGCATCAAATCTACAGGATAATATGTTGAAATACGTCTGAAGATTTTCTGTTTAATCTTATCTAATTCATCAATTATAATTCTGCCATCTCTTAATTGTAGCTCCATGTAAAGCATATGTGCCAAAAACCACGCATCAATGATATCAGTACCAGGACCATCAACATCTATGAATATACCTGCTTTTTTTACAGGTTTGATAATAGAATCAGGAACAAGAAAACCTTTAGTTCTTGCAGCATCAAGCATCTGTATTTTTTTTGCATTTCCAAGATTTGCACCAAATTGTTTAAGTGTTGAAGGATCATGAACCCGAATTTTTGCCCCCATTTCAAGTAGTTTATGTTTCAATGTTCCAGTTAACTCTGCAATTTGACAGATAGATGTGGTCTGACTTTGATATGAGTATCCTTCAATTGAAATGAAAAAATCATCTTTTTCATATCCTATCACAGAATAGTCAAACAGAATTGATTTTATAAGACATTGAATACGTTCCACCGCGGTATGAATTCGTCGTTGTGTAAATGGTGCTTTCTGTTCATTTTCTTTTTTAATAGGCGATTGTATGCCGGTATACTTAATTTCAGAAATGGTATCCACCACCCACTTTGGAGTTGTGTAACTTGACCAGGAACCAATGAGGTTTCCAGTATTAGAAGAGATACAGGTTATTCCCCAGTGTTCCAATGAAATGTCAAATCCGAAAAGTAAATATTCTTTATTCATTATGATTCTCTATTCTTTTTCTTTAAACGTAACAGGGACTCCATGAGAGGAAATTGTTTTTGTGTAAATTATTACAGCTTGTTTCCACTCTTCTTTTGTAAGAAAAGGATCAGGATATCCAGTACTAAGAAAAGCACCAGTTCTTTCTTGACAAGTTCCACATTTTAAGCAGGGGCGGTCGCCTTGTCCATTGTAACAAGTCCATGTATGTTCATATGGAACATCATGCTCCATACCCCATATAGCAATCTTTGCTTTATTCCAATTGCCAAATGGTGAAAGAATTTGAACACCATTGTATGTACCATTTTGGATAGCATTACCCATGGCAATCGTAAATACTTCTCTACAATCTGGATAGAGATTATGATCGCCAGCATGATTTGCAAGGATGATAACATCAAATTCTCTAGATTCTGCAAAACCTGCGGCCAATGCCAACATGATACCATTCCGAAATGGAACCACTGTACTCTTCATAGATTCTTCTGCATAGTGGCCTTCAGGAATTTCCCCTTGATCCTGTAGTAGATTGGACTTTAAGAAGGATTCCTGTTTTCCAACTATCCAACACTCCATAGGAAGATTGTATGTATAGAAGGGAATATCCAAATTTTTACAGATCCAGGCACCAGCGGCACGTTCCTTTTCATTGTGCTTGCTTCCGTAGCTAAAGGAAATCCCAGTAACATCATACAACATATTTAATGCATAATAAACTGCTGTGACACTATCCATACCACCTGATAACAGTATTAATGCTTTTTTCTTTTTCATGTTTATCCTTAATTTGTTAGAAAAACTAATATATTTTTTCTAACAAAAACTATTTCCATACTCTTTTTTTGCGAACTTCTGGAGCATAAACTTGCTTCCATACTTTATATACTTCTTGACGAAGCTCTTCTTCTTTATTATCTCGTTCAATATGTATAATCCATGTCTTCATTTGTTTTTCTTCACCGAAGACAGTAACCTTTCCGGTCTTTTTCATGGACTCTTCTTTTCCATGTTCCTCTTCACAAAGGAATCGGAGATTAGAATGAATATCATCAATACCATGATCAAAAAGAAGTTTAAAGTACCCTGTACGAAATGGTGGACCAATTTTATTTTTTGCCATTTTAAATTTGATCCAAATACCAATTGGTTTCTCTGCAGTATTCATAACAACCCTTTCATGCTGTAAATAAATACGACATGACGCATAAAATTTGAATCCTTTACCTCCTGTTGTTGTTTCTCCACCAAACCCAGTCATATTTTCTCTTGTTTGATCAACTATAAAAAGTGTTGTATCTGTTGCAGACAATGGTTGAACATTTCTTCTTAAGCCGAGTGAGATCTGTTTAGCACGATATGCTCCAAATCCTTGTTTGGTCATTGACTTTTCCATCTCAATAGCTGCAGGTAATGCAGTAAGTGAATCAACCACACATATTCGAGGACCTTTCAGTTTCTTATTCTTATTTTCAGGGTCCATAATATTAAATAACCAGTTATCAAACATTTCTTCTAGTGTTTCTGGATAGCCAAGTATTAATTTTTTATTATCACAATCTAATCCATATAATTCAGCAAAATTAGGATCTAGAGTGTGTTCAATATCTGCTAAAAATGCATTGGCTCCTTTTCGTTGTGCTGCTCCTAAAACGGCATTAGCAAGTACAGATTTAGCAGTACTATTATCACCGTAAATTTGTGTAATTCTCCCACCAGGAATTCCTCCTGGCAACTGATTGGCGATGGCAAGATCAAGAACTGTACATCCTGTTGAATAAAAAGTTTTAACGGGGGCTAATTGTTCCACTCTGTTTGCTCCTAATACTTCATTAATAAGTGTATCAAATTCATCCATTGGAGAATTTACTCGCCTTCATTGTTTCGTTCTTGTTTACGTTGTATGGCCAAATCTTTTCTACGTTGCATGATCTGTTCTTCTGAAGCAGAATTTTCTGTATCTTGTACCTGTCGAACATTTCGTTCACCAACTTGCTTATCCACATTATTGTAGAAGTCATGCACAAATTGTTCAGTAAGATTGCTAAGTTGCGTCTTTCGCTGGGCCACTGATTCTTGAATAACCTGGAGCCTTCCATGAATCTTTTCAGCTTGTCTAAGTTCCGATAAGGCTGTAATATATCTTGGTTGTCTTATAATACATGCATTTACAACAACTTCAGTTAATTTGTCCAGACTAAATGCATCTTTATCACGTCTGATTTCATCCATCAGCTTAGCTTCTATTAGGCGAAGCGCATCCTTGGTACCATTCATCTCATCCTTAGCAGATACTACTTTATCACCAACGAGATCATTGAGACAAGCCTGGTCTGCACATTCTACAGGAAGATTAAATCGATCAATAGGCATTCGATTTTTCATCTCTTCAAGAAACATTTTTAGTTCATTATTCATTTTTAAATCTCTATATAATAAAAAGATAATCTGGGTAAGTATTTCATCACCCATGTTTTTATTAATTTTTATTTAGTAGTTTCTGCTTTTTTCTTTGCTTGAATTGCTGCAATACGTTCTTGCACAGACAATTTCTTTCCTGTTTCCTTAACAAGAGCCTTCTTTTCTTCTTTAGTAGAAATTTTTGTTCCTTCTTTGGGAGAATCTGCATCAAATGGAGGAGCCTTCTCTTCTTTAGCAGGAGCCTTCTCTTCTTCTTTAGGATCCTGATTAACTTTTACAGGAACCTTCTCTTTTTTAGCAGGAGCCTTTGCTTTTTCTTTAATAGGCGGACAACCATCTAACAAGTTCTGTGTGAACTCATAATCCGGACGTTTTAATATTTCATCAAAGGTGTTTGGTGTAGCAGCATATAATTCCAAGTCTGGCATTTCACCATCACCAAGAATCTGAAAACCCAAGTACTTCGTGTTCAATGCTTTACCTTCACGAATGAACATAATGTCGCCTCCTTCTTCAGGATCACTAATATCAATGAATTCACCTGAACGAGGATTTTTAGATAAAGCTAGAATGTTACGTTTAAAACCACCTGGACCATCATACCAACGAAGACCTTTTTTTGACTCTTCAGTATTTTTTGTATTTACTAAAAACATCAAAAATCTAACACTATAACGAAGTGCTTTTTCAGTTTCATCCTTTGGATCTGCAGCAACAATTTTATCACGTAATTCACAGATAGGACAGGATTCATTGAACATGCGTCTAGCACAGAGAATATTGTGACCATCAGCACCAATTTTATAATGTAGAAAAATTTCTTTCATAAAAAAAGCTTCAGGATCTTGTTGAGGAATGATTCGGAAAATATTTTCACCCACTTCAGATTTGTATTGAGTAATACCCATACGTTCCAACATGTGTGTGTCAACGTAATTCCATTTGTCTACTCCACCTGTTCCGGAGTTTGCATGTTCCTGTTTGATTGCATCAGTTCTCTTTGACATTTATAATGCCTCCTAAAATTTTGGTAAATCAAAACACGCTCTGGCAATAAGGGCACCAAGCTGTGCCTTGCCACTATAATATACACTTGATGAAAATAGACGCAACAGGTAGGTCATCTCCTCAGCCTCATCTTGATCCTGTGCTCCTACTAATTTTTTCCACATAAAGCTCATAATACTCCTTCGGATCCGTTCTGGATCATCTGAAAGAGAATTGTATGCTTGAAGAATGGTTTGCCACTTAGCCTTCCGCAGCTTAGGAAGCATGCATAAGTTTTTACAAATATCTATGATGTCCACATCTTCTTCTGTTCCTGAAATCAGAAGTTCAAAAGCTTCTTCTAAGTCCATGTCTTTTGTCTGATCCAAACTAACAAGAGCATTCCTCGGAGAGCCTTCACACATTTGTGAAATGCCTTCCAACAAGTCAGGATCAACAGTAAAATCAGCTATTTTACAAGCTCGTTCTAGAACCTTCATAATATCCTTCCGACCCAAAGGATTCACATCATACTCTGTCACACGACTCCTGATCGTTTTGATCATGTGATCTGGTTCTGTTGTGCAAATGATGATGTAGCAGTAGTCCGGACAATCTTCTAACGGTTTCAGCAGACCCTCCTGAGCCGTAGCTGTTAGCTGATGTGACTCATCTAGCAGAATGACACGAGACTTTCCAAAAGGCCGTAACCTTGTCATCTTTTCAACTTCTCGAATGGATTCAATACCACGAGTATTCGCAGCATTTGTTTCCATAAAGTCCATATCCATATTACATTCTAATAGGTTCGCTAAGATCCTTGCAATAGTAGTCTTACCACAACCAGGAGGTCCTTTAAGCATCAGAGCATGTGGTCTGTGCTGTGGAGCCATCTGCATAAATTTCTTCAGTGAAGAGATCGTAGAAATGTTGCCTACAATATCTTCTAGTGTTTGCGGTCGCACATTTTGATAAAGTCCCATTATACCTCCACCTCCAAAGGTGACATATCATACCAGTTTGATCCAATTTCCCACTCAACAGGAGTAGGAACGGATTCCCAATCAAAATTAGATACATTGCAAATTGATTCTACAATCTCAATGAGTTCTGGTATTTCTTCCGGCACAGCATCAAAGGTGCCGCTATCATGAACTTCTAATATGAGCATTGATTTTAATCCTCTTCGCATCACTTCTTTATCAATCAAACGAAGTTCATTCAGAAACAAGCAGAAACCTGTCCCCTGTGTGGGATTATTATATAGCTGGAAAAGTGAAAGTGGACCACGCCTTTTAAATCCAGGCAAAGCTTCAAAGTATCCATTATCATTATATTGTTCTACAACCTCTAATTGCCAACGACGCACTTCTTTATATGTTTCCCAAAACTCTTTCTGTACCTTGATGATATGATCCAAGCTGATTTCAGCTGCTTGAAAGTCTTCATACCTGGCAACAGCTTTAGGAGCTGAACCATAAAAACTTGCAAACACAAAACCATTTTTTCCACCATACCGAAAGATTCCTTGTTGTTTAGGTGTAAGTTCATCCCAGTTGTACTTACTACCAGCATACAACTTTTTCGTCCAAATCCTATGAAAATCAATACCCTCAATTAATTGTTTCATAAGGATAGGATCTTTGGATTCCATCGCGATGATTCGCACTTCTAGACTGGATTTATCAAATTCTAAAAAGATGTTGCCATCACTTGGAATGACAGCTTTCCGAAGTAGCTTCTGAGTTGGATCGTGTTTTGGAATGTTTTGTACGTTAGGATCAATGGCTGAAGAACGATATGTTTTCGCAACATTCAATGTGAATGTGGGATGAATTCGACCATTTTTATCCATAGCCTTTTCAAATCCAGCAATTCTTTTTAATGTACCATTAGAACCTTCGACCTTTCTATAAAGAATTAAAGCTTCAATAAACACTCGCACATCTTCAGACACTGGATTTTTTAAAATATCAGGAAATACAGCTTGACTAGCAGCAGGCTTACCACCAGCAGTCTTTACAGTTACAAGTTGACCCATATACAATTTTCCACCTTCAGAATTTTTTGTCATTGCATCTTCACCGTACAATACTTTTCCAATATCAGAAGAAGAAGTCCAAGAGAATGGTTTCTTTTTAATAGCTTCTCTATCCTCATTAAATTCTATTACAGCAGGTAAACCTGTAATTGTAACAATAGCAGCATCTCTGATGATTGTATTCTTTATTCGCATTTCTTCAAGCAAGCTCGCATCCATTTGAATGCCTCTGTGTTTCATACGAGCAAGGACACCAGCACCTTTCATATAGTTCTCACTGAATTCTATTTCTCTGCCTTTGAGCATCTCTTGTTGTACTTCATATGCCCAAATGGGATATCGAACATCAAAGCAGTTGTAATTCCAGATCTCCTCCAAAGGAACCTCAGCCATTCGTGCTTTCATCTTCTTACCAATAGTGTCATAAGTATGACCACAGAGCCTGTAAGCGATGAGCTTGAGTCCAGTTGTGTTGTCTCTACAATTTCTTATATGAGCACCAATCATGGTATCATAAGCAAAGTTGATAGGCTCCTGATTAAACATCTCCATGGACCATGGTCCTTCCATGTTAAAATTCTGTACAAGTTTTGGAGCTGAAGATGCAAGGAATGCTTCAAATGCATCCCATATACGTGTACGATCCCCAAAGGACCAATAGTGATCATCCGTTCCTGGAGTGATGTAGTCTAACGGAATACAATGAGCGTACTCCTTCGAATTAGTAATAGCGACTGTAATTAGTCTAGCTCCTTTTTCAAATGGTGAAAGACATGTCGTTTCAAAGTCAAAGGACACAAGTTTCTTTGATGTACTATACATTTCAAGAAGCTTTACTGCATTTTGTGCATTTGTAATAAGTGAATTGCCTTTTTTTGTAAGCTTTGCAGGAAGAGGTTCTCCTAGCTTGTCTATGATGTATTCCATGTCTTCTACAAAGACAGCTGTAGGATCCAATGTTTCTTCTTTGGCCGATTGGATCTCATTTGGATCCATGATACAACCTACCCAGCACCCAAACCGATGATCTGGAAATACAAGACCATGAACGGAAGTAGGTGTGAAGATGTTTCCCGTGAACGGAACTACACAAGCAATGGACTTAATAGCATACTTACCAAGACAGATAATCAGAGATGGTTTCATCTCCTCAATCATTTTGAACAGTGTGGGCTGACAACATTTAATATGTACCTCTTTAGGAGGTGTGGTTGTTCCTTTAGCATTTGATGGGGGCTGGCATCTGACAGCAGAAATACGACTACAATCTACATCCATATCAATCCCGAAAGATTTTAACGTCCGGCGGAGTAAGTAACCACCAGCATCAGTCAAAATTTTACCTTGTCGATCACCCGCCTTCCCTGGAGTACCATTGATGATCATAATACCAGCTTCACCTTTCCCGTAGAGTTCAATTTTGGGAGTGTGACAGGTATCACATAATTTACAACGAGCACAATCATACTGCGTGGTAGAGGGAAGGGGACTTTTCTTACCAGTGGACTTATCACCAATATTTCTACGGGATTTGGTTTTCTTTGGATTTTTAATTTCCTCCGCTGCCAACTTATTTTGCTGGATAGTATAAGGATCTAAGAAGAATGATTTCTGTCTCATTATTCCCTCGTCTGAATTAAGTATTCTAAATCACCTGAAGTGAATAATACAATGCCTTCAGCGTCATAAAATTTAAAGGAATCAGCTTTGGATAAAATATCTTGAACAAGTACAGGATTCAAACTGAATGACAACGCCTCAGGAGTGCTCACATAAGTTTCCTCTTCAAGCACACCAAGTTTATTTGCATGAGATTTTAGCACACAAACATGATCTTTTGCTGTAATGGAAACTTCTTTATCTACCATATCCATTTCTTTCAAGAAGACAGTATGACGAGCAAAGATATCTTTAAAATCAGATTCAAATCCTACATCCAAATATTTCATATCTTTTGTAGGATAGAAAGCAGCTAAGTCCATGAAATTACCATCATGTACTAAAGTAGACAAATTTGTACCATCCTTCAACTGTACTTGAAATCGATCTCCGGTATAGTCCATAAAGATGATCTTAGAGAACAATCCTTTCATTAGAATATCAATGAACTTTATAGGAAGAGAGAACTGTTCTTTGTATGGATTCGTCCACTTGGCTCGAAGGATTCGGAATCTATCTGTTGCATACAAATACGTTTCGCCTTTGGCATCAGTGGGTGTAAAAATCACACCACAGAGCACACCAGCAGTCTCATCCTGACTAACACCAAGCTTACACATAGCAAGACCATCATGCAATCCAGCCAAATCGATCTCACTTACAATGTTATCCGAGAATTCAATTCTGGGGAATTTTGCATTGGAAGTCAGCTTGAACTCACCTTCCATTTTATCGGTTTTTACCTGAAGGATATTGTCTTTAAGTTCTAAATCAATCTGATCGTACTTCAGACTTCGAAGCAAAGAAAGGAATCCAGAGGCATTGACACAAAAATGTAATCCCAAATCTACAGGCAGTGTAGTTTCTATTTTAATAGCCCCATCAGTACCTTCTACAATTGCTCCATCTACTTTAACATTTTGAAAAACAGGCAATAAAGCGTTCGTTCCAACAGCAGGATATACAATCTCCAATGCATGAACAAGTTCTTTTCTATCAACGTTCATTGTTACTCCCTAGAAGAATGATTTATTTGTTCTAAAAACTTTCTTTTCTTTGATTGAGCCCTCTTCTAATAACTTTTGATAATAGTAGATATTAACCTTAAACCTTTCAGTAATATCTTTTCCTAATTGCTCCATGTCTACGCCTACTTCAGCCAAGTAAATGTTTACAGCTTCAATCTCTTTTGGTGACAAGGCTAATGTATAATGTGCATGTGTAGATGGTTTGAGTTTACTAAGTTCAGAAACAGAAACATGTAATGGTTGACAAGTATAGTCAAATACACCTTGCCCACTAATATATCTTGGAACAATTACTTTTCCATAGGCTGCGAGTTTCAGCCATGTGGTTGAGTTATGTACCAATAGTCCATTTGCAACAAACTTTTGACCATCGGGAACTTCTAAATCATAAACAGTAGACTGTTCCGGGGCAATTGTTGTGATCTTCATTACCTTTAAAAAGGAATGATTGTTTTCTTTTTCTGATCGAGTCCCCCTATTTTCAGAAATAGAAGAAATGCTTTCTTGTAATTTTATATTTTTTCTTCCGGGCAAAAATCCAATCTTTTCTTGAAAAAGTTTTAAACTTGAAAGATTACCAATGCTTAAATTATGACATGGGCGAACTCCCCATTCCTCCTCTGTTTTTATCTTCCTTGAATGTGTACTTTCGTAAATTCTAACATCAATTCCTAAACTTTGTAGAAGGAAAAACACCCCATAAAGAAGTTTTCCACTAGTAGTGGAGCACTCAATATCATTACAACATGTTCCATCGCCACTAAAATATCCTCGAAGAAAAGAACCCAAGTTTTCTTTTGAAAGATCAAACACCCACCAGGGGACTTCTTTAGTATGAGAATGCCCTACAAGTCCCAAAACTTTCATTGTTCTCATTAACTTAGAAGAAGAAATACTTGCATCCACCTCATTATTATCAATTCGAAGTTTGCAGTTGTATCGTTTTGCAATATCCTGCAAAAGTTGCATATGTTCTGAATCATTTGCAGCGGAGATTTGAACCGCAGCATTATTATCTAAAGAGGAATAACTTCCATCGGCTATCCACAAACCACAAAATTCTAAAAATTTGGAATCAAATTTAATTTTTGAAGGTAATTTACGCATACACGTTGTACTTGGATGGGATTCAGATGCATACGTTTTTCTATCAATATTCACTATTTGTTCTTGTACATTGTTTGTCTGCTCATTTGTATTATAGTCTACACCAACACAATGGTTTCCCAGTTTCACTTGAGAAGTTGGAAGACATGATAATCCAGAATCATCATGTACAAACAAACCATGATCGCCAGTAAGTGTTAATTGTCTTCCTGTTTTTGTCTTCACTCGATATTTAGTTTTAGACACACTATGGCGAATAACTTTAGAAACAGGTTTCCAAGATCCATTTCCAACATCATCTGTAACAAAAGTTTCCACATCTTTCAAAGTTTTGTATTCATGTCCAGAAGATTGTTTCTTTTTCTTTCCTTCTGTACAATTAAACAATCCTTGAATGGTTTCTACTCGAATTCGTCCCAATTCTCTAATAAGTAAATGTGATTCGCCTACCACGGAATCGACGCTGTACCAGGAATATCTGTGCATCAGCGAGAAGCTGGTCACTGCAAATCCATGCACCTTGATGTCCGGATTAACTGCTTGAATATACTCAAAGGCTTTATTGCCCAATCCGTTTACGAATTGTTTAAGAGTAATACCTCCAGCAACACCACCAATACCGATGTACTCATAATTATCCACCATCTTACGAAAATGGCAAAAATCTTCTCCGTAATGGAATACAGGAACCGGTACAAGACCATTTGCTTCCATTTTGTGCATGTTCTTCCAAGAGCCTTCAGCATTGTACACAATGTCCAAGTTTGCGTATCCATCGAAGTGATCTTTATACTTATGGCAGAATACAATGTAGTCATCAAGATACGCCTGAACTTCAGGAGTGTCGTTGAATGAAAAATCCGTGAAAGATTGGACAGCACCTTTGTTCTTTGAGGCATACGAAATCTGTTGATTTCTGTCAAGTGTATCTTCAAACTCCATTTCACTAAATTCAATAGTACCATCTTTATTTGCACGTTTTTCAGAGTCAACTCCTGTATCATAGGATGTTCCAACTAATCCAACCGCATGGTTTAACAAACTATGTGCTCCTGAATCCATGAACAATTCAACCTCAGGCACATCATCCAACACTTTTTGAATTTGTTTTTTTTTCCAAAATGTTTCTAAACTTGTAGCACGCCCATCAAGAACCGCATTCAATCCAAGTCCCCGGGCACTAGATTTTCCAGGTGTCAAAATATTGGCAAGATGTATTTTTTGTGTACTCATTATCTAATTTCCTCTTTAAGCAAATATCCAGAACAAGAAACAATATTGTCCGTTTTTGGATTATCTGTAAAAACAGCATTTCCAAAACACTCTGGATACATCTGATAACAACTATCACATAAATGTATACTCATATTTTTTAAGGTTTCTGGAACTAAATTTAAATCACCCATTATGTTTCCTAAATAGTAACTGGTCCATATATATGTGGTGCCGTTAAACGCCAATGATTTAAAATTCTCATATATAGTTCATGGTCCGGCATATTCGGAAGAATTACAGTTGGATTAATGCTGATTCCACCACGGGGCATAAAGTCTCCCCGGACAATCAGAACTTTAGGCTTCATGACGTCATATAGTCGCCGAGCAATTCGGTTGACTACATCTTCATGAAACTCACCATGATTCCGGAAGCTGAATAGGAAGAGCTTTAATGCTTTCGACTCAACCATTTTCAGGTCTGGGATGTATGCAATGCTAAGTTTAGCATAATCAGGTTGATGCGTAATGGGACATGTGCTAGAAAACTCCGGACACTCAAATTCAACCACGTAATCATTCTCTGTGTGTTGGTTGTCAAAGGTTTCCAGAACTGCATCATCTGGATTGGTTGGATACTTCGTTGCACCTTGTCCTAACAGGCTCAAATTTTCTGTATCACTCATTTGATCTCCTGTGATTTTAAATACAATATATGAAATGGAGGAGATACTGCACCATTATAATGTGCTGCCGCCTCCAATGCATCTTTAATAATGTCACCGCTAATCCAAACTTTACCATTATTTTGATATCCTGCAATACATATCATTTTTTCCACCGATCTTTATTAGCACTATATTCATTAGCATCGCCCTGCTCTTTGATTCGGCAAGGTATTTCTCGTTCATAATATGTTCCTTTGCAACCATTCTCTACCAGCTGCAAAAGTTTCTGCTCAGACCATCCAGCTTTAATAAGAAGGTCACGTAATTTGTTATACTCAGTATCAAACCCGTTCACCAGAACTTTGTTAAAAGAAATCAGCTCTCTAAGGTACTGGGCCACAGCATTCTGATCACTGTAGTCGAGCTGTGCGGCTGCGGGCATTGTTTCAAAGACTTTCCATTCTTGTTCAGTCATTCTGCTTCTCCGATGAGTTGCTGCAATTTCACTGTTCCATATATCTTTCCATACGAATCAGGATCATGTTCTTTTGGAAATTCAGCACACAACACAATGTTGATGAATGGCCTGAACCAGGCGGCTTGTTCTCGTGCCTTCCAAAAAGTTTCTGCGTCCCAGCAAAAAACAATTTTGTTTGGATTTTTCTGGAGTATCAAATGCTTTTGTTTTTCAGTTAATGAAGTTCCAAAGGAACATACTGCACCAAGTCCTATTCTCCATTGATCCAATACTCCTTCACAAATATAAATAACATCATTTTGTGGAATTAAATTATACCCATATAAATAATCATTAATATATCCCTTTGATGTATTATACTTAAGTTCTGCTGTCCCAGTAAGATCTGCAGCTTGATAAGAAACCAATTCATGTGTCTCTGAATAAACAGGAATGATGAGACGATTCATACACTCACCAACTTTGCAAATTCCGCAGTCCCAATGGAGTAAAGTCTCTTGAGATACTTTACGTCTTGTCTTCCATCGTTCTAAGAGTGGCCAAGGCTCTTTCAAGTTCGTTATGGATTGTGTATATTCAGGTAGTACAGTGGATATCGCTGGTCGTTCTCTTTCCCGTGGCGATGTATCCTCATCAAAGATAGATTCCAGCTGCTCCAATGTCTCAACTTTAAACGTGGACGTCTCAATGTCCAACATGTTTTCAGCTACTTCATACGAAATATTTAATAAAGAAGCAAGTAATACAAAAGCAGGACCACGTGATTGACATCGCCAACAAGAAAAGACTTGTGTCTCTGGAAAGAATCCACAATGATTAGAGGGATCATCACAGAAAGGACAGTTTACATTTACTGAACCTTCAGAGACATTTTTACCCTCAGTCCAGTATTCAATATCAAATTCTTTGTAAATACTAATGAGCAATTCTTTACTATCAGTCATTATGTTCTTTCACTATTTCATAAATATGTTTCCATGACTCGCCCGCACAAATTGAATATATGGTCGTTGTTACAATTTTATACATATTTGCAAATCGTATTTTATCCTCACGTTTACTGCAATTAATTAAGATATTAACCACATCCAAAGGTTGCAATTTACTTTTCCAGTGATCTGCTCCCCTAGGTCGTTTTCCATTTCTAACTGAATCTTCCCCATTCTGTTTTATAGTTCCCCAGGCCAAATTACTAAGGTCATTATTTGAATTGTCATCATCTAAGTGACGTGCTACTTCTTTTGGGGCTGGTAAGCGTACAAATGTGGTTAAAAGAATTTTTGCTTTGGACCAATATGCCTTTTTTGCCCCTTCATATAATCCAATGGAACTATAATTTTTACTCCCAATATCCTTCAAATATCCACCAGAACATTGGGACCAAACTTGCCCTTTTAAATTCACATAGTATCTAGGAAATCCTGGAATTTGTACCATGCCTTTTGGAACAGGTGTTTTATTTTGAAGGTAACGAATCATCATATTATCTCCCATACTCCCTCATATACTCCAACATAGATTTTACGAAACTAAATCTTGGACCTCGATTTTTTATCATCCTTGCATCAGCTGAATATTTTAATGTGAAATCCATCACATAACATCTAGGACTTATCTGTACATTTCTACGAACACGGCCAATACACTGTTTCCTGATGAGAGGAGAACCAATTGGGCTAAAAAAACCAACCATATCAGTCACTGTACCATCAAATCCTTCTTTGGAACAGATATCTTGTGCTATTAAAACTCTATAAGTTAGATCAGTTTGAAAGTCTTTAATAGCTTTCTTTCTAGCATCATGACTTTGACCACCAAATACAGCACTATATTTAATTTTTGCTTTCTTAAACGCACGTTGCATCGCTTCCAATTCACCTTGCCAGTGATAAAACATAATGAGTTTCTTATGTGTTCCATTTAACTTATCAACTACAGCCTCAGCCTTTGGATTAGATGTAAGATGGTGGATGATTTTCTTTTTAGTATCAGAGATAGTCTCATAGAAAAATCCGGAGGCGAGTTCTTTACAAAGCATACCAATAGCGGAGGGATTCCCATTGGCTGAAATAGCAATACCTTTATGAATGAATTTTCCTGTTCGGATCAATATATTCTGAAGTTTCAAGAATTCAGAAGTGGCTTGACATTCAATCACAGTGTCTGTCACTTCTGGCATGTCACAACATTCTGTGTCTTCAAATCTAATTACAGATTGTTCAGCTCTATTCAGAATTTTTGGTTCTGCTCCTTTATTAATTTCCCATTCAAATACTGACTTGTGAAAATACTTTAAAAGATAACCATAAAAATTTGTTCCTAAGGAAACCCCATGATCAATAACTTTCATGATATTAAAAAGTTCCAGGAGGGAATGATCAATTGGCGTACCTGTCATGCCAATAGTATAAGAAACAAGTTTACTGAGTTCATAACATATTTCAGACTGAAGAGAATTATAGGTCTTGCATCTATGAACTTCATCTAAAATCAGTCCATCAAAACCATACTTATGAATTTTATTAAGATCAATAACCCATTTATTTACAATTTTTCCTGTCTTTTTATTAAGTGTAAGTTTACGTTTAGCAAAAACAGATTTTAAACCTTCATAATTGATTGTGACCATGTTTAAAGATTTGGATGTAAAAATTTTCTCTCGTTCTCTTTTTGTTCCAACAGCAAAATCAATAGAATAATTTGTAAAGGCAGGTGTATCTCTTTCCCAAGCACTGTATGCGGAAGATGGACAACATGTTAAAATCTTATTGCAATGCCAGATGTTTTTCATAGTCATTAAGGCCAAAGGTGTTTTTCCTGTACCGACATCATGAAAAAAACCTACTCGATTTCTTGATTCAGCAAATACCATAGAAAAATATTGATGCCAATACGGAGAAAGTTTGAAATCCATTTCTTCAAAAATGTACTCACATTCAATTTTAGAAAGAGATTTGTAGTCTAAATTAGCCATTTAATCATCATCTCCATGATCATCGTCATGTGATGTAAATTTTAACGGCCAACTGTAAAGTACTAATTGTCCAGCATCAAGTTGTGAATTGAAAGTACAACCCATATCCATTTTACCATGTCGATTTGCTATTATATACATTTGCATTCTATCCGTTGTAGAACGACTCTGAGACATGGTTTGGCTAATACCAAGAGCTAAATCCACATCACCAATTTTCTCAATATTCTCAGATGTAGATTCTTGTCCAAGAACTTTTTTCTTGAGATTTTGACGATTTACTTGACTTACTGTGACCATAAGCAAATTTCGCTCTTCAGCAATACGTTTTGAAACCATGTAAGCTTCATGAATTGCATTTCGTCTATTGTCACCGAATGGTAGTTTCATCTTTTCAATATAATCATTGATTATAACATCAGGTCTGAAACCATGTTGAACTTCCAGATATTCAACATATCGTTCTATCTCATCCATTGTTCCAGTTAAGGCAGGATATTTTTTTAACCAAAGTGTACCACCAAATTTCTCTGCTTTCTTTCGAGCTTTATACACATTAGTAGCATCATATACTGATGGAACCATTCGAGCATTTGTATCAATAATTTTCCCTTCATCATTAAATACTTCAAACTGTACAGATTTGGCTTGATGTTCGCTTGTAAGTCCACCGAAGCACATATCATATCTTTTTTCACAATCATCACGAGAGAGCTCATGAGAAATATGAAGAACATTGAATCCATGGAGAAGAACTTCACGCCCTAAGTGAAATAAAAACCAAGACTTACGACCTTTAAATCCACCAAGAATGGTCACTAAATCACCTCTGCATAAACCTCTAGGAAGCATGTGATCAAGGTGTGGAATACCAAGTCCACAAATATAAGGAGCATCTTCATCAGTATAGTGATAGGAAGGAGGTGTAGCAGAGCTGTATTTGAGCCCATCTTCAATGACAGGAATGCCACTCCGAAGAGCCAAGGACATCAAAAGCTCAGCTTTATCAAATTCACCTTTGGCTGTTAATTTAGCAAATTTAATAGCAGCTGATTCAAACTCTCGTGCTTTAATAAATTCAGAGATTCTACTAAGAATATAATGAATATCAGGTTTGTCCATATCTTGAATACGTACCAAGTACGTGAGATAAAATTCTTGATCTTCATCTGATTTATTCTTGAGATGTCGTTCCAGCTCATCGTGGAAATGATTATCTGGAGCGGTTCCGAATTGATCGAAGTATGCATAACACCATGTGATAATATCTTCAGTGATCATAGAGGAAAAGTAGTCAGGCTTAACACTTTGTCGAGCTGACTTCAGAAATTTAGATGAAGTGATTGCCAAGAATACAAATGCATCTTGAATCCTTTGTGAGATTACACTCTCCACATCAGCCCTTTCAATTAGTTATTTCAACTGTGTCTTTCAAGGATTGCCTTAAAGCCCGAATATAATTAATCCTAGCTTCTTTATCAGGGAAAGCGGCAGTGATTCCGACATTCATTTTAGCTAACATCTTCTTATCCATATTGGAAATGAAGTCACAGGGACGTCTATGTTTGATTTTTTTCTTTTTTTTCTTAGCCATTAACGCATCCTTAGAGGTTTTTCAAAAAACATAAGGCATTTTATTATCTCCTATGCATCAAGAAATTCTTGTTTTAAGCCAAGATCTGTAAGTAATGCTCCGCGAATGGATGATGTTACAGTCATTGCTCCTGTGGATTGGATTCCACGACAGGTCATACATTCATGTTCTGCTGTCAAAACAACGCCAACACCCTTAGGTTCTAAATATTCCATCAGTGTATCAGCCACTTGATCAGTTAGATGTTCTTGTACTTGAAGACGATGAGCAAAACATTCAAGTATACGAGCTAACTTAGATAACCCTGTGACTTTACCACTGGGAAGATATCCAATTTTTGCAGTACCTCTGAAAGAAACCAGATGATGAGCACAATGGCTGATAAAAGGAATATCCTTTACAATCACCAAGCTATCATACTTATCAACAAATTCAACATTCAGTATATCTTTGGGATCTTGACCATATCCCGCACCAAATGTTTTGATCCAAGCTTTGGCCACACGTTCAGGTGTGCGACGGAGATGTTGATCCTCCAAATCCAAACCCATGCCTTCAATAAAATTCGCAATTGCTTTTTCCATTCGTGGTTGGTCGTACTGATGCATCATAACTCCTTAACGTTCTTCTATTGCATTTGGCCACAATACTTTGTGGATTTGTAAACTGTATTGAATGTCCCACATCTCATCTTCAATCAACAACTCTGCCAATTGAGCAGCCCAAGTATACTTTGAAAGCTCTACATAATCCTCATCACTAAGTGCGGGAGACACAGCTATCTGTGCTTTCATCATATGAAATTGACAGTCAAGAAGTGTTTTCATGTAGGTATACTCATCCTCAGAAGAAAGAACGAATTTAACAACATCTTCTTTTCTAAGTATCAAAAAGTTTTGAATGGACATTCGATGCTCCATTCCACTGGATGGCATCTTATAGTCCATCACAATTCTGACATTAGGATTGTTTGCGATTTCAGAAGGAACCGCATAAGATCCATTTGTTTCAATTGATATCATTTGCTTAGGATATATACCAATGCCCAGTTGTTTGATTAAAGAAACAACTCCAATTATTTGTTCAAAGGGCTCCCCACCTGTAATTGTAATCTTTGGACTCCGCCGGAGCTTGTCAACAAGCACAGCAATCGCCGTCTCTTTACCATCACACTGTTGTAGTGCATATTTGGTATCGCAATAGGTACACCTCAGGTTACACCCAGCAAGCCTAAGGAACGTGGTTAATTGGCCGGCACCTCTAAAGCCATTAACTTCTCCATCAATAGCCCTAAAAATGGATTTGACGAACAATGTGTTTCGCATTACGTCCCCACAAAAATATTATAAATATGTTTCCATATACGTCCATGAGAAATATCAGCAACGGTTGTTGCATGCACAGTATACATTTTAGCAAGCTTAGTATGTGTATACTTCTTTTCTGATATTGACCAAAGGATATTGAGTACATCAAGGGGAAATAATTTTGAACGCCCATGTTTCTCACCAATATGAGAATGGCCATTTCTGATCATATCCGCCATATTTTGTTTATTGGTTCCCCAAGCAAGATTTTCAAGTTTATTATCTGTATTGATATCATTAAGATGCCTGCCGAGTTCCCCAAGCTTTGGTGGTCGTACAAATGTGGTTAAAAACCTGTTGGATTTCTCAGACCAGACTTCCCCCTTCAAGTTTATATGGTATCCGGGGAAGCCTGGAATTGGTTTCATACTATGCCTCTACTAGAATATCGTATGCTCTCTGCTTTACCTCAGCCCCAGTACCCATTAAAACACTATTCATTCGAATTTCTTGAGGATCATGACCACCAGTGGCACGCGTGGTAGCAATATGGTCGATGTATTCACTGACACCATTTAAAGCGGCCCACTTTGTATTTTTTACAGCAGCATTACCCTTACCAGTGTATGCAAGGTCTGTAACCTTTGCTCTAATGGCTTGGGTTTGTTTCGACAAAATTAATTCACCCGTCTTCTCACTCACGGTTCTAGGAAATACGGATTCAACGAAGAGCTCTATATCATTATCATTCATTGAAGCATCCAGCAGACGATTGAATTGTACAGACATATTTTTGAAGTAATGATCAGTTAACTTCAAAAGCTCTCTGGCATTAGTTGCTTTCGTTTCCCAATTGGTGGTATGACGAATAGAACATTTCTGTTTAGTGTCTTCACCAAGTGCCATGCCAAGTGTATTGGCACAAACAACACGAACAGGAGTCATGCGAACATGAAGAGCAGAACTGCCATCATGTGCATTTGTAAGAAGAAGATATTTTTCAATAGCATCAGCACCAACTGTAACATCATTCGGGAATTTCATAGTCATAAAGATGACCTTACCATTGAATAGTGAGCCAGCCGTGTGATACATTGCCTGACCTTCACCAACAATTGCATCAGCAAAGTTGAAGCAGTCCAGGTTCTGGATGACCTCGTATCTATTACCAACTGTGCCAAGAATAGAATGGTCTGTCATTCGCATGATGGCATGGCGGTCTGGAACAACAACATTTTCTTGCATCGGCGTACCTGCACCAAGTCGCACTTCCATAGGATATTTCTCAACCTCCCAATCTAGGCCAGCTGTCTTATGGCACTCTTCAGCTGTCATATCATAATCAACCTGAACACCTAAACCGTGCCAAACAGCTCCATTCGCGACCATTGTTTCAACTTCTGCACTCATGTTTTGTCTCCTGAATAAATTGATTAATTATTGTTTACATACATATTATAAAATATATGAAAGAAAAAATCAACTGTATTCTTAGAATTGTTTAAAAAAATATAAGGTATGATGCCATTGCTATTATATGTAATAAAAAGAGACTCCCCTAAAGAGATTAGATAGCCTCCAATGACCGGTATTATCAGATCCAACGCATAATATATCTCCCTTTTTATTTTATAAATTAATTTCATTATCATTTGTATTGTGGACTATAAGTCCTGCAAATTTGTTGGAGTTCATTTACTCCATGGTGGGCTCTTAACCCTTGAGATCTATTATAGTGTTTTTGTGTTCCTCAAATGATTTTTTTAAAAAATAACTTTAATTCTATTGACATTTTTTATTCAATACATTATATTGTGTTGTAAGTTAAAAATAAACAAAATGTTAAACAATTGAATGGAGAAAAATCATGAATACTAAAAAAGAAACACAAGATTTTTTAACAAACATAACATATGAAGTAGTCACTAGATCTTAAGAAATTTTTAAAGAGGAGAGCAATAAAATCATTGCAGCATTATCTATATCTGAAAAAACATTTAATCAAATGATGCAATGGGACATTGCTAATTTAGTGTACTTAGAACATCTTTCAAAGAAATGTAATCTTCTAACATTCGTGATGAACAAAGAAGGTGTTGAAAGTGGATTACATATACTTCAGACAGAATTGGAAAAAGTGCAATACTATTTATTAAAAATTTTCCACACAGCACAACACCTGAAGCCAATCGAGTAGTAGAGATGGAAGTCAGAGCAGAAGTTGAACTGTTGAAAAAGATCAAATATGCTCTCTCCGAAATAAATATTTGGAATAAAAACCAGGAAAAAGAAAATGATACGAAATAAAAAAGATCCTTTTGATGATATATGGGATTCAGTAAAGACTAGGTCCCCAAGGTGCAAAGATTCATGTGCCTGGTGCTATAAAGTAAGGCCATCATGGATGCTAAAATATACTACCATTACTGGAACTGTTTGTGAAATTTGTGTTGATAGTCACGGGAGATAAGATGAAAAAGAAAACATGCAGTACATGCATTTATCGGGATCTAAAAACGAAATGTTGTCGTTGTCCAAAAATTAAAGAAATAGAACACCATAATAAAATGTCTCAAACTGAAATTGATATAAAAAATCATGATTGCTTGGTATACTCTTATTATGAGAGTGGAAGTTTTTGGGTGGGAGATGATTTCGGTTGTATTCATCATAAAACTTGTAGTATTCCATGTTATAAATGTGTCAATAATTTGTGTACACTTAGAAGAGACGATAAACCTAATGTAAACTAAAGAAAAACTCATGATTACACTAGAAAAATATATCGAAGCAATGGGTAGTCCTCCACCATATAATAATCTAGAACGTTGTAACTGTCCTAATGCAGGAGAACCTGGCCATCGTTATTGTGGATGGTGTCCAGATCATGATAAACCTAGAGCCATGTGTGGTTGTCAACTTAAATGGAAAGAAATAACAACTAAATCTGTTTTTCATGACTTCAGAGGATTAAAAATAAAAAAATGAAAATAAACTAAAAACTTGTCAAAGATTATATTGATATTTTTGGAGTAAGACTATGAATCAAGAAGAAGGAAACACATTAATTGCAACTATGCGACCTACAGTCGAGATATTAGCATTCCAAACATATCCAAAGATCAAAAAACCCACTCATCTAAGCGTTGATGATTTAATTCAAGAAGGTCTTATGGTATGTTATGAATGGGTAAAGCGATGGTACAAATCAGACTCTGGTGCTAGTATAAAGACATTTGCTACCAGTGGAGTTAAGTTTCATTTCAAAGATCTTGTTATGAAGAGTTGGAAATCGGTGAATACAATTGCAAGTGTTGCTAATGAAGATGAAGAAAATACATCCTTTATTGATTCATTTCCCGGAAACACACGAACAGAAGTTCTAAATACAATCATCAATTTGTCCTCCTTTTCAATAAGAGAACAACAGTATATTGCATTGATATTAGATCCTATAGATATTATTAAAAATGAAATTGTCAACCATCCCAGACAGCTTCGTCAATCGATAAGAAATTTTCTTACGATCTCTATTGACACGGAAAATGTTCTCCGTAAACAGATCCAGCTGAAACTGGAGACATTAAATGAACAGAATTAGGAGTCATACATGTTACGATTAATTCCATTCACCATTTTAATTCCTCAAAAAGATGGAACCACAGCAACTACAGAAATGGCTATCAATCCAGAACAAGTAGCTGCTGTTCAAAAAATACGTATCGCTACAGCAATGGTAGGTCCCAACAAACAACCCATTACTAAACCTGGTTCAGGTATGTTGGTTACAGGAAATATGTTTGTTGTTGACATGAAAAAAGAAGAACTGATTCGTATTTTACTTGATGAGACTAAAGATGTTGAAACATCCTAAAACTCCATATAGTTTAGCAGACAAACACTTGAATGAACTGGCAAAGCCTTTACCACTCGTTCATAATTTTCCTTGTAAATCCTGTAAAAAGCTTGCACTCCAACATCTGCCTGGAACCACGTGCATGACTTGTATGGCCTGTGGCAAAACATATGGACCTATCCCTAGACGGAATCCTTCCTATGGCGACATGCTACGCTGCATGGTTAATTCTGCTGAAAAAGAAATGAGGCACTTGAAACTATGACACAGCGATCATTATTTCCCTCATGGGATGAACTAGCAAAACATCCCCCAAGTCCAATGTTCATGTTAGTCTGCAATTCCCGAAAAGAAGCTGTACTACTTGAACTCATTCATCATTTAACATGCACGGCTAAACGAACAGCAATTCCCATGACAATGAAATTTGCAGCATGTCTTGTAAAATGTTCCTATGATGCTGTTTCCTATCTCAAATCAAGCTTAGTTACTAAAGGATTTATCAGCATAAAAGTAACAGGTAAAGAACGTATGATGTGGTGGTCATTTAATCAGATTGCAGTAAATGAAGCATGGGCCAATAAAGCACCAGCTTATCAGGATGACCGACCACAACTACTTCCTGTAGAAACAGACTTTTGGGTAACCTTCTGGAAAGAAATCAATCCGCGTTTACTTGGCAGCAGCCCATTACCAACTCTGTACGAAATGGGTGACCAAGAAGTACGAAATGGGGAAACCAACCATACACCTAAAGAACCCCATTATCAAATAGTTGGTAATGGCGAGAACTGTAACGAGAAGTTCGCTACTACCATTTTAGGCGATAAATCTCCTTCAAATGACATTATATATAATAATACTAATAATAAATTATATTCAAATAGTATTAAAAGTAATAAAAAATTAGTAGTAAAAGATAAACTCATTTCAGATGAAGATTATCAATCAATAATTGATTATTGGAACGAGCAGAAACTTACCAAGTTTTGGATGAAATGTAGGAAATTATCACCTTATGTTTCTAAAGGTATCAAAGGTGCTTTTAAGTTATACACTTTAGAAGAGATTATTGAAGCAATTGATAATTACAGCTTGGTGTTGCAATCCTCGAAGTATTATTGGGATTATATTTGGTCTATCGGTGATTTCTTTAACGTGGGAGTTTCCTCCTCAGCAACTGCTCCTCGGAAATGGTGGAAGTTTCTTGAAGAGAACTTTACTGCAAGCAACTATCTTGACAAGGATTATGTTGCTCCTGAAGAATGTAATCTCAAGGTCCTCAAGAGAATGCTGATAGGATATCGGAGGGTGATGAATACACCTGACTATCAACCTTCAGAGAAAGAGTTGGCGAAGTTTTCTCAAGGTGCTAACCATCTGGAGCAGTTTTGTAATCGGAGGTCCTTGTCTCCTAAGGAGGGACATACTTATTTGTTTGAGATGTTTGATCAGCAGATCTTTGAGCAAAGTCAAGTATTGTATCCAGGACATTTTAGTTCTAAGACCACTTGGGACCAATGGATGCCTCACTATCTAAATGAGCTTGGAATTACAGAGTAGTTTCTTTTTGAAAAGGATGTTAGTGTATTCTTTTTAAATTTTTTCAGGAATTTAGTTGATTTTCATATGCAATTTCGTTATGATATGTATATAGGAAATAAATTAAATTGTTGAATTGGATTTAAAAGGATAAGTAAGATGGAAGAACAAGATTTTTGTCATAATGTTCGGAAGTATTGCATGGAGAAAAGATTATCTACTTTTGGAGGTAGGGGCAGGACTGATAAGCGTACTTATGTTTGTTGGTCTACTTATGTTACAATTGTATCTAATTCAGATGTTGCTCCTAATGTTGCTGGTCTTGGTTATTGGAAAACAGGATTTAACAATGGTCTTGGTTTTTCAAAGACATTGTATACTCCGTCTACTTTTCATATTGTAGTGGGTGAAAATTGGGAAGTGTAGGAAATAAATTGAATTTCTGAATTGGATTTGAAAAGATAAAAAAATGATAACAATTCAAAAACATAGTCAAATAATAAAGGTAAGGAATGCTGAGTTAGATCAGACTCAAAAAGATGAGAATATGACCTCTGAACAAGAAAAGATGATTAGAATGCAAATCGGAGATCTTGAAGTTCAAAATGAGTGTGATGAAATTTCATATAGAGAAAGTGGAGATATAGTTCAGAAAATTAATGTCCTTTGCAAGAAATTGGGTGAATCTTATAGTCCTGGTAATACTGCAAGATATTGTGTAAAGGAGACAATATGAAAGCATTAAAAACATTTTTCATGTATATGAATCTTATTATTCGGGCTATTATAGTTTGGCCCATAGTAGCTTGTGTTCAGGTAGTTTTGCTTTTTGCAATGATGTTTATCTTGTGTTTGTGCGTTCCAGTCCAATGGCAGCATGTAATATTCTTCATTGAAAGGTACGAGACTGGTTTTGAAGTCATATCTATCATAATACATTGTGGTGGATTATGGTTGTGTGCCGTGGTTGCATATGGATTTTTTCGCGGTATTTTAGTTGTTGGTAAAATGTACAAAATAGTAGTTTGTGGAATGTGAAAGGATTAATGTGGATTCAAAATAAATACTTAATTGTGGTATACATCAGAATGTACACGATGTGACTTTACACATATTTACAGTGTATGGCAAGATCTGCTTACTGGTAAGGAGTTAGAATGAAAGATGTAATTGTTGTAGAAGCTGTATGTGATTGCCCATTCTATTATGAATTAGATGGTTTTACCTTAGCTTCTGGTACAGGGTGGTTGGGTAATGATAATTGTATTAGAGTTTAAGAACAATACCTTTGTACGATATTCGTTGAGAATATCTAGAGTATTGAAAGGTGATAATAAATGATAATATATAATCAGCTCATATTGAGGAGTAATAAGATTACACGGAATGGAAGATTGTATCCGCCAGAAGTATTGAAAAAAGCGGTACATTCCTTGTGTTCAAGTTACGGACAAATTGGTTCACCAATGATGAATCTTTTCAATCTTGTTAATGCATCTCATACAGTGGTTTTACGATATGTGGATGATATGTTATTGGCTGATATTACAGTGCTTGAAACACCGGCTGGATTGTTATTAAGTGGTATGATAGATGACGGTGTAGACATACGCTTCTATTCTCACGGTAATGGTACAATTGTTGATAGGATTGTACAAGATAATTATAGAATGAATCAAGTGTATGCAGAACGATCAGACTTTGTCAAAACCACAGCATGTCCGGAGTGCGGATGCAGTGATTATTACAATCCTGATGAACTTGGTGAAGGTTACAGAACATGTGTTGAATGTGGTCAAGAATGGTGGACGGATATAGAGTATTCATAAGTAGACAGAGTGCTATGCCAAGTGGTCGAAAGACTTGAGGATGAGGTAATAAGTCTTCCTATTTAGAAGCAACGGATCATCCCAGCTTTGTATCTACTTACACTAATAGCAGTATACAATTAGATTCTGTTGAGGAGTAAAATGGATAGACCAGAATGTTTTGATTATGTAGAAGAGTATACTAGAAGACTACATGAAGACCCTGTGGGGGGATGTGGTTCTAAAACTATGGATATATTTTCTTTTCATTAGATTACTTTTAGATTACTTTTAGATTACTTTTAGATCTTTTATCCCCAGTGTTACTTTGATTTATAATATAATGTAGAGCTATATTTTTCATTTATCAGTAAAATTCATGTCGAAGGAATTCAAATGGACCAGAGAAATCCCTTTAATTTGTTGTATGATCTCACACCAAAGCCTGCAACTATTTCCGGTGATGTAGTCACGGACAAGATGGGACAAGAAGATTTGATAGCACTCAGGAAGATAGGAATCCGGAGTGGGGACTTGATGGAGATGATGCAGCATGAGTCTCAGATCTCGTACAACAGGTATGAGATGTATCAAGATATTTCTCGAGCAGCTGATCATTGGATGGTTGGTTCGGGTGTAGAACTTTATGCTGAAGTAGCAACGAATTATTCACAGCTTCACAACGCATCTGTATGGGTGAATAGTGATAGTGATAAGTATCATAGAATCCTTTCTAAGATGTTGAATGATATTCATATTGAAGAGAAGATCTTTGATTGGGCATACAGCCTTTCACTTTATGGTGATATGTTTGTGAGGGTTAATGCTAAACCAGGGCTTGGTATTGTAAGTGTAGATGACAATGAGCATCCTATCAATATTGGACGATTAGATTATGAAGGAGCCCTAATAGGGTTCTACCATAACAGCTGGGGAGCGGGGCAACAAAACAGCTCAAACACAGCCAGCATAAACAAGGATACAACTCCTTTGATTCCACCGTGGGAGTTTGTCCATTTTAGAGTCTTGGGTGCGAAGAAGACACGAGCACTTGCAGGGGACCCACTACACAGTGAGTTCAGAAGCTTATCCATCTTAGGAAGTAGCGGTAAGCAGTACACATCCAAATATGGAACATCTGTGATAATCAATGGCCTGGCGCCTTACAAAAGGTTAAGGATGGCCGAGGATAGCATCCTCTTAGCACGTCTTACCAGAGGCATTTTACGCTACATCTACAAACTCAAAGTAGACTCGGGGAATGCTGAAGCAGTTGCGGAACTGATGGATCAGTACACAACCATGCTTAAAAACGCCAGGTCCATTGATACAGAGAACGATGGCCAAGGAGCATATGATTCTAAGTCCAACCCATTCAGTTCAATGGAAGACATTATTGTACCTGTGTGGGGAAACACTAATGACTTAGAGATTGAACATGTGGGTGGTGATCCCAATATTAGATGGATCGTTGATATTGATGAACTCAGGAACCAATTAGCAGCAGCGATTAGAGTACCATTATCGCTACTCGGTGCGTATACAAAAGATGCATCTGGTGCCCTGGGTAGTGAAGCAATTGAAAAGCTTGACATCAGATTCGCACGATGTGCAAGACGAATCCAAAGGTCGCTGGTCGAAGGTATCACGAGACTCTGTCAAATTCATCTGGCTTGGATGAACATGGATCCTGATGAATCATTGTTTCAAATTAACATGGCTGAGACATCATCAGCAGAAGAAGAAAGTTTGCGTGAAAGTCTTGACACAGGTGTTGATACGATACAGAAGTTCATGGATATGCTTAGTGAATTTGTGCCAAATCTTGATAGGGTAGAAGTATTCAATTATTTGAATCAGAAGATTTTGAAGTTGGAAGACTTTGATGTAAAGGATTATTTGCTCGCAGATCAGATACCATTACCAGAATTAACAGCAGAGGCGAATCAGTTGCGATTTAAGAAGATGGCAGTAGAACATTCGCTCTTGGTAGAGAAGCTTAGGAAGGGGTTAGAAGCCCCACCGCCACTTCGCAACAGTGATATTCATGCATACTTGCCAATGAAGGAAGGGTGCAAGGGACGTGGTAAGCGGATGCATAAGTGTGCTAATGTTTGGGAGTCAAGGTGGTCTGCCAAGGAAGTTGAGTATGAATTAACAGAACATACAACACTTGCAGTGAGTAAGCATACGGATGAGCTCAACGAGCGTACTAAGAAGGTTTCTAAGATGGAGAGAGTGTAAACTGGAATGAGAATTTAAAGAAGTAATTAAGTTTTTGTTGATTTTTTGTTATTAATATTTTATAATATATTTGTAGGTTAAAAGAAATAAAATAAAATTTAAGAGAAAATGTAATGAATGACATGGATAAAATGAGAGAAGCGATCACTACTGATGTGTTTCAACCAACTAATAATGATGAGGTTTATAAACGTCGTTTCGCTGCCAGAGATGCTAGACGTAAAAGGAATCGTGAGCTGTCTGTTTCAATACTGCCGAAAGAGGATAAGACAGCTATCCGGAATAAGGTGAAGGCATTGGGTATAACTTACATCAAGGTTACTAGT
>Ga0307992_1000316_pt1 | contig 31196 bp, 35 predicted proteins | sample EllFjometagen133_FD_203162 | JGI IMG/M metagenome (GOLD analysis project Ga0307992, IMG submission 203162) | Marine microbial communities from Ellis Fjord, Antarctic Ocean - #133 | ecosystem: Environmental > Aquatic > Marine > Unclassified | place: Southern Ocean | collected 2014-10-08
GAACTAATGGACGAAGTATCTCCCATTGAAGATTTTACAGGAGATGTTTACTCGCTCTCTCTTGGTGATTACTTTTTGGAAAAACCGAAGGTAGATGAACGAACCGCTCGAGATAAAAACCTGACCTATAAGGCTCCTCTCCGAATAAAAGCTACATTGCTTAACAAAAAAACAGAAGAGATTAAAGGAGGCGAAGTATTTTTAGGAGATTTTCCCTTGATGACAGACAGGGGAACTTTTATTATCAACGGAGTTGAGCGAGTTGTGGTATCTCAGATCGTACGATCTTTCGGTGTCCTCTTTACTGCAGAAAACACCGGTGGCAAAAATTTCTTTGGTGCTAAGATAATTCCATCACGCGGAGCGTGGTTGGAGATTGAAACAAGTGCAAAAAACATTATAACTGTAAAAATCGATAGAAAGCGAAGGATTCCAATAACTACACTCCTTCGTGCTTTTGGCTATGGTACAGATGATGAAATAATGAGCTTATTCTCGGATGTAGATGTTGATGAGAATCGAAAATATATCGAGTCAACACTAAAGAAAGATCCGGCGAATAATCATGAAGAGGGATTAGTGGAGACATATAAAAGAATAAGGCCTGGTGATCTTGCAACTGCTGAATCAGCGAAATCTTTCATTGAGACTATGTTTTTTAATCCAAAGAGATATGACTTGGGAAGGGTTGGAAGATATAAGATGAATATGAGATTGGAAACTGATATTGAAAATAAACCTGAAAACAGGATTTTCAGAAAAGAAGACTTAATTCTAATTATAAAAGAGATAATAAACTTAAATAATACCCCTGGTGCAGAGGCAGACGATACAGACAACTTGAAAAACAGAAGAATCCGAGCTGTTGGCGAGTTGGTTCAGAGCCGAGTCAGAGTTGGGCTACTTCGAATTGAAAGAATTGTTAAAGATAGAATGTCAGTTGCTGAGCCAACAGAGATATCTCCCCAAGGACTTGTGAATGCAAGACCGGTAGGAGCTGCGCTTCAAGAGTTTTTCGCTTCGTCTCAGCTATCTCAGTTTATGAATCAGACTAACCCACTTGCTGAACTTGAGCACAAAAGAACTCTTTCAGCTACTGGGCCTGGTGGCCTTTCACGAGAAAGAGCTGGGTTTGAGGTAAGAGATGTTCACACTACTCACTATGGAAGAATCTGCCCGATTGAATCTCCAGAAGGTCCAAATATCGGTCTTGTGAGCTACATGGCTAGCTACGCAAAAATAAACGAATACGGATTTTTAGAGACTCCATACAGAAAAGCAAAACTTGAGGGCAAAAAAGTAAAAATTACAGACGAAATAGAGTATTTGGACGCAGCTACTGAGACAAGGTATGTTATTGCTCCTGCATCGGTCGAGATTGATGACAAGGGCTATATAGTTAACTCAAATGTTGCTGTTCGAAAATATGGTGAACCTGAAATTGTGTCTGCCACAGAAGTCAGCTACATGGATGTTTCCCCAAAACAGATTGTCTCTATTGCTACTGCCTTAATTCCTTTTGTGGAGCACGATGATGCCGCTAGAGCCATGATGGGTTCAAACATGCAACGCCAGGCTGTACCTCTTATCAGGCCAGACTCACCGATAGTTGGAACTGGTATGGAGAGAGATGCAGCGCGCGATTCAGGTCAGATTCTAATGGCTAAAGAGGGTGGAGACGTTACCCATGTTAGCTCAAAACTTATTAGAGTAAAAAATAAGAGAGGTGAAGAGAAAGATTATGAGTTAGAGAAATATTCAAGATCAAATCAGGGAACTACAATAAATCAGAAACCCATAGTAAAGCTTGGAGACAAGGTGAAGCAGGAGCAGGTTATAGCTGACTCCTCAGCTACAGATAACGGTGAGCTTGCACTTGGCCAAAACCTAGTTGTTGCCTTTATGTCTTGGGGTGGTGCAAACTATGAGGATGCAGTTATCTTGAGCGAAAGATTGGTGAAAGAACATACTATGTCATCAATTCATATAGAAAAGTATTCAATAGAAATTCGAGACACTAAGCTAGGGCCTGAGCTTTTAACTCGCGATATACCGAACGTTTCAGAGGAAGCACTTTCTAACTTAGATGAAGTTGGAATTGTCAGAATCGGTGCCGAAGTTGAGTCAGGCGATATTTTAGTTGGTAAAATTTCACCAAAGGGTGAAACTGAGCTTACTGCAGAAGAAAAACTTCTTCGAGCAATATTTGGCGAAAAAGCCAAAGAGGTTCGAGATTCTTCACTTAGACTTCCTCACGGAGAGCGTGGAAAAGTTGTCGAGATTAAAATGTTTTCAAAAGAAGCTGGTGATGAGCTTCCAGCTGGTGTTTATCAGATGGTTGAAATCTCTATTGCACAACTTCGGAAAATATCCGTTGGAGATAAGTTGGCCGGAAGACATGGAAACAAGGGAGTTATCTCAAAGATTCTACCAGAAGAGGACATGCCATATATGCCAGATGGAAAGCCGGTTGATGTGATATTGAACCCACTCGGTGTTATCTCTCGAATGAATATCGGACAGATTTTGGAGACTCACTTGGGTTGGGCAGCGCTTGAAGGCGGGTACAAGATTGCAGCTCCGCCTTTTGAAGGACTAACAAATGAAGAAATAAAAGAAAAACTAAAAGAGCAGAATTTGCCAGTTGATGGAAAAATACAGTTATATGACGGAAGATCTGGCGAAGCATATGATACAAGATCAACAGTGGGCGTAATGTACGTTTTGAAACTTCATCACTTGGTGGATGACAAGATGCATGCCCGAAGCGTAGGTCCATATTCTATGATTACCCAACAGCCACTAGGCGGAAAAGCGCAATTTGGTGGTCAGAGATTTGGAGAGATGGAAGTTTGGGCGCTCGAAGCATACGGCGCAGCGCATACTTTGCAAGAGATGCTAACGATCAAATCAGATGATGTAATCGGCCGAAGTAAAGCCTATGAAGCTATTGTTAAGGGAGAAGAAATTCAGAAGCCAACACTTCCGGAAGCCTTTAACGTGATGGTTAAAGAGCTTCAGAGCTTGGGATTGAAGGTTGATCTTATCTCAGAAGATGTGAATATCGTCAAAGAACAGGATGAAGGTGTAATTGAAGCTCCTGTCCCGGAGAAAGACGCTGGAAAAGATTCCGAAGATCTTGACGAGAAATTGACCGAGATCGCGGCTGAGCAGACGAAAGAAGAGGAAGATGTGGTTTCTGAGGAAGTAGCGGAAGATAAAAAATAAAGTAATATTATATATCGCAATATAAAAAAGAGGTAAATATGGCAAAAGAGAGAGTTGAAATAAAAGACCAAGTAAACGTATCCGATTTCGAAGCGGTGAAAATTTCTGTTGCTTCTCCGAAAGACATATTGGATTGGTCTCACGGCGAGGTTATAAAGCCTGAAACCATAAATTACCGAACCCAAAAGCCTGAAAGAGACGGTCTATTTTGTGAAAAAATATTTGGTCCTATAAAAGATTGGGAGTGTTATTGCGGAAAGTATAAAAAAGTAAGATACAAAGGCGTTGTTTGCGATAAGTGTGGTGTCGAGGTGACTAGATCTTCCGTACGAAGAGTTCGAATGGGACATATCGATTTGGCAGTTCCAGTAACACATATCTGGTATACAAAATCTACCTCCTCTGTTATTGCCTCAGTGCTTGGAATGACTGTTTCTAACTTAGAAAAAGTTGTCTACTTTGCATCTTTCATAATTATGAACGTCGATGAAAATATAAAAAATGAAAGTTTAGAATTGATAGAAAAAGAATATAAGGATTACTTGGCTGAGTTGAAAAAGGATACAGATTCTTCGGATGCGTCAAAGGAGATAAAGAAGCAGAAGATTGATGCAGCCTACAAAGAGGCCAAGAGTGAGTTAAACGGTCTTAAAAATAGTGAAATCATAACAGAGCAGAAGTACTTCGATCTAGTTATGAAATACGGTCAGGTTATTAAAGTTGGTATTGGTGCGGAAGCTATACTCGAGTGCCTTAAGAAAGCAGACTTAGACGAAGCAATTGAGGAGACAAACAAGAAACTTGAGGGCGAAGAGGGACCAAACAAGAGAAAACTCCTAAAAAGACTGAGAATCCTTTATAGTTTGAAGAACGCCGATATCGATCCTGAGTGGCTGATCCTAACTAGAATCCCAGTAATACCACCTGATTTACGACCGATGGTTCAGCTTGATGGTGGAAGATTCGCAGCCTCTGACTTAAATGACCTATATAGAAGAGTGTTAAATAGAAATAATCGATTAAAGCGTCTCATTACTCAGGGTGCTCCTGAAGTAATCTGCCGAAATGAAAAGAGAATGCTGCAAGAGGCCGTAGATGCACTGATTGATAACTCAGCTCGAAGAGGAAAAGTTGCTTCATCTGCTGGCGGAAAACGAAAACTTCGGTCACTTTCTGATATGATTCGTGGAAAACAGGGTCGTTTCAGACAGAACTTACTAGGAAAACGTGTTGACTACTCTGGCAGAAGCGTGATTGTAGTCGGTCCAAATCTTAAGCTACACCAGTGCGGAATTCCTAAAAAAATGGCGTTAGAGCTGTTTAAACCGTTCGTGATTGGCAGATTAATAAAAGATGGCTATGTCCACAACGTAAAAAACGCTACACGTCTTATAGAGAAGGGTGAAGAATTTGTTTGGGACATACTGGAAGAGATTACACAAGATCGACATGTGATGCTAAACAGAGCTCCCACACTTCATAGGCTAGGTATCCAGGCATTTCAGCCGGTATTGATCGAGGGTAAAGCAATCCAAGTTCATCCTCTGGTTTGTGCTGCTTTCAACGCTGACTTTGACGGAGACCAGATGGCTGTTCACGTGCCTCTCTCTAAGAATGCCGAGAAGGAAGCCAGAGAGATACTACTTTCATCTAAAAACCTCTTAAAACCAGCCTCAGGCCAACCTATCGTTACTCCTGAGTTGGACATGACTTTGGGCATGTTCTATTTAACTATGCAGGTTGCGGGAGAAAAGGGTGAAGGAAAAGCATACGGTAGCTATGACGCTGCTATATCTGCATATGACAGAGGTGGAGTTGAACTCCATGCACCGATTAAGCTTAAAGTGAAGGGTGGCGAGATAATTGAGACCACAATTGGGCGAGCGATTATAAACGAAGCGTTCCCGGCGGATTATGAATATCAAAATGAAGATTTTAATAAAAAGAAGATACAAAAATCAATAGCCGAAGTTTATAAACTGTTTGGAAAAGAAGAAACCGCCATTTTGGTTGATGCTTTGAAAGATTTAGGGTTCAAATACGCTGAAAAATCTGGAATCTCGTTTTCTTCTTCTGACATCTCAGTTCCAGCTAAAAAGGGCGAGATTATCAAAGAGGCTAACGGAAAACTGGATGTGATTAACAAGCAGTATGCCAAAGGTCTTTTGACCGATGAAGAACGATACGCAAAAACCGTTGAGCTTTGGATGGAGGTTTCAGGAATAGTAGAGAAGGAGATGATTGAGACCTTTGATAAGAAAAACGACATATATACCATATTCAGTTCTGGTGCTAGGGGAAATATTTCACAGCTAAACCAGATTGCTGGCATGAAAGGATTGGTTGCAGATCCTACAGGAAATATTATCGAGCTTCCAATTATTTCAAACTTCAAAGAAGGTTTGTCGGTGTTCGAATATTTTGAGTCCACTCATGGATCTAGAAAAGGACGTGCCGATACCGCTCTTAGAACCTCTGAGGCAGGGTACTTAACAAGAAGATTGGTAGATGTTTCTCAAGACACAGTTATCGTCGAAGATGATTGTGGCGGCAAAGAGGCAAGGGTTCTCGAACGAGAACATTATGTTAAGTTGGACAAAGATTGGAAAGACCATATGTTTGGTAGAGTTTTGGCAGAAGATGTTGCTGGTGTCAAAAAAGGTACAATGCTAACATCTGCTGATACAAAGAAAATTGACGAATCAAATGCAAAAGAGATAAGAATCTATTCACTTCTAACTTGTGTTTCAGAAGTTGGTGCTTGCAAAAGATGTTATGGTGCAGATCCTGCAACAGGAAAACTTGTTGAAACCGGCGCGACTGTGGGAATTGTGGCTGCTCAAGCTATTGGCGAACCTGGAACGCAGTTGACTATGAGAACTTTTCATACGGGTGGTGCTGCTGGCGAGGATATTACTTCCGGTTTACCACGTGTTGAGGAACTTTTTGAAGCTAGAAATCCGAAAAGCCCAGCTTCTGTATCAGAACTAAATGGAACAGTTACAATATCAAGAGAGAGAAATGATGTTACCGTGCAAGTTGCTGGAACAGCCTCAAAAGATGAAGCCACAGTGCTTCCAAAGGGATACAAGTGGGTTGTTGTTAACGGCGATATGGTTAAGAGAAATCAAACTATCGCTGAATCTGGCGACAATAAGCCAGTCCGGGCTAAAATGGCTGGAAGTATCAAGATTAAAAAGGATAGTGCAATAGTTTCCGGTGTAGGGAAAACAGTTCGAAATTATACTACTACAAAAATTGTACCCCTAAAGGTCGCCGATGGTGATAAGGTTAAAAAGGGTGACATGTTGACTGAGGGTCACTACAACCTTAATCAATCATTGAAGCTTCGAGGAATTAGTAAGACTTACCAATATGTAATAGATGAAGTTCAAAAGATTTATGACTCTCAGGGACAAGATATTAACGATAAGCATTTGGAAGTTATAGTTAAGCAAATGTCGTCACGTGTAAAAATAATCTCTTCAGATGACCCGATTGATTATTTGCCAGGCAAGCTAGCCGCATACAAACAGGTCTTGAGAGAAAATAGAAAGAGAGAGAAAAGCGGCAAGAAGAAGATCGAGTTTGAAAGAATTATTCTTGGCATGAGCCGAGTCGCTCTTCGAACGGATAGTTTCCTCTCGGCTGCTTCATTTATGGAGACCACTTCGGTACTAATAAACGCTGCAATTTCAGGTGATACAGATAGTCTGAAAGGTCTAAAAGAGAACATTATTATCGGTAAATTAATACCTGCTGGTACAGGATACCGAAAATAGAACCCTTTACAAATGGGTCGAAATTTGATAAATTAGCAAAGTCAAAATAAAACTTATATTATGCCAACAGTAAACCAATTACTTCGAAAAGGAAGAAAGAAACCTCAGAAAAAGTTAAAGACTCAGGCCCTAAAGAGCACCTTTAACCATTTAAACAACCGACCAGTAGAAATAAAAAAAGGTTGTCCTTTTAAGCGTGGTGTTTGTGTAAAAGTTGGTACATTGACTCCGAAAAAACCAAACTCTGCACTTCGAAAATTTGCCAGAGTCAGACTTACCAACGGAATGGAAGTAAACGCATATATTGGAGGAGAAGGTCATACTTTGCAGGAACATTCAGTAGTTTTAATTAGGGGTGGAAGAGTAAAGGATTTGCCAGGTATGCGATATCACATAGTCCGAGGGAAGCTTGATCTTGAAGGCGTGAAAGATAGAACCAACGCTAGAAGCAAATACGGAGTTAAGAAGAAGAGTTAATAACAAATATTAAACCATACTTACAAATGTCACGAGGAAATTCAAAAGCCAAAAAACATCATATTGAACCGGACAAGAAATACAGTTCAGTGTTGATTGCTAGGTTCATAAACTACATCATGCTAAATGGCAAAAAAACCATAGCAGAAGAGGTTGTTTATGAAGCGCTTCAATTTGCATCAGAGAAAACTAAGAGCAAGCCAGAAGATGTATTCGAGGCGGTTATCCGAAACGTATCTCCAATGGTGGAGGTTAGAGGCAAAAGAATTGGTGGCGCCAACTATCAGGTCCCGGTAGAGGTTTCTCGAGATAGAAAAAACGTTTTGGCTATGCGATGGATTATAAATGCTGCACGTGCAAAAAAGGGTAAAAAAATGGCTATGAGACTTGCAGATGAATTTATCTCAGCATTTAAGAACGAAGGCGCTGCCATGAAGAAGAAGGAAGATACTCACAGAATGGCTGAAGCGAATAAGGCCTTTGCTCACTTTGCACGATTGTAAAATAATTTATTCGATAAAAGAAAAGGAAAAGCGGCCCTAAGGGTCGTTTTTCATAAGAATGAACAAAATCCGAATCAACAAATTTATTGCAGACAATTCAAACCACTCCAGACGACAGGCGGACAAGCTTGTTGATTCTGGTGAGGTGTTGGTTGATGGTAAAGTGGCTGAACTTGGCGAAAAAGTAAATGGAGATGAGAAAGTTGAAGTGATGGGTGAAAAGATAAAAATCCAAAAAGAAAAAGTATTGATAGCTTACTATAAGCCGATTGGTGTCATCTGCACCACTGACAAAAAGAGCAAAGACAATATCGTCTCAAAAATCAATTACAAGGAGCGGATTTATCCAATCGGACGGCTAGATGTGACCACTAGCGGTCTTATTCTTCTGACAAATTCATCTGTTTTAAAGAGAAAGTACGAAGACCCCAACAGCTTGATTGAAAAGGAATATGTGGTAATAGTCAACAAAGATATCAGTAACAAATTTATCGAAAAGATGGAGGATGGAGTAAATATCGGAGGCTATACTACAAAGCCAGCCAGAGCGAAAAAATTAACAAATCGAAAATTATCCCTAACAATAACTGAGGGAAAAAACCGTCAGATTCGAAAAATGGTCCAAAAATTGGGCTATGAAGTGCTCAAATTGATAAGAGTGCGCATAGACAAGATTGAATTAACCGATCTCGAAAAAGGAAGTTGGAGGGAAATCGAAAAATTCGATTCTGCTAGTCTTGACATGACTAGACAATAAGTGATATAAATATATGCGTCGGGGGATTTTTTGTTCCCAATAATTGAAATGAAAATAATTAATATTTAAGAATAATATGGCCAGAGATTATCCACTAGAAAAAGTAAGAAATATCGGCACCATCGCTCACATAGATGCCGGAAAAACTACAGTTACTGAAGGTATTTTGTACGTTACCGGCAGAACTCATAAGATAGGTGAAGTACACGAGGGTGAAGCTACTATGGACTGGATGGAGCAGGAACAGGAGCGAGGAATTACTATTACCTCTGCTGCTACAACCTGCTTTTGGCAGAACCATAGAATCAACATCATAGATACTCCGGGCCACGTAGACTTTACTGTGGAGGTTGAGAGATCTCTTCGTGTTTTAGATGGAGCAGTTGTTATCTTCGACGGTAAAATGGGCGTAGAGCCTCAGTCTGAGACCGTTTGGAGACAAGCAGATAAGTACAAGGTTCCACGAATCTGTTTTATTAATAAGATTAATCAAACTGGTGGTGATTTTTATAGCAGTTTAGCTTCTATTCGCGATAGGCTTGGTAAAAACGCTTATCCTATCCAGATTCCTGTTGGTTTTGAACAGGAGATAAATGGCGTGGTGGACCTAGTTGCCATGAAAACTTATACTTACGACGAATATACCGATAAAAAATTAACAGAGGGTGAAATCCCAGCCGATCTAAAAGAAAAGGCAGAGCAATACAGAAATGAGCTTATTGAGAAAGTAGTTGAATATGACGATGAGGTAATGGAGAAATACTTAGAGGGCGTAGAGATAACTGATGAAGAACTTAAGAGGCTTATCAGAAAAGCTACTCTTTCTTCAGAGTTCTATCCAGTTATGGGTGGAGATGGACGTGGGGTTATCGTGGACAAAATTCTTGATGCGATTGTCGATTATCTTCCATCTCCGTTAGATGTTGAAGCAACCATCGGAAAAGATGCAAAAACTGATGAAGATATAGAAATAAAAACAAACGACGAAGATCCATTTGCCGCACTTGCTTTCAAGGTAGCAACAGATCCTTTCGTTGGGAAGCTGATATTTTTCAGAGTTTACAGAGGGGTATTGAAGAAAGGATCGTACATATTAAACACTACAACTGGAAGCAAGGAGAGAATCGGCCGAATAGTTCGAATGCATGCCAATTCTCGCGAAGAGGTAGATGAAGTTTATGCTGGCGAGATCGCTGCAGCAGTTGGAATCGGAAAAACTACTACAGGTGATACTTTGGCAGATCCTGCAAGCCCCGTGATTCTAGAACAGATTACATTTCCAGAACCAGTTATCGATGTTGCAATTGAGCCAAAAACACAAGCCGACCAAGAGAAGATGGGCGTTGCTCTGCAGAAGCTTGCCGAAGAAGACCCAACCTTCAGAGTAGCTTCAAACGAGGAGACCGGTCAAACTATTATTTCCGGTATGGGTGAACTTCACCTGGAAATTATCGTAGATCGAATGAAGAGAGAGTTCAAGGTTGAGGCAAATGTTGGTCAACCTCAAGTTGCTTATCGAGAAACTTGCATAAAAGAAGTTTCCCAAGAAGGCAAATATATCAAGCAAACTGGTGGTCGTGGTCAATACGGACATGTTTACATCAAGCTTCTGCCCCAAGAGGCAGGAAAAGGCTTCGAGTTTATCAACAATATCGTCGGTGGCGCTATACCTCGAGAGTTTATCAATCCTATTCAAGCCGGTATAGTTGAGGCTATGAGCAGAGGTGTTATCGCTGGTTATCCTGTGGTAGATGTAGCAGTTGATCTATATGATGGATCTTTCCATGATGTTGACTCTTCCGAAGTAGCCTTCAAGATTGCAGCCTCCATGGCTTTTCAAGCTGGTTTCAAAAAGGCAAATCCGGTTATATTAGAGCCTATTATGAAAGTAGAAGTTACAACTCCCGAAGAGTTTATGGGCGACGTGATGGGTGATATCAACTCTAAACGCGGGCAAATTCAGAAGATGGAAGATGTTAATAAAGCAAAGATTATTCGTGCTGAAGTTCCATTGGCCGAGATGTTTGGGTATGCTACTCAGATGCGTTCAATGACCCAGGGTAGGGCGGCTTATTCAATGGAGTTTGTTAAGTACGACAAGGTGCCTCCGCACATAGCTGAAAGCATTATTGAAGGCAAGTCAAAGTAAAGAGAGAAAATACTTGCACAAAGAGGCAATCTGTTATATAATCGCATTAGCGATAAATATCGTCCCAGATTTTAGTTAGAAATATATTAATAAATTTTAAGATCATATTATATGATCAAGGAGATGACAAATGGCTGAAAAGTTTGAGAGAAACAAGCCACACGTAAATGTTGGTACTATCGGACACGTTGACCACGGTAAGACTACATTGACAGCTGCTATCACTAACGTTTTGGCAAAAAACGGTAAAGCAGAGGCTAAAAAATTCGATGAGATTGACAATGCTCCAGAAGAGAAAGAGCGTGGTATTACTATCGCTACTTCTCATGAAGAGTATGAGTCTGACAAGAGACATTACGCTCACGTAGACTGTCCAGGTCACGCCGACTATGTTAAAAACATGATTACCGGTGCTGCACAAATGGACGGCGCTATTTTGGTAGTATCTGCCGCTGATGGTCCTATGCCTCAGACAAGAGAGCATATTCTATTGGCAAAACAGGTTGGTGTCCCAAATATCGTAGTATATATGAATAAGACTGACATGGTTGATGATCCAGAGCTAATTGATTTAGTTGAGATGGAAATCAGAGAGCTTTTGACAAAATATGAGTACGATGGTGACAATGCAAAGATCATTAAAGGTTCTGCGCTAAAGGCCCTAGAGGGTGATGCAGAAGCTGAGAAATCAATTCTTGAATTAGTTGATGCTTTGGATGAAGCAATTGCCGAACCGAAGAGAGAGATTGACAAGGATTTCCAGATGCCTATCGAGGATGTATTTTCGATCAAAGGCCGAGGAACTGTTGCAACTGGTAGAATCGACCAAGGAATCGTTAAGGTTGGTGAAGAGGTGGAGATCGTTGGAATCAAGAAAACTCAAAAAACTGTAGTTACCGGTGTTGAGATGTTCAAGAAATTACTTGACCAAGGTCAAGCTGGTGACAACGTTGGTGTTTTACTTCGTGGTTTAGAGCGAGAAGATATCGAGAGAGGTCAAGTCTTGGCCAAGCCCGGTACAATCACTCCACATACCGAATTCGAGGCTGAAGTATATGCTCTTACAAAAGAAGAAGGCGGAAGACACTCTCCTTTCTTCAAGGGTTATAAACCTCAGTTTTACTTCCGAACAACTGACGTTACCGGTGAAGTAGAATTCGAAAAAGAGATGGTTATGCCTGGAGACACTGTAGCAGTTAAGGTGAAGCTAATTCAGCCTATCGCTATGGACGAAGGTCTTAAGTTCGCTATCCGAGAAGGTGGAAAGACAGTTGGAGCGGGTGTAGTAACAAAGATTTCCAAATAATAAGTAAAGTTTGAATCAATGCCAGCAAAAACTGAAAGCGTAAAACAAAAGATCAGAATCAAGCTTAAAGCTTACGATCATCGTATAATTGATAAATCTGCAAGACAAATAATCGAGACAGTAGAGAGGTCGGGGGCAGGTGTTGCCGGACCGATCCCTCTACCTACCGATAAGGGCAAAGTAACAGTATTGAAGTCCCCACATGTTTTCAAGAAGAGCAGAGAACAATTTGAGATGAAAGTACATAAGCGCCTGATCGATGTAGTCAACCCAACACCGAAAACAATTGATAACCTGATGAGCCTAGATTTGCCCGCAGGTGTTGATATTGAGATAAAAATGTAGTATAGTGTATTTTGTTGGATATAAATAATTAGGCCATGGATAACGCTCCGATTAATCGGAGAGGTTCCAGGTCAATTATTGTTGCATATTATTTAAATGCCTCGATATAAAAAAGAGACAACATGAGCTTTGTTTTAGGTAAAAAAGTTGGGATGACGCGAGTCTTTGACTCGGAAGGAAAAGCTGTAGCAGTCAGTGTTATTTCTGTTGTGTCTGCAAAAGTAAGCAAGGTTATCAATTATCGAGAAGATCTCAAATCTGTACAGATTGAAGTTCCGCAAAACAAAAAAAATGTATCGAAAAACAAACCGGCAAATAGATATGAATTTAGAATAAAAAAAGAGCAAGAGTACAAGGTTGGTCAAAACATAGACGCAAACAATTTGGATAAAACTGAGTTTGTAGATATCTCTGGACCAAGCAAGGGAAAGGGTTTTACGGGAGTGATCAAGCGACACGGTTTTTCACGAGGTCCCGAAACTCACGGATCACATCATCATAGGTCTACAGGATCTATTGGTGGTGCTTACCCACAGAGAGTTGTTAAGGGCAGAAAGATGCCTGGGCGAATGGGCGGCACATTTACAACTGTTAAGAACCTTAAGGTCTTTGACGTTGATTGTGAGCAAGGACTTATCTTGGTTGCAGGTGCGGTACCCGGTGCAAGAAAATCTTTAATCAAGGTAATGGGCAAATAAGATGAAGGTCAAATTCTATACAAAATCTGGTGAGGACAAAAAAACCGAGAAACTTTCGGAGAAGATTCAGGCTGATTGCTCCGACCTTGCTATCAATGAGTATGTAAAATACCTCAACAATCAGCGAAGAAACCTAGTTGCAAAGTCGAAAGACAGATCTGAGGTAAGTGGTGGTGGAAAGAAGCCTTGGGCACAAAAAGGAACTGGTCAGGCGAGAGTTGGTTCAAACAGATCTCCTCTTTGGCGTGGTGGTGGTACAACTTTTGGGCCAAGTGGAGAGTGCAACTACAAAACCAGATTGAATAAGAAAGAGATTAAAAAGATAAAATCAGCCATAGTGTCAAGATTCGCTGAAGATTCTAGAGTAGTAGTGGTTGAGAAAATTGTAGACAATGAAATTTCTACCAAAAACGCAGAGAAGTTACTTCAGAAAATAGGATTAGAGGGCAAAATCGCCGTAATTCTAAAAGATAGCAAAAGCGCTGCTTATAAATCGTTTAGAAATCTTGCATACGTAGATCTTCTAACTCTAAATAAGCTAGATTTCAGCAAAATTGTAGCTTCTGATTACATTCTTTTCGAAGATGAAGCATATAAGGAGATGAGTAAATAACATGAAAACAAGAGTTTTAAAACCTGTAGTATCTGAAAAAAGCTTTCAGCTTGCCTCGCAGAAAAAGTATACATTTTTGTTGGACAGGGGCTCAAACAAGAATCAGATTAAAGATGAGATTGAGAGAGTGTTCAAGGTTAAGGTTCTCTCAATAAACACCTTTAATACAATCGGAAAAGTAAAAAAAACAAAAGGTGTTACTGGTGTGCGATCAAGTCTCAAAAAGGCAATTGTTACGGTTGATGCGAAATCAAAAATCGATCTTTTCGAAATTGAAGAGGAAAAGAGCGCAAAAAAAGAAAAGAAAGCGAAGAGCGTCGACGCTCCTAAAAAAGTAGAAAAAGAAGAAAAAGCAAAAGATAAGAAAGAAAAAAAGAATAAAGATGTCTCAGTAACTATCAAAAAGAGTAAATAATGGCCATTCGTGAAGTAAAAACTACATCAAACGCTACCAGACAGATGACTGTTTTAAAGTTTGAATTAGATAAAGAGAGCGCGAATAAGAGCCTGAAATTTGGAAAAAGGAGAATATCTGGCAGAGGCAACAAGGGGAGAATTAGCGTTCGAAATAGAGGTGGCGGTAACAAGCGAAGCTATAGAGTCGTCGATTCTAGCCGACTATCATTTCTAGGTAGAAAAGGGAAGGTTGATGGCATAAACTACGATCCAAACAGGTCTGCCAACATCGCCCTAATTCATTATGGAGACAAGGATTGGTCATATATAATTGCACCAGAGGGCTTGAAAGCCGGGGGTGAAGTTATCTGTGACCAAAAGACTCCGATAAGAGTCGGAAACAGAATGAAGCTAGAGAATATACCAGCCTCTACCTTGGTTTACAATGTCGAATTAACAGAGCTTGCAGGTGGTCAGATTGTCAAAAGCGCTGGAGCGAATGCGACACTTCTTGGTATAGATGGTAAATTTGCTCAATTGAAGCTTGCATCTGGTGAGGTCCGAAAAGTGCCAAAGAGCTGTTATGCATCTGTCGGAACAGTTTCAAACTCAGATCATTCAAATGTGGTTATTGGAAAGGCCGGAAGAAAACGATTGATGGGCAGAAGACCACATGTTCGTGGTAAAGCAAAAAACCCATGTGATCACCCTCATGGTGGTGGCGAAGGGGCAAACTCAATCGGTTTGACTCATCCCAAAACTCCTTGGGGAATGCCAGCTCTGGGTCGCAAGACAAGAAATAAGAAAAAGAAATCAACAAAATTAATAATCAGTAAATAATATGTCACGATCACTTAAAAAAGGACCATTTGTTGACCCAAAGCTTTTAAAGAAAGTCTTAAAAGCCAAGGAGACCAACAACACAAGCCCGATTAAAACTTGGGCAAGAGCATCTACAATCTCTCCGGAGATGGTTGGGCTAACGTTTCAAGTGCACAATGGAAAAGATTTCTTAGATGTATTTGCGATTGAGGACATGGTTGGACATAAACTCGGCGAATTTGCGCCCACGCGCAAGTTTAGAGCTCATTCTGGCAAAAAAGCTATGGATGATGAGGATTCCGATAAATAAAAATATATTATGGAAGTAACAGTTAAGAAAAGATATTACAGAGAATCACCGACAAAAGTTCGACCGAATTTGTATATGATTAAAGGCAAGAAGAGCGATAAGGCTTTGGACGTTTTGAGACTTAAGAATAATAAAGCGTCAAGAGCCTTGTATCAACTTCTGCTTTCCGGTGTGGCCGCTGCCAAGGAAAAAGAGATGGATGAGGATAAGCTAGTAATAAAAATTGCTAACTGCGATCAAGCATCACGTCTTAAACGACACATTTTCAAGGCTCGTGGTCGAACTGCAAGAATCACCAAGCGATTATCACACCTGTCTATCACTTTGACTGACGCGTATGACGAACCAGTGAAAGAGACGACAAATACAGCTGATAAAAAAGAGATAAAGAAGAAATCTGAAGCAAAAGTACAAGAAACAGATGCTAAGCAAGCTAAAAAGCCAACGCCTAAAAAGCTTCCGCCCAAAGGGCGAGACCTCGCCTAAAGGCGGGAAAATCAAAGGAATATTATGGGACAAAAAGTAAATCCAAGATCATTGCGACTAAAGATCAACGAAAAGTGGAGATCCATCTGGATAGATGACGGGGCTACTTATGGCGATCATCTTATTGAAGATATTAAACTTAGAGATAAAATCACCAAAGAGCTTAGCCATGCGGGTATCACAAACGTTGTAATTAACAGAGATAGCGGAAAAGTTTCAGTTTCAGTATATTCTGCAAGGCCAGGTATGATTATCGGAAAAGGTGGAGCTGGGGTAGAGAAAATCAAGAAAAATATTGAAAAAACTACAAAACAGAAGGCAAAAGTAAATATTGTAGAGGTAAAGAATCCTGACTCTAAAGCAGCATTTATCGGTCAAAGCGTAGCCTATCAGTTAGAGAAGAGGTTCCCGTTTCGAAGAGCGATGAAACAAGCCGTTGAAAAGGCTTCGAATACAGGGATAAAAGGCATTAGAGTGCAAATTGCCGGCAGGCTAAATGGTGCAGATATCGCTCGTACAGAAAAGGCTTCATGGGGAACAATACCTTTATCTACAATGAAAAGTGGTATTGATTATTCATCCACACAAGCCCTAACTACATATGGAATTATCGGGATAAAGGTCTGGGTATATACTGGTGAAAAAGAGATTGATTTTGCAGAAATTGAAGAAGATAATAGGAGATAAGCGATGTTAATGCCAAAGAAAATGAAATACCGAAAGACTCAGAGAGGCCACAGACGCGGAAAGTCTTTCCGGGGTTCTACTATTAACTTTGGTAAATATGCAATAAAAAGCATGCAGAGCGGTTGGGTATCTTCACGCGAGATAGAAGCCGCAAGACGAGCAATGACTAGATATATAAAACGAGGTGGTGAAGTTTGGATTAGAGTTTTCCCGGATAAGCCGGTAACATCTACGTCAGCTGAAACCCCTATGGGCAAAGGCAAAGGAGCCCTTGATCACTTCGTAGTAGTTATCAAGCCTGGAAGAATTTTGTTTGAGATGGATGGTGTAGATGAGGCAACTGCGAGAGAAGCTATGCGATTGGCCCAACATAAACTGTCTGTAAAAACATCATTTATAACCGAAGGTGAATAAGATGAAAACAACCGAAGAAATGAAAAAAATCAGAAATCTAGATCCTAAAAAACTTGAAGCAGAACTTCAAAAAGAGATGCTAGAGCTCGACTCTTTAAGATTGGCTGTTGCTGCGAAAAAAGAGGACAATACTTCGAATATTTCTAAGAAAAGGAAAAAAATAGCTAGAATACAGACTGTATTAAATAATCCTGCTGGAGAAACCAATGACAGATAAGAAAAACGAAAAGAAATTGAAAGTTGGTGAAGTTGTGAGTATTTCTGGCGAGAAAACTGCCAAAGTTAGAGTTGAATCAACACGAGTTAGCAGGCTCTACGCCAAACGATACAAAACACACAAAAGCTTTTTAGTTGATACAACCGAGGTTAAGGTTGAGGTTGGCGATAAGGTAGAGATAAAACCTACAAAACCTATCAGCAAGATGAAAAAACATAAAATTAATAAAAAGATCAGTTAAATGATAATGGCAGGAACAAAATTAGTAGTAGCGGATAACAGCGGTGCAAAGGTAATCGAATGCATTACTGCTTTGGGGCACACTAGAGACAATAAGGCATATGTAGGTGACCTTGTTTCAGCGTCTGTGAAAGTTGCTATTCCTCGAGCCAACGTAAAGAAGAAAGAAGTTGTAAAGGCCCTTATTATTCGAACCAGAAAAGCCATCAGACGAGAGGATGGTTCATACATTCGCTTTGATGACAACGCGGCAGTAATCCTGGATGAAGATATGAATCCTCGTGGAACTAGAATATTTGGACCGGTGCCCAGAGAGATAAGAAAGAATTACCCGAAGATTGTATCAATGGCGCTGGACGTTCTGTAATAAATAATAACAAAAGATATGAAAATCAAGAAAAATGACAATGTAAAAGTAATAGTGGGAAAAGACAGCGGGAAAAGCGGTCTGGTTGAAGCTACCTTCGATGATTTGAGAGTAGTTGTTAAGGGGATTCACATCCAGAAGAAGCATATCAAGCCAAGCCAGAAAAACCCTCAGGGCGGGATAATTGATATCAACAAAAAACTCGATGTTTCAGACGTTATGCTAGTTTGCCCAAACTGCGGAAAACCAACACGGGTTGGACTCAAGATTGAAAAAGATAAAAAGATTAGAATATGTAAAAAATGTAAGCAAAGCGTAGAGGTAAGCAAATAACATGACTAAATTACTAGAAAAATTCAACAAAGAAATTCGACCTGCCTTGAAAAAAGAGTTAGGTTACAAATCTATCGAAGCTGCACCGAAGCTTGAGAAGGTTGTTATTTCGGCTGGAGTTGGAGGCATCAATGAAGAGAAGAAAAAACTAGAAGAAGTTGAAAAAGTGTTGGCGAAAATAACCGGTCAAAAGCCGAAGAAAAATATTTCCACCAAAGCTGTTTCTGCTTTCAAGCTTCGAATCGGTCAAGTTGTAGGATATACCATAACTCTTAGGGGCGAGAAGATGTATGATTTCGTATCGCGCCTCGTAAACGCTGCTATCCCTCGTATGAGAGATTTCAAGGGTATATCAAACAAAGGGTTCGACAAAAACGGTAACTACTGCTTGGGAATCAGAGAGCATACAATTATCCCTGAGATCAAGCACGAAGAAACACTTTTCCCTTTTGGTTTTCAGATAAATCTAAAAACTACAGCCAAAGACGACAAGGAAGCAAAAATCTTGCTCGAGAAACTAGGATTCCCATTCTCGAAAGATGTAAAGTAGTAATATAATTTAAGGTTATATATGGCAAAAAAGTCAAAGATAGCAAAAGCAAATAAAAAAGCAAAGTTCACAACAAGAATCGAAAATCGTTGCAAACTTTGTGGTCGTCCAAAGGCATACATGCGAAAGTACAAAATGTGCCGAATTTGCTTTAGAGAACAGGCAGCACAGGGAAATATCCCGGGCGTAACAAAATCAAGTTGGTAAAGGAAAAGTAATATGTCAGACCCAATTGCGGATCTAGTAATCCGCATCAAAAATGCACAGGCGAGCAAAAAAGAACAGGTAACTGTTCCTTATTCGAAATTCAAAGAAGCCATCGTCAAGATTATGAAGGAAAACGGCTTTGTCACAAAGTACCACAAGAAGAAGGATAGTCAAAAAGAGAGATACGATCTTATCATCGATTTTACAGAGAAAAAGGTAGCTCACTTCAAGAGACTTTCTACGCCTGGCCAGAGACTTTATATAAAAAGTAGCAATATACCAAGACCTCTTCGAGGATTTGGTTTAGTTATAGTTTCCACCTCCAAAGGCGTTCTTTCAGGGTATGATGCCAGAAAGAAACGACTCGGCGGAGAATTAATCTGTGAGGTTTGGTAAGATGAGCAGAGTAGGAATTCGACCAATTAAAATTGAAGAGGGAATATCAGTTACAAAGGATGGCGATAAGGTAGTTGTTAGCTCTGGAAACCTCAAGAAAGAGATTGATATTTTGCCCGGCATAGATGTTGCAATCAATTCAGATATAGTGCAAGTAACTCGAACAAAGGAAGATAAACAAACAGCTTCTTATCACGGTTTAATTGCAAGACTTATTTCAAACGCGATCACAGACATGAAAAACGGAGTTAAGATCGTTTTGGAGATTGTTGGAACAGGATACCGAGCAAAAGTTGAAGGAAACAAGATCGTTCTTTCTATGGGTTATTCACATGACATAGATAAGGAAATTCCAGAGGGAATCAAAGTTGAAGTTAAGAAAAATGATATTATTATAGACGGAAATGATAGAAGAGAAATGGGTGAGTTTGCAGCAAATATTCGAGAAGTAAGACCCCCAGAAGTTTATAAAGGCAAAGGAATCAAGTTCAAGGATGAGATAATCAAAAAGAAGGCAGGTAAAGCTGCTCAGGCCGTAGGAGGAGGAGCATAAAATATGAAAAGATATAACAACGTAAAAGAGATAAACAAGCGAAATTCAAAGCTGCCTAGACTTATTGCCAAGGCAAGTAATACTTCTTATTACGCACAGATCGTAGACGACTTAACTGGAAAAGTTATAGCTTCCGCTTCCAGCTTAAAGATGGATGAGAAGATTAAGGACAAAGACATGGAAGTTGGAAAAATGATTGCTGAGAACGCCAAGACAGCAAACGTAACAAAGGTGGTTTTTGACAAGGGAACAAGACAATATCACGGACATATTAAAAATATTGCAGAATCTGCTAGAAAAGCCGGATTAAAATTTTAAGGTAAAAAATGACAGCACTCGAAAAAAACATAATGAAGCCAAAGAGTTTTAAAAAACGACCTCGCGCCGATAAGGAATTTGACGAGAGAGTTGTTGAGATTGCACGAGTATCTCGTGTGGTTAAGGGTGGAAGAAGAATTCGATTTAGAGCTTTGGTGGTTATTGGGGATCGAAAAGGAAGAATTGGTATGGGTGTGGCTCGAGCAAACGAGGTTGCAGACGCAATCAAGAAAGCTGTATCACATGCTAAGAAGAAGCTTATAGAGGTTCCAGTAATAGACGGTACAATCCCATATGAGGTTGTAGCCAAACATGACGCCGCAAAAGTAATCTTGAGACCCGCTGCTCCTGGTACATCGATTGTTGCTGGTGGTGCCGTTCGTACTGTTGTAGAGCTTGCAGGCATTACAGACATTTTAGCCAAGATTCTAGGAACAAGAAACAAGTTAAACAACGTAAACGCGGTTGTTAAGGCCCTAGGTTCTTTCGACGCAGGATATGTTGCAAAAGCTAGAAAAATGTCTGAGAGATCCAAAAAGAAAGAGATAAAATCTGAAGAAAAGGCAGAACCTGCCCGCAGTGCTGTAAGCTCTGCTGATGCAGGCGGGGAGAAGAAAGAGATAAAAAGCGAAACCAAAGTTGAAGATAAAAAAGAAGCAAAAACTGATATAAAAGAAGCAGTAGAGAAAGCCCCTGAAAAGAAAACTGAGAAAGTGGAGAAGAAATAATGGAAATCAAACTACAAAAAAATCAGAGCAACAAATCAAGAAAGCGTAGCGCACGCGGAATTTCTGCTGGAAGAGGAATGACAGCAGGCCGTGGTACAAAGGGGCAAAAAGCCCGTTCCGGTTTCAACATTCCAAAGAGATTTGAAGGTGGTCAGACAAACCTTAGTATGCGACTTCCAAAACTTCGAGGTTTCACGTCACCTCATAAAAAAGACGTCCTTGTTTATATAGATGATATCAACAAGCACTACAAGGATGGAGAAGTTATCTCAGCTGAAAACTTGGTCAAAAACGGTCTTATCAAAAAAGGTCAAACTCCTAAAATTCTAAACAACGGCGAGCTGAAAGTTAGCGTAACCCTAGATGGTGTTAAGACATCCAAATCAATGGCTGATAAATTTGGTAAGAGCGAAAAGAAGGAAGAGAAACCGAAGAGCGCACCAAAGACAGAGAAGAAGGACAAGAAAGAGACAAAAGTAGAGAAAAAAGAAGAAAAGCCAAAAGCAGAGGAAAAGACTCCGGCTAAAAAATAAAAAGTATGCATAGAGATAATAAAAATACACCAAGCATCAGCATGGTGTATTTTTTGATACGGTTGATTTGCGTTCCATATAAACGTATTATTAAGAAAAGTTAATCCTTTTGAACGATAAATCGTTATTTAAATAAATAAAATATATGTCGGAAAAAATTGGACATCAAGAATCACCAGATGAGTACTGGGTTAAAGAAGTTAGATCGATGATCGATGATTTTCGAGTACCCGATAGTTATCCAGAGCTTCAGGAGCGTGCAGATTTACTCGAACAATTTAAAAGAATCGAGGGATACCAAGTAGGCAACTTGATTAATTTTTACGATGCGGAAGCAGCGGAGCAGTTGGCTGAAGAGGTGTCAGGAGCGGGCAACCGATTAGCGATTGCAATGCATCCTTATCACAAAGAAGAGAACGCAAAACAAGAGAACGCAGATAAGGCCTCTTCGGTTATAAGTCGAATGGTTAACAATAGTAATCCTCGCATACCGCCACTTCTTCTTATCGAGGGGGTTTCTTCTTTGCAGTCTTCTGACGAAGAAATTGGTCAGTTAATAGATGGCAAAAGCAGGCCCTTGTATTATCTGCCATCTATGGACTTCGTTGGATCACCTCTACCGTCAGGAATGGATGTTCGAGGCCTGGTTGATATGGGGTTAAGGTCGGTCGACAAAGAAGACGAAAGTGAGGGCGCTGAAGAAACATTGCGCTTTTGCAATGAAATTAGGAGGGACTTAGTTTATGAATTAGCCGAGATGGGTGCTGCAAACTTAGCAGAAAAAATGAAATCGTTGGGAGTGGAAACGGTGATAATCGGTGGCTCCAGATTGTCAACTACCGAATTAAGCCAAGATGAGTTGGAGGATAATGGGGATTATTATATGAAGTCATATCTGGATTCCAGAAAAAGAAAAGGAGCAAAAAAACTTCTAGCCCCCTCTGAGTGCGTGGGGATGCTTATGACTATGTTATCTCCGGTCTTTGACGTGAAGCTATCAAATTTTACTCGGCCAGTAAATCGCACGGAGCTAGAATCCGCTGAAGAAATTAATAAAATATAATTATGGCAAAGGTAGTGGTAGCTTATCCAAAATTCAATAAAAAAGATTTCGACTGGATTCAGTCTATCAGAAAAGAATCTGACATATTGTACTATAAGGTAATAAAGCCTCATTTCACGATTGTCTTTCCAGTTTTTACTGAGATTAATAATAAAGACCTTGTTAATCATGTAAAACAAAAATCAAAAAATCAAAAACCATTTGACATTTCCCTGGAAAAAGCAGTTATCAACGACGATGCCTTCAGCGATTATTGGCATACGTTTTTAACTCCAAAAAAAGGTTACCAAGAAATAATAAATTTGCATGACCAACTATACACAGGCTTACTTGAGCCAGAATTGCGAAAAGATATTCCATTTATCCCTCATGTGGGTATCGCGAATGACTTAAATAAAGATTCTATGAGTAAGCTGGTTGATAAAATCAATCAAAACGGCGTTAAAATCACAGGAGAAATAGATAGTTTAAATGTTTGTGATTTCATCGACGACAAAATCAATTTCGTTGATAAAGTAAACTTTAAATAAAATAATTAGAAAGGTAACAATGTCACAAGGTGAAATGTCTAGTGTTGCGAAGAAGTCTCTTGGTAAGTTTTATATAGCGTTTTTTGCTATAGTTTTATTGGCTGGTCTTGTCTATTTGGTTGCGAATCAAAGCTTGATTAGCTCGATTAATAATGTGGAAAAAACAGAGATGATTCGATGGGAATATTGAAAGAGAGCATAGAAATAAATAATCAAGTTATAGACAGATTGGGTGCCCTAGATAGTGACGAGCCATTGAGTTATGAAGATGCCGATACTATGTATAATGATGTTCGTAATATGGTAGCTGATATGGCAAGGCTCGATCAAGACTTTATTGAAAATGGGCAAGAACAGATAGATGCTTTTCAACCAATTCTTTCATTTGCGTTGGGAAAAAATAAGAACAACCAGATTTCAGAGATCAGGAAGTCGCTAGAGATGGGGTTGGATAATAGTGTGGTGTCACAAAAGAATAACTCAGAAAACGCTACCGCCTTTTTGCCTTTGATAAAAATTACTGCCAACATGATGGCTTTTGTAGAATCCTCGAAAGTAGAAAATGCTAGCGATGCTTTAGTTGCAGCAAGTCCCTTGAAGGGATATACAGTTGAGGGTTTTAGCTATGAAGACGAGTCTTTAATTAAAGACTCAAGTCCAAGCACTTATGACGCTTTGCAAAATTCAAAAAAGTTATTTACGGATTATTACAATCTTCTTTTGGCAACAAATAGCGGCAATCAGCAAGAAGCATACAACATAGCTATCGGCTTAAGTGATACTGCGGATGTTGCCATGGCATCTATGGAAAATGCATTTTCTGAAGATAATCCGCTTGCTGAATCCTGGTACCAATCAGAGATCGAAGTAATTGAAATATATATAATCGCTCTAGAAGATCTAGGTATTAGCTACAATCAAAATCGTGAGAATGCATGGTATACAATTCAAAGCATAGAATACTACAATCGACGTCAGGACGAAGCTCCTAAAGCCGCGGACTATGAGGCTCTCAAGCAGCTGCTAAGCTTAGAATACGGTTCTACTGACACACTTAAGTACTCAACAGTAGATTACGGCGGATACTACATTGAATACCTCAAAAATGGTAGTTGGGTAAAGATAGAAATAAAGTACTAAATAAGAATTTAAACGCCTCACTCGTATGAGGCGTTTAAAGGCTCGGAAATGGGGAATAAATCTTGATTTTAGGCGGTGTTGAGAGTAAAGTAAAGGGGATAAATATTGCACTCATAAGGAGAAATGTTATAAAAGATAGATCAAGATAAGGCTCAGAGATTATCTAATCGTGAGGGTCGTTTGATTAAAATAAAAATGTTCTGCTGAGCATTATCTAGAGGGAGTCAGATGTCTGTAGACAAACCACAATTCGACGAGTCCAAATTTCGTGAGAATCTTGTAGAAACGAAAGCTGGGATACTAGCTAATGGGCAAGAAATAACTCCGGAAATTGCAGAAAATGCGGCTGAGCATATCGAAGACATGCTACGACACAGCGGTTCTTTTTTGGCGGTTTATGCTACGTTGGGAGCTGAGAGTGCTCTAGCCGATTTTGGTCTGGAAGACCGATTTTTCCACAAACTTACGGAAGTAACACAGGATGCTGAGACCTGGAATCATTTTGCAACTATGCAGACAGAGATCTCCAAGAATTGCGTGGGTGCAGATGGGAAATTGGATCCGTTTAAATTCTTTTTGCAAGCTGCCGCCGAGTTGACCAAAATGCTGTATAGTAAGTTGATGCAAGATGAAGAAATTCGCGCTTTTTTCGAAAGCCACCAAGATGATCCCAAAGCCAAACTTTGCCTCGACGAGTGGATAACTGCGACCGAGATGACTAACAGATTCCAGCTAGCCAATCAGTTTTTAGCTACCGGGGGAAATCCTCCAATACCTCCCAACAGAGGAATAGACGATGCGACTGCACAAACAATTGTGAATTTTGAAAATCGCAAGCTAATATTAACTGCAGAAGGTGGCGAATCGCCTGATGGTGGTGACGACCCGGATGACCCAAATACAAGCGAAAATATTTTTCATCTCGATCCTCACAATAGGGAAGTCGCGCTATTAGCATCTTCTGAATCCTCGCCGCCTCCGCCTGATCCGAATAGGGAGCACGAGAAAGTTGTTCCGGAAAACCTGCATGATATTTTCTGGCCCAACGGTGATTCTCTCCACTTTAATTTCGTGGAGATGCGCAAGGACAGCGAAGGCAGAGAGCGTCGTTTTTATGAAGGATCGCTGCGTTACAAGCCGGAAAATTCCGTTGATTATCAGCTTATTAATTTATCGACATATATCCCAAATAAGAAAGTTCTTTTCGAAGGTACTGCGGGCTCACTTACTGGCGCTACCCTCTCCCCAGAAGAAAGAAAGCAATACGCGGGGTGGGCGAATGATTCTACTCTTGACCAGCAAGGGGAAGCTTATCTTACGGCGCTCAATTTGGGTGCATTGGAGCGAGGACCGGAATCACTCTCAATTATATTTCATGAACTTGGTCATACTTTCCTCTTCGGTGAAATTCAAAAATCGCTGCTAGGGTCGCAGCCTAAGAATTTTCTTGAGCGATTAACGTATACATATTTGCCGGCGATTGAAAATAACGGCGAACCAGAAATCGCCGGGCTTGGAAGATATCGGGCAGAAACAGAGCGAATTAGATCAGAATTAATGGGTGAACTGGACGCAAATTCTCTGATGGTTAGAGGTCTACTCTCACAGGGTGAAGATATATCCAGTTCAAATTTTTATAAGCTTTATGGAAATAATGATACGTTTAAAATGTTGACCAAGATTTTTCAAGAAAGATACGCCGGAGCTTTCGCAGTTAAACAAATCAGGAGACTGAGACCAAGAACACCTTCCGATCGATTTACTCTGGATCACCAATTAAATGCATTAAATTTCTATGCCAACAAATTTTCCGACACGAGATTCGAAGAAGGGGTTAAGTAGTCTAGAAAATCGTTTATGGCAAGAGACGCATTAAGACAAGGTACTTGAAGAAATAAATAGCTAATTGGAAAAGAATAAATCTATCACTACTCTACTGCGCAGTATGGTAGTGTCTAACAAGCGATAATTCTGCATAATGAATATATAATGCCCGAGAGACATATTGACGCAAAGTCAAAAAAGCTATTGCTTGAAACATTTATCGGTATGAAACGAAATGACGTGCCTGATTTGTTGATGTCGCTGATGTCTTCTTCTGAAATCAAAGATCTATCTCGAAGAATCATGTGCGCTAAATTGCTGAAGGAAGATCATACATATAGTGATGTAGCTTTGAAGATGGGCATGTCTGAAGGCACGATCAATAAAATTCACTTCAAAACAAAAGGAAGTCCAATAATCAACAAGTTATTTGGAAAAGAATGAATCTACCACTGCTCTACTGCGCAGTACGGTAGTGGTAACAAGTGATAATTCTGTATAGTGAACATATAACGTCTGAGAGAAATATGGGGAGAAAGTAATATATAAAATAGATAATTCTGAAAACGAGAAGAGAGAAATGAGGAAAAAATTGAGTATATCGAGTAATAAATTAGGAGGACGTATGGGTGAAACAATAGGTATGGGTGATGAAGGTCAATATTTTCAACCACCGGTAGAGGGGGAGACAGGCGAAGACGGGGAGGGAGAAGCCAAGAAAAGGTATAGCCACCTGATTGTATTTGGTTTTGGAGCTGATCCACGAACAGCAGATGAAGCAGCCGTTGACCCAGAAGGAGAAAATGACTTAGGCTGGCATCTGAGCGCTGGAACAAAGGCTAGGGTTTTAGCTGCTGGTGAATTGTGGAAAATGGGAGAAATCGACAAAATAATTATGTCAGAAGGGGGAGGACCAGATAAAGAGAAAAGTGGAGGTGAACTAATGAGAGAGTATTTGTTGGCAAAATATCCTGAAATTCCAGAGGACAAGGTGATTGCCGAGGACAAAGCCGCCGATACAGTAGAAAACTTTATTGGCACTATAGATTCAATTGATGCAGAAAATGAAGAGAAAGAGCAAGGTGAATCTGACGCAGACGAATACGGGTTATTGAGCAGCCGGTTTCATATGGCTAGGATTGTTGAGCTTGCTGGTAGGTTTGGTTTTAAGGGAGATATATTTCATGCAGAAGATATTTTGCGACTCGCAGCGATGATGAGAGAAGAGAATACCGGCAGACCTACAATGGATCGTTTCGATAAATGGGAGCACCTAATGTCTTCCCCTGAAGGAAATGACGCCTACAGAGATATCGATAGAATTGCGCGCGATGTATATTTATATGAAATAAGTAAAATGATGGATGAATTAAAGAAAAAGATCGAAGATGACGGAGTCCCGGGAAATGAAGTAGGGGAGAATGAAGTGGAGTTACAACTGTTAGTATCTTTGATATCCAAGTTGACCACAAGCCAATCAAGACTTGAGGTAGACCGGGAGTTAGAAAGCAGGGGGGTTGATGTTGACTCACTACACAACAGAATAGAGAATAAAGTTGAAAAAATGGGCAAAGCCAGTTACCGGGATTATTTAGAGCAAGAGAATCGTTGGTTGGGAGGAATGAAGGAACTACCAGGATATTGGGTATTGCAAGCTGCCAAAGTGAACACTCCAAGATTTAAACAAATGTTGACCAATCCAAAAAATGCTGACGCAGTGGAATACTTAGAGGAATTAGGATTCGAGAACATCGTGGAGATGGACGACGGTGAGTTCAAAGAAATGAAGCAAACAATATCATCCGATGCTTTTATCAAGGAACATAGGCCCGACTCGATGCCTCCAAGTGAGTGGGGATCTGCGACCCCGCAATATCAAAATAAATAATATTAACAAGAGAAAGACATAAAAGTTGACCTCCATACGGCAACGCCGAGGGTTGCCGTAGGCCAGTGAACCAATGTACACCTACGAGGTGTACGTGAGTGGTTAAAACGGAATGAGTGGACGGAGCTGTTTGGAAAAGAATGAACATATCACTACTATACTGCGCAGTACGGTAGTGGCAAGGTGAAACGGGGGGAAACGGGGCGGTAGGTGGATGAAAGGTGTTTAGGTGATGTTCTAGCGATCCACAGGCTCGGAAATGGGGAATAAATCTTGATTTTAGGCGGTATTGAGAGTAGTAAACCAATAATTCTATATCGATTCACGTTAGAACCACTACGTACACCTACGAGGTGTACGTAGTGGTATAATTAGGGTATGACACAACATAGAAAAGATCCGTTATTGAACAATCAAATATACCATATATATTCTAGAAGTATTGCTAAGTTTGAGATATATAATTCTGAATTAGACTTTCAGAGATTTTTGAATATGATGCAGATGTATAGTTTTGTTGGTTTTAATTATAAATATTCTCGATATGATGATTTGTCAGATCAATTAAAATCTCAGATAATAAATGATCTTGCTGAGAGTAGTCCAAAATATGTAAACATTATTTGTTACTGCATAATGCCCACTCATTTTCATCTTGTTTTAAAACAAAACAGAAAAGATGCAATATCAAAATATCTAGGCAATTTATTAAACAGTTACTCTAGATATTTCAACACTAAATATAAAAGGATCGGACCGCTTTGGTCTAGCAGATTCAAAAATGTTTTAGTTAATAACGATGAACAACTCTTACATCTAACGAGATATATTCATTTGAATCCTAGCTCTGTCGGGATATCAATATCGCCAGAGGATTGGACATATTCTTCATATAATGAATATATTAATGACGAGAAACATCTATGTGATTACGGGGACGATCTAGAAATAAACCCGGTGCAATATAGGAAATTTGTTAATGATAGAAAAACTTATCAAAAAAGTTTATCTATCATTAAAAAGCAATTGATCGATGACTATTCTGGCTAAGACCACTCACGTACACCTACGAGGTTTACGTGAGTGGTCCAAACCTGGTGAGGGAGAGTGCTGGGGTGGAGGGGTTTGAGTGGTGTGATTGGTTTGTTTTGAATTGATTTTAGGCGGTATTGAGAGTAGTATGGAGAGGATAAATGAGCTTAACCTGCGATCTGTCACACTCGGTGTGGCAGTGGGTAAGCAAGAGGGGTTTAGACCAGAATGTACACCTACGAGGTGTACGTAAGAGGTATGAACATATGGTGGGTGAGCGGAAATAGTGGGGGCGTATGGTGGGAGGTGTGTGTGGGGAGGGGATAAATGAGCAAATATTCTAATGGCTCACACGTATGAGCCATTGAAGCGTTTTAAGTGGAATTGATATAAAAGAAAAAAATATGGCACTCATAGATAATAAAGAAAAAACAATGCTAGCAGAACTCAGGTCTGCTCTTAAAGACGCAACATCTATTGATATTCATGTTGCGTATTTTTATTTCTCCGGTTTTAGCGCTCTTGTAGAAGAACTTAAAAATATTAAAGTCAGAATTTCTGTTGGTTCGTATATCGATCCTGATTGTGTGCCAGAGATTATGAATAATGTAAAAAATGAAGAAAATGTTAGATTGGAAAAATATGAATCACGTAATACGGGTCAAGGGCGCGAAAAAAAGAAGGAACAATATGTTAAAGGACTTACAGAATTTGTTAATAGAACGTCAATATTTGACCCAAGAAGCAACAAAGAAGCTTTAAAAATATTTGTTGAAAAAATCCAAAATGGCACATTAGAAATAAAAATGTCACACATGATTGAGCATGGCAAAATGTATATTGTTCACAAACGCAACAAAGATTCGGGAGGTATTGGTTTTCTTGGCTCGAGTAATTTTACGTTCAATGACTTGATCGGTCAAGGAGAATTAAATCAATCTCAAACGGACCAAAAAAATTACAAAGAATACTGTGATACTTTTGATTCGTTATGGTCAGACAGCGATAATATTGATATTGCCACCAAAGACAACGCGGAAGAGTTTGTCAAAAAAATTAAATCAGAAATATGTTTTTATCAAACTCCTTCTCCGTATGAAGTATATATAAGAATTCTTGATGAACTTTTTGCAGCGAACGAAGAATTAGCAATCCGAACCCCCAAAGAAATCGCTGGTAATGACTATGTGGACTTAAAATATCAAATCGATGCAATTCGTGATGGTATTGATTATCTAGATAAGCACAATGGAGTGATAATCGCCGATGTTGTGGGGTTGGGCAAAAGTATTATTGCTTCTGCAATTGCAAACAATACAGAGCTGCCTGTTGTTATTATTACACCACCGCATCTTGAGGACCAATGGATTGATTATCAATCACAATTTAAATTAGTCGGGACAAGAATATTTACCAGTGGTAGTGTGGGCAAGGCTTTAGAAAAACTTTCACAAACGAAAGAACCAAGACTGATAATTATTGATGAAGCGCATCGTTACCGCAACGAATTGACCAACGACTACAAGAGTTTGTGGGGGGTTTGCAGGCTACATCCCAATAACAAAATACTTGCTCTAACTGCTACACCATTTAATAATGATCCAAAAGATATTTTTGCGCTTGTGAAATTATTTCAAACCCCTGGGATGTCCACAATTAAATCCGTTGACAATCTTTCTCTGAGATTCAGAGATTTAATTCAAAAATATAACAAATTACGGCGATTTATGAGCAAGAACCCTTCAGACAAAAAGCACATTGATCAAGAAAAAAATGATATTGCACTAGAACTAAAACGTTTAATCGAGCCGGTAATAATTCGCCGATCAAGGCTTGACATCGATAACCGGACTAAATATAGAGAAGATTTAAAAAGGCAAGGCATAGAATTCTCAATAGTTAAAGGACCTGATATCCTTGAATATAATCTAGGTGAATTATCTGAGATTTATGCCAAAACTTTGTCAGTTATTGTCGGAAAAACTAAGGATGAGGGTTTCAGTGGAGCCAGGTACCAGCCTGCTGCCTACATTAAAGAAGAATGTCATAAAGAATTTGTTGATAGTCTTAAAAAACAAGGCATAGAAGAAACAGACCTTAAAACAGCGCAAAGCAACTTGAAAAAGTTTATGCGTCGTTTGTTAGTGACACGTTTCGAAAGTTCAAAAGAAGCTTTTCGCTTAACCCTAGATAAGATGATTCAGTCTAATGTATTAATTGAGGGCTGGTGGCATAAGCTTGGCAAGATACCGATTTCCAAAAAAGGCGATATTCCGGAGGCGGAAGAAATAATAAATGATAGTA
>Ga0307992_1000317_pt1 | contig 30926 bp, 27 predicted proteins | sample EllFjometagen133_FD_203162 | JGI IMG/M metagenome (GOLD analysis project Ga0307992, IMG submission 203162) | Marine microbial communities from Ellis Fjord, Antarctic Ocean - #133 | ecosystem: Environmental > Aquatic > Marine > Unclassified | place: Southern Ocean | collected 2014-10-08
CACTTAGAAGATTTGGAGCACCTATTGTTGATAATTTAAAATTTCCGGGAATGGATGGAATTAAGAAAGAAGGAACACCTGGAGATGAAGATGGAAAAGGTGGATCAACTGATGCTGGTTCAACTTCCAAAATTTTATTTCCACCTATGGCAAGTGCTATAACTTATTTTGGAGAAGAAACCGGTAATAAATTAAGTGAACTTCTTAAATTTACAACTGGAATGAAATGGGATGAAGTAACTTCTAATGTATGGGAAGTAGGAGCAGAATCAACTCCTGATGCTGGATCAGGACCTGGAGTTTATAAAGCTTTATCTGGCTTATCTAAAATGTTAGCAGTTGGTGGAGGAGATTTTAATCCTCAACTTATTATGAATGAAGGTAAACTACCACCAGATCCATATACTGAAGGTCCTTATGAAAATAGAATTCTTGGACCTGTTAATAGAATTGATTCAGTTAAAAAACGTATAGCTGGTATGGAATTTGAATGGGGTGGATTAAATTTACAATTTGAATATGTAGCTAGACCTATTGGAGGAATTAATCCTAAAGCTGTTTTACTTGATATTTTATCAAATTTTTTAATTATTGGATCTGCATCTGCAGTATTTTTTGGTGGTCAACATAGATTTATGGCTGTCCCAGCAATTTATCCATTTTTAGGTGGAGATAAAGGTATAGAAGCTTGGTATTCTGGAAAACCAATTGAATGGGCAGGAAATGCAATTAGTTCTTTTGCAGGTAGAGTTACTAATGAAGATGGAGGTATAATGGAAGGAGCCAAGAATTTTTTTAATCAACTATTAGGAAGAAGTGGAGAAGGAGGAATTAAAGGTATTTTTGGTGCGGTTAAAGGATTATTTTCTGGTGGAGGAATTGGTAGTAATGTTATTAAACATCATTTAGCTGCAAAATCTAGTGGAACAGTTCCTTATTTAACTGGAATGAAAGCATTATTAACAGGTGAACCAGTTGGGGAATGGCATGTTACTATTGGAAATCCTCTTAATCCTATTGCTATGATAGGGAATTTAATTTGTACTGGAATTGAAGTAGAATTAGGAGATGAATTAGGTCCCGATGATTTTCCTACAGAAATAAAATTAACTGTTAAATTAGATCATGGTATGCCAAGAGATAGAGATGCTATTCAATCTATTTTTAATAGAGGTATGGGAAGAATATATGATTTACCTGATGGATTTGAAGGAACTGCAGATGGTCAAACAAAAATTGATGATTATACAGCAAATGCAAACGAAACAGGTACTGCCGCGGCGATTAGAGGTTGGCTAGCTGGTCCATCTAAATTAGGTGGTAGATCCGGTCCTTCTGCAATAAAAGAAACATCAAATCAAGGTGTTATTAGCGTTTGGTCAAGAGCTCCATTCGCTGCAGTTTCACCTAACGAAAATTTAATCAATGAAGCAGGTGACATTGCAAGATCTGCATATAGAAGTGTTGATTGGTTAGCATTAAAATCACTTAAATAAAATATGTTTGTTAATAGTATTGATACAAAACCATTTTTTACTAGATCTGACGGAGTAAAAATAAGAGATTTAACTCAAACAATGTTTGAATTAAAAAATAGAGAATATATTGCATATAATGTTTATAAAGTTCCTAAAGAATATGTAATGCGGCCTGATTTAATTGCTAAATCAGTTTATAATAATTCATTATACGCTGAAGTTATTTTAAAATATAATGGAATTTCTAATCCTTTTTCTATAAATGAAGGAGATATTATTTTAATTCCTGATTTAGATTCAGCAAAAAGTAGAATAAAAATTAGTGGAGATAATGAATCTGAAAATAAAGCAACGAAAATTAGAAATAGTTATAAATATATTGATCCATTAAAAAAACCTAAAAAATCAGATAAAAAAGAATTACAGAAATTTGATGAAAGATTAATAGGCGGAGGGGGAGGTGGTACTGGAGATGATGCTGGAGATGATGCTGGAGGCGGTGAAGGAGGTTTATTACCACCAAATTTTGCAGAAGAAGGAACTTCTCAAGTTACTTATCGTAATGGAAGAGTATATTTTGGAGAAGGAGTAGAAACATGTTTAAAAAATGGAATATCAACTAGTGAATTTTTAACAAATGTAATAAAAAATAGAAAATAATGGGGAATACATATTCATTTAATCCACCAGTAAAAGCTGCCCCGTCAACGCCAACTCAAAGTACAAGTGGTAGCAAAAATAGAATCATTCAAAAGTTTAAAAAAACCATTGAATTAGATGAATTATCTCTTCCATCTCAACCAGGTCCCGAAAATCAAAAAATTGAAAATCTTGCATCTTTACAATATCCACTTATAAAGATTAATGATTACATGCCTTCTAATAAAGAAATTGAATTATTAGAAATTAATTGTACTGGTTTTATTCCTACAATAATTTTAAAATGTACATTCCTTCACCAAACATTTCTCTCAAGAGAAATGCCAAAAGATGGAGATATAATTTCTGTAGCAATTAGAAATAAATCTGATTTGTTTAAGCCTATTAGAAATGATTATGTAATTACTGGAGTTGTATCGAATGATACTATAACGGAATTTACTGGACCAACCACCATTACATTTTTTGGAGTACTTTTTATTCCATGGATATCAAGTTCAATATTTAACTTTTCTCATGAAGGAACTTCATTTGAAGCAATAAAAGTAGTTGCAGCTAAACTTGGATTAGGATTTGCAACAAATGAAGTTAATACAGATGATAAACAAATATGGATGAGTGCATATTCTTCTGCATCTAAATATATTACAAAAACAGTAAATAGATCGTGGAGTAGTAATGAATCCTTTTATGATGTTTGGATTGATGTTTATTATAATTTAAATTTTGTTAATGTTAATAAACAATTAATGTCTAGTGAAGAAGAAGTTGATGCTGCTGGATGGATAAATAATATTGATAAAGATTATACATGGGGTAGTGATACTGATGTTGAAGAAACAATTGAAACACCAAAAGTATTATCAAATTATACAGGATATAGAACATCATCTTTTTATATAAACCTATGGAAACCAATTAATAGATCGACAAATATAACTTTTCAAATTGGAACAAAATTAAGGGGTCATATGTTTGAACATAATGAAAGTTTATACACAAAGGAAAATTCTAAAAAATATTGGGAAATACCATTAGAACCTACGTACGATCCAGAAAAAGTTAATAAATATATTTTATTAAGAGGTAGAGCTACTCAAAATCCAGAAAATAAAGGAAATGATTTAGCAAAAGCAAATTATTCTTATCCAAATATGTATGTATCAAATCCTTGGATGGGTATACAATATACTATAAGTAATTCAAATAAAGATAATTTACAATGGGATGGAAATCATCACAGAAATTATTTAAGAGCAAAATTTCAAAATTTAATTAATAATAAAGAATTAGAAAAATTAAATGTAGAAGTAACAGTTAATGGATTAAATTTAAACATAATTAAGGGTGATAAAATTCCTATTGTTTTAGTTAAAAAAGATGTAACTGAAAACTTAATGGTTAATAAAGAAGCTGGAAAAATGGATTTATTAGAACAATTTTATAGTGGATGGTTTTATGTTAAAGGATTTACTATAAAATATACACAAGAAAATGCTGGATCAATAATGTCTAATTTTACACAAACATTTGTTTTAACAAGAAGAGAATGGCCACCACCTATTGCAGTAGATGCAATAGAATCAAAAGAAAATAATCAAACATAATGAGTATATATAAAACTTTTAGAGAAGTTCAACAACCCGCAACTATGGGGGCAATATCTCCTCGATTTGATCAACCAACATATCTTTCTTTTAAATTAGGATTTGGAATTGGTGGAGATAGTTGGTATAATAATGCAGGAGGAACTAATTATGCATTAAATTATGATAGAATGCCTCATCCATTATTTGCTCAAGAAGGAAATGAAAGTATTGACAATAGAGGTGCATATTCTGCAATAGATTATTTATTAGATGCTAATGAATTTACAAGAGCGGCAATGTTAAAAGAATTTATTGAAAAATTTAATCAATTACAAACCAAAAATCAATGGTATTTCCAAAAAATTGAAGGGTTAAATGATTTATTAAAAATTGATCCTACAAAAGGAATACGAGTTCCATCAGATAAAAGATTAACTATATCTACTTTAGAAGGTATAGATTTAAGAATGTCATATTTATTAAATATGTATAGAAAAATTGCGTGGGATGATACGTATCAAAGATGGGTTCTTCCAGATATGATGAGATATTTTACTTTAACTATTTATATTTCAGAATTTAGAACATTTCATACGCCTAATCAAATAGGAGGAATGGGATTTGCTTCTAAAAAAATTACTCCGGATGAAGATACATTACAATTACATGTACTAGATAAAATTCTTCCAACTTGGACTATTAAATGTGAAATGTGTGAATTTGATTTAGAAAATATTGATTTTGAATATTTATCAACTTTAGGAATTAATGAAGCACCAGAACCAGCTGCTGTAAATTTTAAAATAAAAGTTGGAAAAATTTATGAAGAACAAACATATCCAATATTTTACAATGCTTATCTTATTGATAGATATTTAAATGGATTAGATAGATCTAAATACGTTGATCTGTTTAAAGGTGATGAAGAATTTGGTATAAATTTAAAACAAGGAGGAGGAATTGAAGGTTTTGTATCAACTCTTGCAGAATCAAATAATAACGCTTCAAGATATGAACATAAATTAAATTTAGCTCAAGATATCTTTTTTCAAGATAAAATGCATGAAAGTGGACTACCTTTTAATCAAATGATTAATTCAAAAAGTTTATTTGGTGCACAAGCGGCTGGAGCTGATGGAAAATTATTTACAGAAGATGATAATATGGCTAAAGTAGATCCAACTGCTCCAAATACTTGGTTTAACAACGCAAAAAGTTTTGGAACAGCATTTTTACGTAACACATTTAAAAAATTTATCGATAAAGCTAAAATTACTCCTATTCCTAAATTAGGTATCTCATTTAATGAAGCTCAGGCTGCTCTTCAATCTAAAAATATTATAACTGCTTTAGGTATAATAAAAAAGGCAGTTAATAATGTTACAAAAGAATATGTACAACCTTCTGAATTATTAGAAGATAATATTCAAGATAAAATATTTAAAAATTATTTAGAAAGTGTTGTTGCATCAGAAGCAACTGAAAATAATGCATTAATTCAAGAAGCAGCTAATATGGCTTTAAATGATGATGGTGTTTGGGATAAAATTAAAGATTTTTCTAGAGCAACTGATTTAATTGGAGAAGGAGAATTAAACGCAAATAATCCAATTGAAGGTAAAGATAATTATAAACTTGTTAGTGAAAAATCTACGCAAGGTGATTTATCTTTAGCAACTGATTTAATTGGAGAAGGAGAAAAAAATATAGAAAAGAAAATAGAAGGAAGAATTATTGAAACTGTGCCTTCAAGTCAAGCAACTTCTGGTACAATTTTAGAAATATAAAATATGGAAAAAAATATAGATTTTTTAGATCGTAATTTAGCTGATAATGATTGGATAGGTTTGGTACTTAATAATCAAGATCCTACATTTTCTGGTCGTGCACAAGTTCGTGTATTCGGAGTTATGAATGGAATTATTGATGAACATATTCCTTGGGCATATCCTGTTAATTCTAATGTATTTGGAGGTGATGGAGGTGGAAGTATATCAATTCCTAAAATTGGACAATTTGTAAGAATTAGATTTAATAATGGAGATGTATATTCTCCAGAAATTATTGCAATTCAAAACATCGATACAAATTTAATTGATAGAATAAAAGAAGATTATGATGGAACACATGTTATTTTACATGATCCTATTGAAGATTTAAGTATAATTTATCAAAAAAATAGCGGTTTGATGGTTTTTTATAGAGATTCATTTTTTCAAATTTCCCCGGATTCTATGATAACGTTACAACATGCAGATTCTGAATCTCTTATTCAAATGGAAGGAGATATTACTCGAATTGTAACTAAAAATGAAGTAGAAGTTAGTGCTGCAACAAAAGCTACTATAACAGCTGATGAGGTAGTAATAAATGGAAATCAAACAACAAAAATAGGACATCCACCTTATTCTCATGGTATATTAGCAGAACCTATATGGGCATTATTATCAACATTAGCAACTGCACTAGATGCAAAATTACCAGCTACACCCGGAGTAAATGCTGGATTAATAGAAGCGGTAAAACAAAGTGCCACGTCAACAAATGTTTTAATTGGAAAATAATTTAGCTTTTTTCTTTAAATTTTTTCCTTTATTCCATGGAATTCTCCCTTTTAATTTTAATCTTATTAATTCTTTTGTTTCATTAGTATGATGTTTTCCTTTATTTGATATTGATATTTTTCTTTTATGCTCAGCAGAAAATGGTTCTCTAAATTTTCCAGTTAATTTCTCTTTTATTTTTAATTTAGTTTCTTCTGTATGTTTTTTCCCATAAAATGGATTATTTTTCCCACAATTATTTGTATGATCACTTATTTTTTTCTTAGATTCAATAGTATGTTTTTTACCTAACCAAGGTTGTTTTCCTTTATTAGCTATCCCTATTTTTTTCTTAGATTCTTCTGTTAAAAATCCCTTAACTCCAAATCCACCCATAGGGCTTATATTATATCCGTTTGGACTTAATGTATCAAATTTATTTATCCATTTTTTCTGAGCATTAAAAGCTTTTTGTTTTGTATTAAAAAATTCTAAAATTTCTTTTTCAAAATTATTTCTTCCATATTTTTTAATAGCACATCGAAATACTCCACCGCTCCCTAAATAATTATCATCTAAATTATTTGTAGAATGATCACCAACATATTGTTTACTACTAATTAAATTAGTAGTTACATAAACATAATGAAATTTTTTCATGATTAACCTTTTTATTTTTCGAATATATAAAATAAAAGTGGGACAGTTAGTTTTAACCTTCTAATTGGCTTTTCCAAAGCCTTACCACTTTATATATATATTCATTAATAAAAATAAATAAATAATGAAAGCAAAATTAATTAAAGAAAACTTACTTCTAGAAGCAATGGAAACAGATACAATAACTGTTAAAGTTAGAAAAAATTCAGGAAAAAATCTTAAAGAACTATTAGATTATATTAAATCAATTGGAAATATAGGACATAGTTTTTCTATTATAGTAGATCCTGAAAATAATGATTATAAAAAAGAATTTTTTTGGGATGGTGATGGATCTGATTACATAGATACTATAGAATTATAATTTTTAATAAATAATGAAAAAAATTACATCAATTAAAGAATGGCTCAATGAGCAAAACCAACAACCAGAATATGGTTGTGTAATGATGGATGCAAAAATTCCAAGATGGAAAGAAGATCATATAGATGGAATTGATCCGGATGATATTTATATTAAACCATATGATAATACATATGGATTAGAAGATACCCCACATATAACAATCATTTATGGGATTCATGAAGATGAAATTGATCCGGAAATTATAATGGATACGATTAAAGAAAATATGGAGCCCGTAACTGTTACTATAACAAACATTAGTATTTTTAAAAAAGATGAATATGATGTTGTAAAATATGATATTCCAGAAACTAAACAATTAAAAAAATATCGAGAATTATTTGTAAAAAATTTTTCAAATACTCAATCATTTCCAGAATTTCACCCTCATATGACTTTAGCTTATGTTAAACCTGAAGAAGGAAAAAAATATGTTAAAGAATTAGAAGAACCATTTGAAGTAACATTTGATAAAGGAATTTATTCATTTCATAAAGATGGTGAAACTATAAGAAAAGAACATATTTTTCCAAATGAAGATGATTTAGAAGTTGATTTAACTGTAAACGAATGGTATATTCCAGATTTATCACCATATAATTATAATTATGAAGAAATAGGGAAAAAAATTAATAAAAAAGAATTAGCTGTAGGGTGGTTAGATGATCCAAATTTCCCAAAAGGAGAAGTTCCGGAGAATTTTTTAAAAAAATTAAAAAATGCTAAAACAATTCACAATTATAAAGGATCACATAATTGTCCTTTTTGTACTAATATCACAGGCGGATCTTCATCAGAAACTAGAGGTAGTCGTGATGAAGCTATTGAATATAAAGGAATAACATATGTTTTTCCAGAATTATTAAAACATTATGTAAAAAGACATCATTATCTTCCGCCAGAAGAATTTATTGAAGCGGTGATGAATTCAAAAGAACCCGAAGATCCAGATCAATGGAGAAAAAAACTTTTTCCGCTACCTCACCGCTATCAATCAAACCAACCTAATCGATTAAATCATATTCGACAACTAAGAAAAAAATAATAAAATTATATATATTTTAAAAAAATATTACATAACTGTAACAAGAACATCACAATATTTTAATAAGATTAAATTCCAAACATAGTGTCTTTTAAAGATGAAATATTAAATAAAATTAAATTAAAATTTGAGAAGGAATTAAAAGAACAAAAACGTTTTTTTGATAAACCTTTATCATTAAAAGCTCTTAATAGTGCAATTTTAATTGCACTTGAAGGAATGTTAAGTGAATTAGGCTCACAATTAAGAAAATCTGTTAATTTTGATATTGATGATCCTAGAATTCTTAAAAATACTTTAAAATCCTATCCTGAAATAAATTTATTATTTACAAAAGCATCAAATGAATTAGATGAATCTATTTTATCTTCACTTTTAATACAATGTGAAATTTTAAATAATAAAACAATTACTGATAAAAATTTAAAAAAGAAAGCTTTAGAAAAATTCGCTGGACAGAATTTTTTCGGAGAAGGTTTAAATAAAATATTAGATTTTATTGGAGGACTTGTTAATAAACTTGAAGATTTATCCGAATTTATATTACAATATCTTGGAATAGCATTATTTCTTTATTATATTATTAAATTAGCAATTAACTTACTTGTTAATACTCGATTTGTATCTACTTATAAATTAAAGTACATTCAAAAATTAATAAGAATGGGCTTAGAGATGATAAAAGAAATTTCACAAGAAGCAATTGGAGAAGTAAAACAAGAAATAAAAAAATTAAAATCAGTTTTTTCTGGAATTGATGAATTTTTAATAACTATAGCAATTGCTTCAGCATTATATCTTTATAATAGAAAGCAATTACAAAAACAATCAACTGAACAATTAGCAAAAAATCTTTGTAAAAAATTAAAACTTAATCCATTTTTAGATGTTGAAGTTAAAATTAATACTGAACCTTTAAATATTAGTAATACGCCACTAATATTTGATACTAAAAATACTAAAAATACTGACAATGTTATAGTACCTAAAGAACCTTTTGAAAATAAACAAGAAACTTTTACATGTGAAATTCCAACAGAGAAAGAAGAACAAGAAATAGAAATTATTTTAAAAGAAAATTTAGCTACTAAAGCTATTATAGTAAACGAAAAGAAAGATAAATTAATTCCATTAATAAAGGTTAATTCAAAAGTTACTGATAAAACATTAATAGCAACAATTGGAGAATTATCAATATATTCTCCTGTTAATGGATATATAACTGCTATTAAGCCAAATGAAATTACGTTACATGATATTTCTGATTCAGCAGATACTTATTTAATTCAAAATGTTTACGAACTTAATCAAAAATATCTTGAAACAAATGAAATTAAAATGTTTTTAAAAGATTGGGAAGTTATTTCATTATATCCAATTATGATGGCAAATTCTCCAATTATTGATGGTGAATTAACCCCAGATGAAGTTCAAGGAATATTATATGATGGAATGCTTCCTAAATTTGAAGAAATTAAAAATTATTGGTATGATGAACTTCTTCCATCTTATAATAAACGTATGCAAACTATTACAGGTAAAGATAATGTAGAAAAAAATTCTAAAAATGAAACATTACATTTAATAAAAAAAGACATTGATAAAGAAGAAAAATTAGTTAATTCATATTTAAAAAGTATTCAAATAGAATCAATTAATATTGCAAAAGTTACATTTCCTGAAAGTAATGAATTTGAACTTATAGAATATTTTGTTGAATTAATAACTAATTTAAATTCAATTTCAAATCCTAATGATATTATAATTAAATATAGAGATCAAATAAATGAATTTACTGCTAAAAGATATGTAATAGATGGGTATAACCCAACAAAAATTAAAGATAAAGGTAATAAATTAATAGAAAAATTAGAAGGAAGCGAATCAAATGATGATAAATTTCAAGAAGGATTAAATATTTATAATCAAAAGAAAAAATTATCGGATGTGGAAGATTGGTTAAAAGAAATTTCTAAAGAAAACAAAGAATTAGAAAATTCTAAAAAAGATAATTTAATTAATCAATTAATGTATCTTTTTAATTTTTATTTAGATATAAAAACTAATCTTGAAAAATATAAAGATTTAAAAGAATCTAATAATAAAGAATTAGTTGTAAGAGAGGCAAATTATATTTCTAATTATTTTAGAAAATTGTGGATAAGATTCGAAAAATTACCTATTGAAATAAAAGAAATTGAAAAACGAATAGCAGATTTAGCTTTATTCACGACATATTCTATAGTTGATATTGATAATGAAGAATATAGAAATTATATAATTCCTTCTGGAGAAAATGATTGTCCTGGGCGTAGTATTAATCCAAATTTAGGTGGAGCAACTGAAACAGATTTTAGTGATATTAAATATTGGTTAAAATATTGTGCTTTTGCAACATTATCAAGTGCAGTAACTCTTGCATGGAGTACTGGATTTATTTTACCTATTGGACCACTTTTATTGCCTACTATTTATTTTCCAATAACACCTATAACTACTAGTTATGGATTTATCGTATTAGGTTTAACAATTACTGGAATATGGGTTTTCCCAATGATTTTATTTGTAAATTATTCTATTAATTATAGTTTACCAATTGCTGATCCGGCAGAATTTATACGAAAACAAATAGCATCTCTTAAAAAATCTATTTCTAAAGAATTAAAAAACTTTAAAAAAGCAACTCTTAAAAATTATCTAATTAAAATAGAAAAAAACATTGAAAATATTATTCCAGAAATTCAAGTTATTGAAGAAAATATTAAGATACATAGATCACAAAGACCGCCGAAAATAAAAAAATTTATTCTAGAACAAACTAAATGGAATGTGGAAAATATACAATTAAAAGAAGAAAAAACAACTTTAAAATTAAAAAAATGGGAGGAAGAAAAAAAATACGATATTATTTATAAAGCATCAGAACTTGGATCTTCTACGGGAGATGAATCAATTGATGGTGGTTTATCTAAAATTCAACAAACTGAAAAATTTATATTTAAACAATTAGATAAATTAGATGTTTTAGCTGAGAAAGCAGATAAGATCGTAGCACCTTTACCTATTACATTACAACCAGAAACAGCAAATTTTGGAATAACATTAAAAAATCCAAACCCTGTTATAAATATTGAAACAGAAATTAATGATAATATTAATGAAGGACCACTTTCTAAAATAACGGATAAATTTAAATTAAAAAACGAAGATTTAATGAAAGAAGGTGGATCTAAAGGATTTGCATATAAAAAATATACAAATGTATTAAAAGCAGCAATGCCGAATTTAATTAAAAAAAATCCATTCCCAGCATATGAAAATTTAAAAATAACAAATATTCCGTATCAAATATTTTTGGCAAAAGATTTTGTTAGAACTGGATCAACTACTTATGGGTTTCCAGGATTTCCACCATTTCCTATTAATTAAAAGTCGGATAAAGGAACTCTTTTCCACCTATTTTTTACCCATACATATAAAAAATTATCATCTACAGTTAATTCTAAATTATCCTTTTTTGGATAACTGGATGGAGGAGAATTTATTGAAATATCTTGATTAATAAATGTAACTAGTTTTACATTATTTATATTACTTACATCTGGAATATCCAGTTGCATAGAATCCATTATATTTTTTATACTAATATGGGAAGGAGATCTCCAGCCTATTCCATCAATTTCAATATAAGATTTATTAATATCTACGATATTTAAATTAATATTTTTAATTCTTTTCATTATATAACATGTATTAATCCTTCATAAGTTTTTGATGCTAAATTTCCATAAGTATCATAACTTTCAGCAATTACATCATAATAACCTAATGTATCAAAAACAAATGGGACATTTTTATTAAAAACTCGTAATACTGTATTTTTTGAAATATTTTCTTTAATTGTCCAAATATTTTTTTGATTTAAAAGATACACACTTGGATCATAAAGAATATTTAATACAACTAATTTATCTACTTCTATATCTATTGCTTCATATTTAATATAATATGGAGTTGTTACTAAATTAAGTGATGGATCATACCATTGATCATTTACATAATCTTGACTAAAATTAATATTAATCATTACAAATGTATCATCTAAATAATATTGTCTATCATCATCTTGATAAAGTTTAAAATTATTACTTGTTTCTAAAGAACTAGTTGGAAGCAATTCATAATTTACAAATGTACCATATGCATGTCGTGCAGTTATATTATATCTATCGTTATTTAAAAGAAAATCTGACATAGTTCCTTTTAAAGTATGATGATATCCCCATGAAGCATCTTGTGTTACACTAGAATCTAATACCCTATATGATGAACCCCATGTATAATTATACACACTATCATCAATTATTAATGCAACCATCTGATTATCTAAAAAATGATTACTTACATCAATAGTTAATGATGTACTAGTATCATTAATAATATTATATGTAGAACTTTCAGTAACATTAATAGCATATATATTATGAGATATATCTAAAACAATTTCTGAAGGAATATTATCTAAAGTTAATTCATCCCCGGCAAGATTAACACTAGTTATATAAGAACTAGCTTCATAAATAGACATATATGAACCTTTATAAAATTTAATTAACATGATATCATCATCAGCCTTAAAATTTTCATATAATTTATTTATCGTAACAGTATTACCTGAAATATTTGTGATATTTTCAGAACCAATAAAATATTTTGTTATTGAACCCACTTCTGGTACATTTTGAAAATATGATACTGAAGGAATATTTATATAAACATTATTACTTGCATCATATTCAAGAGTTAAACCAACATGTTCAGTATCTCTATCATAAATAGGTAAAGTATTTTGGGATATTAAAGTACTAACATCGTTAATACTCATTGTACTTAAATCTAATGGATAATCAAGACGTTTATCTGTAAGTGTATAAATAATTGGATTTTGAATGTATACATTATGTGGTTCTCTTAAATTATTATGATACAAAACATTATATCCATCCCATGCAAATACTTCAATATCATAATCACCTATGTGATTAACTGACATTGTATAAGTACTATTATCTATAACTCCTGCTGAATCTCCACCGCTTAATCCTGAAGGATCTGCCCAATAATAAATACTTGGATCAATTACATATAAAGGCATTCTAGGAGAAGTATATTCAACATCTAAATTTATATATTGTTCTAAAAAACTTGAATCGTAACTAAAATTAATATATGTTCTAACATCTTTTTCAGTACTTGGACTTAAATTATCTATTATTATTTTTCCGTCTAAAATATCAAGATGATACAATTTATCAAGTGAAATTTCATTATTACTTCCATCAATAGTTTTAAAATTCTTTAAACTTAATAAAGGAACTCTATATGTTTTATCAAAAGCATATTGTAATAATGAACTTGTATCTTCACCTAAAAAAACATAATCATCAAATTTCCATAAAGTACCTATAGAAGATTCCATAATATATCCCCCCTCAAAAGAAGGATCAGGATTTTGATAAATAGAATAAGCTGCTGAATTTACCCAATCACTACTACTTGCATCTCTTAAATATCCCTTTTCTAATTTAATATTTATACTTATAGATGAATCATGAAATATTGTAGATGAATCAAATATATTATAAAATTTTATTTCATTATTATAAATCCATAATGGATTAGTTACATGTGTTTCAGTTAATACACCCGAATTAGGTTTCGAAACAATAGCTTTCCATTGAATTGATTCAATTCCCGGAAAAGGATGATTCAATGGGACTCCAACCGCTAAATATTCATTAGGATTAGCTAAATATGAAGGATCATCTGGACTTAACGTTGTACTTGGATCATTTGGATCCCAAATATAATTTATAAAATCTGTTATTTTATTATTTTGAAATTCCATTTTTGTTTGTGAATATTCTAATAATGACATATGTATAGAAGCTTCACCTAAAATTAATTCACTATAACCTGGATCAGTATATGGTGTTAATGATTGATAATCAAAATAATCAAATCCAACTAAATCAGTTGACCATACGAGATTTAAATATCTTTCATAATATACACCTTCTCCTGTTATATCAATAATTCTAGCATTAATGCCAATGATATTTTTTTCTAACCATTTTTTTAATGCAACTAATTTAACAAATACTTCTTCTATGTTATATTCATAACAATTTTCAGTTAACGGTGTTCCCCAATCATCAATTTCTCCTGTTTCTTTGTTAATACAATAATTAAGAGATAATTGATTTAATTTTTTAAGAGCTTGTCTTTCTGCTGCAGAAAATTTTAAAATTGTTTGTGTTCTATCTGCAGCATTGTAAGGAACTATTAAAGATAATTTTTTATCTTCTTTTACATTTTTAAACCATTCTCTAACATAAATATCTTCATAACCTAACCATTTAATAGCATTTATTAAAGCTTTATAAGTTCCAATAAATGGAATAATTTTATCATATTCCAAAATCATATGTTTTGATTTTGGATTAACTATTTTATAATCGGGCAAATCTTCATTAATATCTGCTTCTTTAAATAATCTAGGAAAATCTTTTGGATCAGGTAATCCAAAATTTGATAATAAAGTTCTAAATCTTTCATCTTCTCCAATTGATTCAGCATTTACTAAAATCTCTCCCATAGTATAATAAACACCATTAATAACATGATAAATTCTCATGCTTCTTTCATAAACACCTTCTTCATCAGATTTAAATCCAATGTTTAAAGTAAGAGGTGTTGATTGTATAAACGTAGAAATATCAAATATAAGTTCATCTGTCCATGTAATAGTTTCATTATTTTCATCAACTGTAAATAATTTAATTTCATCATCTTCTCCAATCATTCTTACTGCTAATTTACAGTTTGATGAATCATAAGGTCTAATTAAAATATCTTCAAATTCTTCAAGTATATATAAATGTTCGGTTTCAATTAAACTTTGTGATACAGGTTCTAAAAATACTGCACTTGAATAAACTGTTGATGGATATAAAAAAGTACCAGCAATACTAACATCACAAAGAGTTCCAATTCCTGTAGTAGAAGTTGATTCAGGATTAAAAATAGAAACATCTATATATGCAATAGAAACATCAGAAGAAATATCCGTTTCAGAATCTCCAAAAATATAATTATATTTTACAGTTGTTGGATCGGAATAATAAAATCCACTGTTTGTTATTTTGGAATCAGTTATAATTCCACTAGGATCAGTTATTAAATATCCAACTGCCCCAGATGAACTAGCGTCAGTAACAAAATTTAACGATAAATAATCATCAGCATACCAATTTATTGGGCTGCCATGTTTATCAAATATTTTCCAATTAGAAAGATTCATTTTTATGATTTTTTAATTTTAATCCTCTATTCCATGGAATTTTACCATACATTGGATTATTTTTACCTTTTTTAGATTTAGAAATATTTTCTTTTTCTGCTTCTGATTTAATTCTTCCTTTTTGAAAATCTGACATTTTCTTTTTTGTTTCTTTAGATTTTAATTTTCCTAAATGTGATTTGCTCATTTTTTCTTTTGATTCTTCAGAAAATTCCTTCCCTTTATTCCATGGAGCTGTACCTTTTTTAGTTTGTGAAATTTTTCTTTTTGTTTCTTCTGATAATTTTCCGCCATTTTTATGAACACCTCCAGTAGGACTTATATTATATCCATTTGGAATCAACGTATTATAACGCAATATATATTTTTCTTCAAGTTTTAAATTATCATTTATTTTACAGTATTTTATAATTTTTCTTTTAAATTTTTCCTTGCCATATTTTTTAATAGAGTATTTTATTATTTTTCCAGATCCTAAATAAGAATCATTTTCATCTCCATCATGAGAACCAACATATTGTTTCCCATTAATTAAATTAGTTGTAATATAAACAAAATTCATGTTTTATATTATATATTAATTCAGAAGGGTTGTATTTTTATCATGTGCAATAGAAAACCATTTTTTAACCATTTTTGAACTTTCTAATACATAAGTTATAAGACTTTCTAATTTTCCATATAAATTTATCTGTTGAGGATTAGCCCATAATTCTGGCGATGTTCCATTTTTAAGCAAATTTCCAATATAATCATAGCCTAAATTTTTAAAATTATCATTTAAATGTTTAGCTTGATTCATATAAGAAGAACGGATTTTATTAAGCTGTCGTTTTTCTTGATTATCTACGTTTAATTCATATTTGTTCATACGTTTGTACCTACATTAGTTAAAATTGCTTGATTATTTTCTTCATTTAAATCTTTAGGAGTAAAACCTCTAACCTGAATATTTATAGTTGATAATACATTTTTTACTGTACTATCTTCATATTCAACACCATTTATACTTTCAAATCCACCTCTTATCATTGCATAGACATCTTTAACTGGAACATTATTATTCCATGCATCTTTAACATATCTTTCCAAAATAATATCTCCATAATCATCTATTCCATAATGTGTTTTGTAAATATTAAAATTTTCTTTATCTGCATCAAACCAAACATTTACAGAATCTACTCCATCTACACCCTCAATAACTCTTATTAAATCAGAAACAGGTATTCTATCTCTTCTTGTATTTTTTAAAAAATAATCAGAAGTATATGAAATAATACTTTCTCTAACATTATCATATTCATAACCTTCCCATAAAATTATGGACATATTAATTACAAATTTTGGATATTGAATATCTAATATTACATTATCAATTGTAGCAACTCTTTGACCACTTTCTTCAATTAAATCTAATATTGCTCTTTTTTCATCAATAGATAATGAAAATGATTCTATAGGTGCATCATAATAATTAATTCCGGGCGAAATTCTTTTATTCACATCAGGAATTAAAAATAAATAAAAAGTATTATCATCTTTCTTTTGTTCTTCCACTTGTTTTTGTGTTATAAATAATTGTTGATTCGCTACATCTAAAACTTCTTTTTCCGCAGTAGCTTGTTCTGAATCAACTCCATAAGTTGCAGATAAATTTAAATATTCTTGTTGTGATGTTTCATATGTACCTTTTGCTTGATTATATTTATCTAAAGAATATTGATCTTCAAATGTTGCAAATCCAGGTATAGCATCAATTATAGTAAACATATTAAGTTTACGTAAAAAATAAATATAATTATTTACATTTGCTAAAACAAAACTTCTTGATACATGAGGTGCAAGTAATCTTGTTAAATAAAGTGGTTCTTCTAAAGTTCCAAATAAAATTGCATTTTTTATAGATACATTTAAAATTTTATTTAAATCTATTGGAGTTCCATTTATTGCATAGCCTGTTGAAATAAATTTCCATTGATTTTGAGCATTAGAGTCCATGGAATTAATAATTCCTGGTTCACCATCAGTAATAAGATATTCAACTAAAATAGTATTACCAAGACTAGGAATTTTTCCATTATATCCATTTCCAAAAAATACATCAATACCACCAGTTTGACCTGTTTTTATCATACATGATTCTTGTTCAAATGGCATATCAATAATTGATACTTGATTTGGCCATAATTTTCCGTTAACATAAACATTTACAAAATAATTATCTATAGAAGCACCTTTTTTAGTTGCAAAATTAAATGATTGTAATGGATCTCCTGTCCCAGTTGCTTGTTGATATTCTATAGTTCCTTGAGAAACATTAACATCTAATGTATTACTCATATTAGTTAAATTAATTCTTGCTTCTTCTCCAGGTAAAATAACAGTATATGTTAAACCATTTGATTGATTTGTTAATGTAGTATAATTTGGAATAACTGCAGTACTTGAATAAGTTTTTAATTCTTGACCGTTATATCCAAATGTTAATGTTCCTCTAGCCGCCATAGCCCTTGATGGATTATGTCCTGTTAAACTAGATAAACCTCTTATGCTATTTGGTCTTGATGCAGTTTTTATATTTAATTCAGTTATTGAATCTTCAATATAAAATAAAATAAATCTTCCATAATTCAACATTACTTGTAAAAGTTGACCCATAGGAGAAGCCATTGTAAAATATTGACCTACATTTCCATAAGTTGTTGATAAAAAATTTATTGAATCTTGATATAATTCTGATAAACGAATTCTTTGAGTTTTGAATATATTATTTTGAATATTTGCCATATTTTAAATATTTTATTTTACTAAGATTCCAAAAACTTTTTCATCATCAATGAAAATATCTATTACGCAATAATCATAACCTTCTGCTCTACCAAATGATACTTTTGGTTCAATTTTATAATCACTAGATTCAGTTACATATTCATTTATTTGTCTTTTAATATCTTCTTCTAATTGTAATTTATTGATTCTTGTTTCAAATACTAAATCTTCTATCCCTAAACCAAAATTAAGATCTCCTACTATTTGTCCTTGACGAGTACCAAATAACATTTTAATTTTTGAAATTATACTCTCTATAGGATTTGAATGACTTAATACATTAATTTTAAAATTAGGATCTTCTGGATTTCTAATATAAATTTCACTTATCATTAACTTTTATTTTATATATCTTAAAAAATAAAAAAGGAGACGCGAACCTCCATTTTATTTTTGTTTTATATTGTAATTAAGTCTTAATTAAAACTTTACTAAAAAATATTTCAAATGTTGTGGTAAAAACAAAATACATTATTAAAATATCAACCCACCAAATATATATTGGAATATAAAATACTATAGCAAAAGAAATGGATAATAACATTAACATTTTAACAAAATGCCACATATCTGTCAACCATACTAATATAGTAGACATTATTAAATCACCAAATTTAGAAGTAGGTTTCCATTTATTATGCCAAGAAAGAGAAGGATTTATCCATTGTTGACCTTTCCAATACTGAAAAATAGATTTTTTAAAACGTACTTTTAAAACATCCATTATAGCATTAAATACTCCAGCAATAATCATTAATAAGATACTAATCCACCACATTATTTTTTCTTTTTTTAATATACGCTATAAATAGTTTAATTGGGTTTATTATCCATGCAAATATAAGCATTAGAAACACTAATACGGCGGGATATATTAAAGCTGCTATAGATATAATACCCAATGATGCAATACCAAGGGAATTATAAAGAAAACCACTTATTACAGATATTAGTACACATATACCGAACCAAAAGATTTTATTTTTTAATAAATTTTTCATAATTTATTTATTTTTATTTATTTAATCGTGGATAATAACTTTCAGCATACATAGCTTGTCTCAATTTTAATCTTTTTAAATCATTTGGTTTAGATGTTTCCCATGATTTTGGTACTTTTTTCTTTTTTCTTGGATCCATAGGAGAAAAAACATGCTGTTGTGCTAATTCATCTTCTGATCTTTGAAAACCACCTTTATAATCTTTAATTGAAATAAAATCCTGATGACCAATTCTTGGGTGCCAAGAACCCCAACTACTTTTATTCGAATCCATAGCATTCTTAAATTCACCAGATGGAATTTCTACTTTCCATTCTGGATCATTTATAATATTAAATTTTGTATCTTTTTCTAAATCATTTAAAACTTTTATTAATTCATTATAATCTTCCGGAAAATTCCAAAATGTTATAATTTTTTGAATTTTAAATAATCTACCTGAATTTTCTCCTCTTTCTTTTATTAAACTATTATTTGTTATTAATCCTCTTTTCGATGCTTTATTAAATAAATGGTAGTGGGTTTGTTCCGGATGACCAGTTATTAATATTTTATCAGCACCATAATATCCAAATGGTACACTCCCAAAAGTATTATATTCAATTTTAGATGGTGTATATGATTTATCTTGTTTTTTCTTTTCCCACACCTTTGGATCTATTATAGCATTTGGATTTTCAGTTATAAGTTTAGCGCGCATTTTCAATAATCATTTTAACATGAGTTGGATATTGTAATTCAATCCCAAAATCTCTTTTTACTTTATTAGCTATAGGTTGAAAAATATAATGATCTTTGTGTATAATATTCCACCCACTAGGTATTTTTGATTTAACAGTTTCTATAGAAACCGGAAAATAATTTTCTTTAACTTCTCTTTCCCAATTAGTTTTATAATCATATTTTAATAACCAATGAAGCATATTTCTCATATTACTCGTAATTTCACCCCAATTTTCTTCAAAAGTTTTTCTATATTTTTTCATTCTCCATAATTTCCATTTTAACTTTCTAATATCTTCTTTTGATGGTTTTATTTTAGAATATTCTAAAGCTGGCATCATATCTCTAATAACAACATATTTGAATTTTGGATTGAAAACTTGTTGATTCCAAAATTTATGAATATCTTGTGGTGATCCATAAGTATAAACTTCGTGAATAACCGACATTAATATAAGAGCTATATTATTATACTCTCCTGCTAAATAAATAGCTTCTTTCCAATTATCTGTTGCTTCAATATCTGGATATTTAGATTTAATCATGTTTATCATTTTTTCATCTAAATCATATCCAATAAAACCTTGAATATTTGGATATTTTTTATGTATATTATTTAAAATATCTCCATTTGCACATCCAAAATCTATAATACAATCTGGATTTATTTTAGAAATAAAATCAATCTTATCATTTACTCCTTTGGCCATCCCCCCAATATAAGCATCTACATCAGCTATTTCAACATTACCAACCGAAAATTCATTTAAGAGTGGATAAAAACTCTCAAATGGGTTTTCTCGTCTTTCTTCCTCCCGGTTTTGTATTTCCGGATGTTTAGACCCAAAACCATAAGGTACTGATTTTTTCTTTTTTGTTGGATCCATTGGAGATTTTACATGATCGCCTTTTAAATCTTCTGGATTTAATTGATTAACATTACTAAGATTTTTATAATCTTTTATTTTTATAAATTTTGTTTGAAACCCTTTTACACCACCTTGCCAACTTCCACCTTGTTTCCATATATCTTTTTTAATATCACTAAGTATTCCTTCTTCAATAATTTCTATCCAAAAATTATTTAATTTTTCTTTAATTCTTTCAACATTTCCTCTTATATATTTAGAATCATGAAGAACATTAGCTAAATCTGCTAAAAATTTTTCCATTTCATTAGGTTGTGGAAATTCCCAAAAGGAAATTATTCTTTTTTTTATCCAAATTCTTCCAGCAAATTTATATAATTCTCTTCCAAAACGATGTGTATCACCTTTATCTCCCAACCAAAATTTCCCATAATCTAATTTTGTTCCATACGTAGATTCTTTTTCATCTATAATTCCAAATGCATATGCATCATCATTATAATAACCAGCTATTTGATCATTATCATCTCTACAATCCCAACTATTATAATAATCTCCTGTTGAGTTTTTTAAATTTTTTGAATTTGAACAAACTGTATCTGGACTTTCATTTATAGTTGGGCGGACTATTTGAGATTCTGAAGTTGACATAGCTTGTCTCATTGCTAATGGTAAGTCCTTAGCATATTTTTTAGAACCTAATCCAGCAGGAACATTTTTCTTTTTCTTTTGAGCAGGTGATTTTATATGTTCTTTATCAAGTTCTTCTTGACTCCATTCACCCGGAGCAATATATTTACTTAAAGGAATAAAATCTCTAACAAATTTAAAATTAGGATCTTTTCTCTTTCCTATTTTTTTAGAAACTTCTATTTTCCATTCAGGATCAGTTGAAATTTTAATTCCTAAAGCACTATCTAATATTTTTGTTAACTTATATAAATCTTTTTGATTTTCTGGATATGCCCAAAATGTAAGTATTTTTTGTCTAATAAAAACTCTTCCAGCAAAATCAAAATTTTTACGTGCTTTTAAGCTAATTTTTTTATCTTTTGGAATCTTCATTTGATCATGCGTTTCTGATTCATTAGAAAGATATAATTTTCCATCAATCCACCCAAATCCATATGCTCCAGCAGTATCATACCAAACACCATCCGGATTAGATCCATATTTAATTGCATCCGGACTTTCATTTATAGTTGATTTAACTATTTTAGATTCAGCGTACATAAATCTTTTTTGTTTTTGTATTTGATTATATTTAGGATGTTCAGAACCAAACCCATATGTATTTATTTTTTTCTTTTTTAATAAAGGTGATTTTTCATGTTCAACTCTATCAGGAACATCTTCATTCTCAATTGAATCTAAATCTTCAGGATAAGTTTCAAAAGAATAAGTTTTCCAATCTCTATTCACATATATTTCTAAAATTAAATTTTCTGTTGTAATATTTTCATCTTGAAAATGATTATTTAATTGTTCAATTATACTTTTTAAAATATGTTTAGGGGGCGCTGCCCAAAAAGATATAGCATGAGTATAAAATCTAGTCCAAATTCTTCCAGTATAATGCTGATATTGTAAACTTAAATGTGAATGGAAAGATCCTTCATCTCCAACTTTAAGTTTTCCAGATGAATTTAATCCAAAAGCATAAGCACCTGGATCTTCAAAACTTAATCCTTCTCTATCAAAATGATCTGGTGTTTCTAAAAGAATTCCTTCAGATGTCATTGCAGCTTGTCTAACTTTTATATTATTTGGAGAATCCCATGCTGTTTTATAAGAACCAAACCCATATTTATTTGATTTATTTTGTTTAAGAACTGGAGATATAACATGTTCCGGTCTATTAACTGTGAAACTTTTTAAATTAGGATCTTTTGGATAATCATCTAAAGTAAAAAGATTTTCTCCAGATGTATATGATTTTTGTTTAGCAGTTGGAATGTCAAAAACAAAATCATTAAAATCATCCATCGTAAAATTATAGTTTTTTAATTGAGGAGATTTCATTATTAATTTTAATAACATTATTAAACCAAATTTATTAGGGGCTTCCCAAAAAGCAATTACTTTATCCGCCGGCCATATACGACCGGTATAATCAGGATATTCAGGTGAATACGCGCCATGTGAATTAACTAAACCAAGTGAATTATGATTTTGACCACGTTCTCCTATTAAAAATTTATTTTCTTCTATATTATATCCAAAGGGGTAAGCTTCATTAACTGACCAATCCAATGTATAACCGGTTTCTTTTATACGGGCATAAGATTGATCTGGATCCTCAAATAATATATTTCTAACAATTTTTTTCACTTTAAAAATTTTAATTTTTCTTTTTTAATTAAATATTTATTTAAATCTATATCTAATGGTGATATATCATATGTTTTACCTTCAAAACAATTACGTATATAATCCATAAATATAGCAACTAATTCTGTACAATTAATTTTATGTTGTGCTTTAATATTTTTGCGTCCAAGCCATTTACCAAAAGTAATTTTAATTATATGAAATATAAAAGCAGAATATTGATAATTATGATTTTCCCCAACGAAAATAACTGCTTTTTTAGAAAGGCTATTAACTTCTTTTTTAGTTAAAGGTTTAACCCATGTTTTTACTAATATTTTATCTTTACTTTCTAATCGTTTTTTTAAAGGTATCATATGAGAACCGCGAGCAACTGCTTCTACAACCCATAATTCACCCCAAATTTCTACAACTATACTAGCATGATTATATAATGTGCGGGATTTTAAACCCATTCTTTTTCTAGCCTTCTCCATCCACACTCGTATTTGTCTAGCAATAAAATTTTTACCTCGGTGTAACAAAACATCTCCAGGTTTAATTTTACTTATTACTAATTCATTTAACCTATTTTTCATAATATAAATTTTAATTTTTCTTTTCTAAAATTTGGACTAAAATCTTTACCTTTATGTGCTTCAGAAATATTTTTCCTTCTTTCTTCTGTATGTTTAACACCTAATAATGATTGTCTAATTTTTTCTTTAGTTTCTTTAGAATGTTTAAATCCTATTCTATCTTTAGATCTTTTTTCTATTGTTTCTTTAGAAAAAATTTTATTTGGAGCACTTCCCCCAATTAAATCTAAATTATATCCATTTGGAATTAAAGTATTATATTCATTAATATATTTTTCTTGAGCATAAAAAGCTTTTTCTTTAGTATCAAAAAATTCTAAAATTTTTCTTTTAAAATTTCTTCTTCTATATTTTTCAATAGCTTTATGCAATATTATACCACTTCCTAAATAACTATCATTCACACGATTTGTAGAATGATCTCCAACATATTGTTTTCCATTTATTAAATTTGTTGTTATATAAACATAATGTTTTTTCATAACTGTTTGGTTTAATTGAACATGTGAAACCAGTCCGGAGTGGAATCGCTATCAATTTTCTTTTTTAATTCATCTAATTCTTCTTTTCCTTCAGTACGCCACATATCAAAATTAATAGTTACATTTCCAAGAAGATTATAATTAAATGTTCCAAGAATTCTAGCTAAAGATATTTTCGATTTTGCAATCATCCATTTAATAACAATCGGATCTTCATAAAATTCTTCTTCCGGGATTTTATCTAATGTTGTAATAAATAATGATTCTGTTGGATCTCTACCAATTATAACTAATCTATGAGTATTTAAATTAAATGATGTTTGAATATCTCTTAAATTAAATGCTCTCGATAAATCCCAAAATGACCATTGTATTGTTCTATATGTAATTTGATCAGAAGATAATGGAGTTAAATATAAATCTGCTGCCATTAATCTATCAAATTGTAAATCTGGATCATGAATACCAAAAACTCTACTTCCTCCTGTTAATTCATAAACTACTTTAATACCAACAACACATTCAGGTAATTGATAAGTTCTGGTATTTTTCCATGCAGTTGTGCCATACCACCTTTTATCTAAAATATACCAACGAGTATACCAAGAATCTCTATATTCTCTATATAAATGACGACTTTCAAGATTTATAATACGTTCAATTTCTTTATCCGGTGGGGTAAATGGTAAACTACAACTTGCTGTTATTTCATTTTTTACTTCATCTATGAGATCTTGTTTGGTCATGATTTATTTAATTATTTTTCCATAAATCTACTGCATTATTATATTCTAATGTAGTACAATTTAATTCTTTTATTATTTTTTTAATTCTTCTATTATTTACAATAAAAGCTAAAAATAATGTTATACTAATTATTACTATAATTCCAGAGAAAATTAATGTTGACCAAAGAATTATTAATTGTGATAATTGTAATATTGTTCCACTAAATCCTATTAAAAATAAAGTTAATAAAATATACATTATTGTATTACTTAATTTTAAATCTTTTTTTTCAGTTTCTTTTGAAAAATATTTAAAAATAAATATTAGCCACTTAGCTGGTAAATGATTGTTATAAATTGTATTAAACTCATTTTCAGTAAATAAAATATTTTTTTTATTTGGAATCTTCATCATTTATTATTTTTTAATAAATTTCCAATTTATTTTTGGAAACATTGATTTATAATCTTCTCCAGCTTCAAATATATCTTCATCTTCATAATACCAATTAATAAGTACTTCTTTTTTATTTTTAATAACATTTTTATTTTGAAACATTTTAAATAATTTATGCATTGCTTTAGATGAAGATGTAGCAAAATATTCCAAATCTATTGACAATATTATATTTTTAGGATCATCAAGATATTCATCTATTTTATCACGTAAAGGTTTCCAGAAATCTTCATCCGCTTCTGGTTCAATTGATCTTCCATAAATTTTTAATATACCTTCATCTTCATTAAATTCTAAACTTGGTAAATTTTTGCTTCCTATAAATTTCATGTTAAATGTATCTTTTTTTAATATATTCGTTTCCAAATATATGACCTTCTGGTTTTTTTCCTAATAAATTTTTAAACCACACATAATCTCTTATTTCTTCAACTTCAACACCTACTGTCGGTTGTTGTGTTCTTTGATCATTATCTATTATTACTGTTCCCTCATCTAATTTTGCACTTTTTCCAATTCCTGCAAATTTAATTATACTTTCTTTAATATTACAATTTAACATTTCATGATCATTTTCCACAAAACAATTTTCAATAGTATTTCGTTTTTCAATACTTGTATTTTGTAAATAAGAATCGGAAATAGTTGTTCCGTTAATTACTCTCGAATTATATATTCTTGAATTATCAACTATGCATGAAATTAAATTACAATTTTCTAAAATACCTTGTATATTACATGTAACTAAATCAAATCCTTTGATTTTTGTACAATTTATATCAGCTTTTCTTAATTGAAATATTCCATATTCAGTATCATAATTAAATTGACCTTCTCTTAAATTATTATTTACAACCATTTCAAATAAAGTATTTCTAATTTTTGGCCAAAAAGATTTTAACATTTGTGAATCTCTTCTCATATCAACCCCTACTTTAATTTCCGGGAACAATTCATTAAATTTTTCAATTTCATAATAAGCTTCTTGTATTTTATAAAATTCTTCAGTTAACTGTTTTAATTCCAAAATTTCAGATTTTGAATATTCATTTTCGTTAAGACTTTTAAAAGTCTTAATAACATAATATTGTAAAATTTCTAAAATTTCCTTTCCTTTTTCTGCATAATCATCTCCACCAATATAATTAAATTCTAAAATTCCTTTTGTATAATTTTCAAAATTAATTCCATAATAATTTTTCTTTGGAGTACCAATTATATAGTTAACATTTTTTATTAAATCTAAAGCATAAATTGTTTCTGTAATAGGTAATAACTGTTTAATTGACATACAATAAGGTGAATCTTCTTGCATTGGAAATCTTTCATAAATATATTCTTCATCTAGTTTAAGAATAAGCTTTTGTGTATTCATCTTAGATATAGTTTCAAGTGTATCTAAGTGTTTATGATCAAAAGACATATTAACCCTCATTAAAGTATCAGTTGTACACTCAGAAGTCTCTGAGATCCATTCTAAAACACTTTTCATTAAAGGTATAACTGTATCATATCTTTGTTGCCCGAGTTTAAAAGAATAACGCGGTCGTTTGCCCTCATACTCCTTTATTAAAATAGCTTGATAAGATGTTGATAAATAATTATCTTTATTTGTAAGTATAATATTTTTAGTAGTTAAACTACTTAAATTTTTTATAATAAAATCAGTATCTTTAGAAGAATAAAATTCAAAAACAAAACCCATTAAAGTATTGTTAAAAACTTCTGGTAAAGAATATTGTTTTGGTTTATTCATCTTCAATAATTATATTTATTAGATCTTGTATAGAAAAAAACGTATACTCAGTAGCTCTATTAACAGTTCCATTTTTATAAGCTACTGAATTTAAATACATAGCATGAGGTCTGGCATCTCCTAAATCTGTATACACTGTATCAATATCTTTCAAACTTTCTTTCATAGCATTTCCTGATTTACATACTACATATAATTCATCCGGATTGATACTATGGGAAAAATCTTCATCTAGATTTTCTTTAATAAGTTTCATGTTTTATTTTATTTATTCAAATTTAAAAGGAGCGTAGTTACGCTCCTTTTAATTATTCGGGTGGTGGTAATGAAAAAATAATTCGATCATCTTTATATTCATCAAATATTATTCTTATTTTATCTTTTACTATAAAATTATTTATGAATATTCTATTTTTCTTAAATTCTTTAAGCGGAATTAATCCAGTTATTTCTCCAACATTAACAATTACACCAAATTTCATAATTGCTGCTATTTCTGATTGAAGAATTTTATCTTTTGACTCAAAAATAAATGTTTGAATTTTTTTCAATTTTTCCTGTGGATCTTCTTCAGTTAATATAACTCTTTTATCTTTAGTAATTTCTCCAACATAAAATTCAATTACATCTCCTGATTTAAAATGACGAGTTTTAAATAAATTTTGAGTTTCTTCTGCCATTTTAGAAACATGCAATAATCCTGTAAAAAAATCTTCAAATTCTATAAAAATCCCATATTTTGAAATACCTGTTATACTACCAGTATATTTTTTCATTAAATCAAGTTCTGAAAGTTTTTGCGGAAGTATAAAAGAAATATATTTTTTATGAGATACAATAAAAGAATTCATATCTTTTAAATAATCTTCTATCATTACAATAGTTTCTTTTCCTACATAAGATTGAAAATCATTAATTTTATTAGGAGCTGCTAATGATCCTGGCATAAATGCATCAATTCCTTGTACTTCTACAAAAAATCCACCTTTATTAGCTTCTTTAATTTTACATACATATGCTTTAGAAGGATTATTAATTTGGTTCATAAATTCTGCTCTAATACCTATTAAATATCCTTGCCATAATGAAATTTTTATTGAGGGAGAGGATTCAATAACAAAAGCTATTAAATTTTGTTGAACTAATTCATTAATATAATCTCTGGAAGATAAACGGTTTGTAAATTCTTTAATAGTATTACATCCAAACATTTGCACAAATCTTTTTTCTCTTTTTAGTTCAATAGTTACAGATAAACCACCTGATATTTCTATATCCATGGTATCATCATAAACATTATAAATATCTGTGATTATAACGCAATCACCTTTTGATAAATCTTTTTTAATTATTTGTGAATTGTTGTCAACATAAAGATCGAATAATCGTTGAGCGTAGGGTTCTCTAGAGAAGCATTTATTTTTATGATCAGATCCTATTATTTTTTTATTTGGGGTTAATTTAGTATTTCCTTTATATCCATCATCATATATTTCCCAATTAAATTCATTTGTTGGTTCCTTCATTTTAGTTTAGTTTTAAAAGTAAATAATCTAAATTATATATCCTCTCCCTAAATATCATTTTAGATAGTTTTTGAAAAAATGAAAATATCTAATCATAAAACAAAATAAGAAGAATATATAAAATAAAAATAAATTATTATGGACTGGACACCATTATCTTTAAATACTTTAATAACGCAAATTCCTAAACTTGTAAATGATAATTTTACAGCCTTTAAACTTTATATGGATGTTTTTTATGATGAAACAGGTGAAATATTTATTAAACCTGTTACTACAACTGGAAGAGTTAAAGGAGCTACAGGTGAATTTGTAAATGTTATTGTAGATAATTTAACCGTAAAAAATCAATGGACAAATCGTTTTGAAAATGCTACAACAGCAGATTATGATTATTGGCAAGCTTATACTGAAGTTGCTGTTGTTCCAAGAGATCCTTGTATTTATGGAATAGATACATCCCTTTGGAATTTTCCTTATGAACCCTCTGGATATAAAATTATTGATGTTAACAAACCATATTATAAAATAACAAATGATTATCCATTATTTTTGGGAAATGAAAATGTATCTCAAGTAGTAGGTATAATATTTGATGCATCTGTAATAGAAGGAGATAATTTTCAAATTTTAATAGATCCTTGTGCCGGCACAACTTATGATATTGATGCTAGTGAAGGCGGTGAAGCTTATATTGAATTTATTGCAACTAGTTTTGATGCTTCGTGGGGTTCTACTTGGGAACAATATAGATATGGTATTGATGATCCAAGTACACAAAATAAAGGATTTGTTGGACCAGGAACAATAGATTATATTCCAATATTTACTAATACATATAAAATTGAAGATTCATCTTTATATATTGATAGTAATGGAAATTTACAAGTAGATGCATCTATATATCAACAAGGTAAACTAATTGAAATTTATGATCCTTCTTTAAGTAACTCATTAGCAATGCCTGAGGATGTAGGAGGACTTCTTGCTGATACTTCTATTGCTTTTTTACGAGGAAATACATTTGAATATCTTTTTAACGAACTTTTATTTCCAACTGTTTTAGCATCTAGTACTTCAAATACTACTGTTCTTAGTGGTATTTCTACTGCAACAATGGAAGTAGGAACTGGTTATGCTCCTTCAACTATAGGAACATATACAACAGGACAAATAACAAACGGAGATGATGCTGTTGGCCCAGGTCTTACAGGTGATGCTAGTCAATATATATTTATATTACCGAGTGATGCTGTTGATCATACATATACAGCTTCCGCAAATACTCAAGCTCATACTTTTTCATCTTATGATATATCATTTGGATCTAATCAATGGTCTGTAAATGTTGTATATGATGCATGTACTTCTGTTTATTATGATAATAAAGGAAATGCAGGTTCTAATTTAGATACATTAAGAGTAGATAGTTCATTATCTGATAATTCATCTACAGTAACAGGTAGAAGAGTTAGTTGGTCAGGTTACGGAGTTTATGGTTCGGCACCTTCTAATTCTGCAGGTGTAAGAGCACTCACTAATGAAGGTTATTTAAGTGCAACTAACACAGGAACATTTGATATTACAATTCCTGCGGCAACTCAAGAGGTTTATTTTTATATACCAATAGACAAAACAGTAGTAGTACAATATGTTGAATCATCTTATGCAGATGTAACAGCAGATTTTTCAACCGGATCTATAACAGTTAATGACGCTGGTGCACTTGGACAATCTTATGAATCTTGGGAAAGTTCAATTGGTGGAGTTGGATATCCGAGTATTGCAAATTATAGAATAACTATTACATAATTATGGAAGAAAAAATATTAAATTTAGAATTTATTAGTTCTAATAATAAAAATAGAAAATATGCATGGTGGGGATCTGGATCTTTTG
>Ga0307992_1000318_pt1 | contig 30924 bp, 23 predicted proteins | sample EllFjometagen133_FD_203162 | JGI IMG/M metagenome (GOLD analysis project Ga0307992, IMG submission 203162) | Marine microbial communities from Ellis Fjord, Antarctic Ocean - #133 | ecosystem: Environmental > Aquatic > Marine > Unclassified | place: Southern Ocean | collected 2014-10-08
AAGCAGAAATAGGAAAAAGCACAGTCTATGAACACTTTAGTAGTAAGGAAGATATGGTTTCGGAAACTTACTTTTACTTACTTAAGCATTATGAAAATATCTTAATGTCTGATATTCAAGAGATGGACTTTAAGTCAGCATTTATCGAACAAATTAAAAAAATATTATTTATAATGAAAGATGCTAAAATTCTCATGAATGCGATCATGAACTTTGATCAAGGATCATTTATTGAACAAGGCAAGAAAATCGAAGGTTGTGCAATTGAAATCAGAGGAAAGATGCAAAGTAGATTTGAAAGTATTATTCGAGTAGGGGTTATTGAAGGAATTATTACCCAGAAAACACCTAAACAACATCTCGGAAATGTCATTCAAGCAGTTATTTCTGGTTTACTATTTCAATACGTTAATGATGCTATGGAAATAGAAGAAAATGAGTTGTATGAATTGATTTATGATCAGGTTCTTTTGCTCATCAAACAAAATTAAATAAGTATCCAACATATTAAAGAAAAGTAACCACTTATAAACTAGTGGTTACTATTTTTTTAGCCATTTATTTTTAATAATTTTAGGGTTCCTGATAAAATGCTAAAATCTTCTTGACAATTTTAGGATTATGAAGCATCTTAATTAAAATGTCTGTAGGAACAGGAGAAAATTGAGTCCCTTTAAATCTTTCAAGTTCATCAATGACTTCCTTAACATTCTTTTTAGCGGCGTAGACTCTACCTTCTAACATACTACACGCCGCATCACAAACTCCAAGAATTTGTGCGCCTATTGGTGTCTCATCTTCACGAAGTTTAGCTGGATATCCTTTTCCATCCCAACGCTCATGATGATGCATGATATAAGTAGAAATCTCTTTCATATCTGGCAAGTCATGCAAAATGTCCGCGCCTAATTGAGGATGTTTTTTAATTATTTCGTATTCCTCATCTGTCAAGCGTGCGGGTTTATTGAGGATATGTCTTGGTATACCAAGTTTACCGACATCATGTAGTAAACCAGCTATTTCAATTAAACCAACTTGTTTGGGACTAAAAATCATACGTACAGCGATTTCTTTTGCTACATAGGCTACATCTTCACAATGACCTTTTGTATAGTTGTCATATAAGTTTATTGCACGCACTAAACCCATGACTACTGAATTTTTCATTAATTGATTTTCTTCAACTAAAATCGAAGATTTATATAAATCATTCATTGTCTTTTGGAATGACTCAAAGAGCTCTAAATCTTGCGGTGTATAGCGGTAATCATTACCCTGTAAAATATCAAAGCTTACGCCACCTTGTTTACCCTCACTTAAATAAAACCCCATGTAGACGGATTCCATAATGATTGGAGTCGCATCTAAATATTTTTGTAACTTTTGCTCACCAACCAATCGTGTTATATCTTCATTTGATATCTTATGAAGAATTGGTTTGTCTATTTCAAATGAGAACTCAGTTTTTTTGAATTTTAATTCATTTAAGACTTCAATGTTCAAACCTTCAGCATAAATAAATTTGATGTGATCTTCTTCAACGATATAACAACTACCACCATCAAAGGTTCCAAACATCTCTTTTGCTAAGGTAAAGATACTTTTCATATAGTTTTCATCGAAAGATTCTATTGATGTGCTGAAACCACTACTTAAATTAAAAAATTTGTGGATGGATGACATGACTTTATTTAATTTGTTGTTTTTTTCTATAACTAAGCGTTTTTGATTTTCGGTTTCAATTAATATAAGTTTTAAAAATACTGAAACAAACGTAAGAACAAGTAGCACAATATTTATACTTACTAGAACCTCACCAAGCTCATCAACATTGATCTGGTGCACATAAAATATTTGGAATAGCACGATATGAAGCATGTTTAGTAAGATAAAAATTGAAAATTGAAAATAGACTGCGGCATATACATAAATAGGTATAAACAGTATAACAAAATGTAAATAAATATTTGAAGAAGGATCTCCTAGAAACATAAGTAAAGAAAATAATATATAAAAGGCAATTAATAGAGCACTTCTAACTCGCAAAGGGTTAATTTTCTTATCTATTGTATATATATAATACAAAATTGTCGAGAAGATTGTCATTCCAAACAAATCACCAATAGCCCATCTTGAACCTATTTCTAAAAAAGGTGATTGATAAATGATATAAAATGTTATACCTACAATAATACCGCCTACAATTGCTGAAAAAATATAGGACAATACTAATATTAGTAGTTCTGAATACTTAAATGTGAGTTTTCTTTTGAGGGCTGTAAAAATGACTTTGAAAAGAATGACCTCTAATATACTCACAGTAGAAAAATATATAGCAAATCCTATTGCTGTTAAAGCAGGATTCTCAATAAGGACAAATTGATTAAAGAGTTGTCCTAAGGCCGTACCTATAAAGATAGGAAGCAAGCTTTTTTTATCGAATAGGAAAAATATAACACTGAAGCCTATTGCGGGCCACATGCTTGATGCAAGACTTTCACTTCCTGCAAATACATGACCTGCAAGAACTAAAACAAATTGTATGCAAATAATATAGAAAAATTTGTATTTATTCCAATTCATCATACATCCTCCATAGAACATATCGATTACAACAATTATACACCATATAGGGATTGATACTTTGTTATTGATGTAGTTTTAGTCCCGTAACTTCAAAATTTAATAAAATCGTAATATTATTATTCAATTTATAAAGATTAAAATACATATAAGAAAAAATATTTTATATAAATGAATAAGTAAATTGAGTTCATAAAGAAAGATAAATCAGAAAATCATGGTTTTTAAGTTTTTTTCATTAGAAATTCCATAAATTGCATTGACATTCAAAGCAATCCATATTATGATGGAAGTAAATAAAACGAGTAATTGAAGAAATGGAGGAACATCAAGCTTTTTTTTATTGGCACAAGGCTTTTTAACTTTGAGTTTTTACATTAAAAAAACTTATACTACAGGTAACCATGTAATGTTATTATAAAAGCACCTTTCGTTTACATGATAATGGACACTATAAAAAGACACTTAAACAGTTTCATAGAATTGTTATTTTTTACTTTAAACAGGAGGATTGAATATGTTAAAAGAAATATTGAAGAAATATGCAAAGAAGGATGATCAACTACTTGAAATTCTATTAGAATGTCAAGCTGTAAAAAATGATCACTTTATATCAAAAGAAGATATCATTGAGATTGCTGAGTATTTAAGCATACCTGAAAGCAAAGTATGCAGCGTTTTGTCATTTTATACGTTTTTCTCAGACAAACCACGAGGAAAGCACATCATTCAAGTTTGTAAGGATATTCCTTGCTACGTAAGTTCTGATATTGACGTTTTAAAAATAATGGAAAAGGAACTTGGCATTCGTGTTAATGAAACAACATCAAACAAGCAGTTTACCCTAGAGTATACGAGTTGTTTAGGTTGTTGTGAAGCTGGACCAGTCATGAGAATTAATGATAAGATTTATTCTCATTTAACAGCTGATAAAATTAAGGCGATATTATCTGAGTATCGGGTGTACATGTGATGAAAGAAATGAAACTAGTATCCAAAAGATTTGGAAAAATCAATCCACTTTCGATTGATGAATATGTAAAATTTGATGGTTATAAGAATTTAAAGAAAGCATTGAAAATGGAAAAGACCGAAATCATAGAAGAAGTTCAAAATGCTTACTTACGTGGTAGAGGCGGAGCAGGTTTTCCTGCTGCAATAAAAATGATGGGTTTAGCAAAAGAAACAAATATAGAAAAATTTATCATTTGTAATGCTGATGAAGGTGAACCAGGTAACTTTAAAGATCGCTACTTAATGGAGAAGGATCCACATCAAGTATTAGAGGGTATGATTATTGTCGCATATGCAACTGGAGGTACTAAAGGTTATATTTATGTACGCGGCGAATACCAAAAATCTATCAGTCTATTAAAATGGTCTATTGATGAAGCAAAGAAAAAAGGATTCTTAGGTGAAAATATATTAGGATCTAAATTTAGTTTCGATATAGAAGTTCGTTCAGGTGCAGGATCTTATGTTTGTGGCGAAGAATTCGCATTAATTGAATCAATTGAAGGAAATCCTGGTAGAACTAGAGTTAAACCTCCATTTCCAACATCTGTTGGATTACATGGTAAGCCAACATTGATTAATAATGTTGAAACATTTTCAACAATACCAAGTATTATAGAAATGGGTGGATTAGAGTTTGCTAAAATAGGTACACCATCATCGACTGGTACTAAACTTATATCCTTATCTGGTAATGTTAAAAATAAAGGTGTATTCGAAATTCCTTTTGGAGTTCCTATTCGTGATGTTATCTATAAATTAGGTGGCGGTATCGAAAATGATCGTAAGATTAAAATGGTTCAATTGGGCGGCGCATGTGGTCCAATCATTCCAGAATATATGCTTGATATGGTTATTGATTTTGAACGTTTCGAAGAATTTGAATCTAAGACAGGTGCAGGAGCAATCATTGTCATGGATGAAAGATTTGATCTATTTGACATTTTACTCAAAGTTGTTCGTTTCTTCCAACATGAATCATGTGGGAAATGTACACCTTGTCGTGAAGGTCACATTCAATTAGCGAATCTTATTATTAAATTCATTGAAAGAAAAGCAACTGTAAAAGATATCGTATCTCTAGAGTCTCTTGCTCGTGTGATTCACCAAGCTTCACTTTGTGGACTTGGTCAAACATCACCAACGGCTATTATTTCATCTCTTAGATATTTTAGAGACGATTATATAGATCGCATCGAACATCCAGAGAAAGGATAAGGAGGATATAAAAATGGTAAATCTAGTTATTAACAATGTGAAGGTTGCAGTTGAAGCAAATACTTCAATTTTGCAAGCAGCTAAAAAATATAGCATGAACATCCCTACTTTATGCTACTATGAGGACTTAGATATTAAATCTGACTGTCGTGTATGCGTGGTTGAAATAGAAGGTAAAAAGGGTCTAGTATCCGCTTGTTCAACACCTGCAGCAGAAGGCATGGTTGTACAAACTAATTCCCCTAGAGTACTTAATGCGCGTAAAACAATTGTTGAACTTATCTTATCGAATCATGATACAAACTGTACAACATGCGTTAAAAATATGAAGTGCGAACTTCAAAGTCTAGCAAGAAACTTAGGAATCGATGAAAATAGATTTCCAAGCGTTTTTGAAAGATGTGAAATAGATGATAATAATCCAGCGATTGTCAGAAATCCTAATTTATGTATTAAGTGTGGGCGTTGTGTTGATGTATGTAATAATGTTCAAGGCACAAGCGTACTTGCTATATTAGGTAGAGGACACGAAACAAGAGTATCTGCTGTATTTGATGAAAATCTAAGTGATGATTTTTGTACATTCTGCGGACAATGCGCAAGCGTATGCCCTGTTGGAGCAATCACAGAAAAAGATGATACTGATTTAGTATGGAGAGCACTTACGGATCCTAAGAAACATGTGATCGTGCAAGTTGCACCTGCTGTTCGTGTTTCACTAGGTGAAGAAGTTGAACAAAAAATAGGAACGATTGTTACAGGTAAAATGGTATCTGCAATGAAGATTCTTGGTTTTGATCAAGTTTTTGATACAGACTTTACAGCTGATTTAACGATTATTGAAGAAGGCAATGAGTTAATTCAACGTGTTACAACTGGTGGAACATTACCAATGATGACATCATGTTGCCCAGGTTGGATTAGTTATGCTGAGCAAAAATATCCTGACATTTTAGATCATATCTCATCTTGTAAGTCACCACAACAAATGTTTGGTGCACTCGCTAAATCATATTATCCTCAGAAAAAAGGACTAGATCCTAAAGATGTATTTGTCGTTTCAGTTATGCCTTGTACTGCTAAGAAGTATGAAGCAAAACGTGAAGAGATGAGAGTTGACGAAAATAGTCCTGATATCGATGTTGTTTTAACAACTCGCGAATTAGGTAAGATGATTAAACAAATGGGTATTGATTTTGAACATTTAGGAGAAACACCGTTTGATTCGCCATTTGGTATTACGACTGGTGCAGCTGCAATTTTTGGAGCAACTGGCGGTGTTATGGAAGCTGCAATAAGAACTGTTTATGAAGTTGTAAACAAAAAACCTTTAGAAAGCCTTGATTTTAAGGAATTAAGAGGACTAGAAGGCATTAAAGAAGCTGAAGTTAATCTAGGTGGCTCAATGGTTAAGGTTGCTGTTGCTCATACATTATCGATGGCTAAGATTTTATGTGACCAAGTAAGAGATGGAACATCACCTTATGCATTTATCGAAATCATGACTTGCCCTGGTGGGTGTATTGGTGGAGGCGGACAACCTTATGGAACAACAAATAAAGTTCGTCAGGAAAGAATTGATTCTATTTACCGACTTGATGCGAGTATGACATTACGTAAATCACATGAAAATCCTGAAGTCATTGAACTTTATAAAGATTTCCTCAAGGAACCACTTGGAGAATTATCACATCAATTACTTCATACACATTATCACGATCGTAAAGATAGATAAAAAAATAAGTATTTAATGATATGATAAGGGTACACGAAATGTACCCTTTTCTTATGATATTCGGAGGAACGTATGAAAAAAAGTGATTATCTTTGGATTTTGATTCTTGTTGGTCTTTCTTTAATTGTCATTATTCCAGAATCGAGATCTGTTTTTGAACAGTCAACTGCATCATATCCCTATTTGATGGGATTTATTAAGACAGCAGTTCTTGCAAGTCTTGGTGAAAGATTAGTGCATAGAATCAAAACAGGGTCTTACTTTGGTGATCGAGGAATTTTACTTAAATTCATTGTTTGGGGATTTTTAGGTATGATCTTTGTAATCATATTCAAATTATTTTCAAGTGGTGTTGTTAGTGCTCAGGAATCACACTTATTACCAAGTATTCAAAATGCTTCATTTATAGCTTCATTGCTCACGGCATTTATGATTAGTTTTCTGATGAATATATTTTTTGCTCCAACGTTTATGTTATTCCATAAAATTACTGATCGATATATTGAACTTGGACATGGTGATATAAGGCAGATTATTCGCATTCCATTTAAAGAGGTAACCAATCATATCGACTTCCCTCAATTTTTGAATTTTGTTGTCCTCAAGACAATACCGATTTTTTGGATACCAGCACACACAATTACCTTTCTACTCCCTGAAAACTATAGGGTTTTAATGGCTGCTTATCTTTCTGTTGTCTTAGGTATTTTATTATCTGTGGCAAAGAACAAGACTCAAAAAGGTGCTTAAAAAAAGATTTTTTAATTATGTATTATTTTGTTAAAAATACAAAGGGCTTGACAGTTGCATCATTTTTGACTAATATTTTTATTGGAGGCGATATACATGGCAAAAACAAAACAATTTAAAACTGAATCAAAGAAATTACTACATTTGATGACACATTCGATTTACACGCAAAAGGAAATATTTTTAAGAGAGCTCATTTCTAATGCGAGTGATGCAATTGATAAACGTCATTTTTTATCATTAACGGACACAAATATTCCACCCGTAGATTATGAAATATGGATATCAGAAAATCAGGACGAGAATATTTTGATAGTTTCAGATAATGGTATTGGATTTACTGAAGAAGAATTAATTAACAATTTAGGAACAATCGCTGAAAGTGGTTCAAAATCCTTTCTTGAAAAAATGGATCAAAAAGATATCGATTTAATTGGTCAATTTGGTGTTGGGTTTTATAGTGCATTCATGGTATCTGATAAGGTTATCGTAGAAACAAGATCACCTTTTTCAAAAACAGGATATAGATGGACATCAAATGGTGAAACATCTTATACAATTGAAGAAATAGAAAGAGATGCATTTGGAACAACCGTTATTCTTCATCTTCGCAAAAATGATGAGGAAACCGAAGAAAATTTTTCTGATTATACAAATGAATACACATTAAAATCACTCGTTAAAAAATATAGTGATTATGTGCGATATCCTATTAACATGATGGTAACAAAAACTGTTGATAAAAAAGAAATTAAAGAAGTTGAAACCTTAAACCAAATGATCCCTATTTGGAAAAGATCTAAATCTGAAATTAAAGATGAAGATATGAATGCTTTTTATAAGCATCAATTTGGTGATTATGATGAACCAATTAAAGTAATCCACACAAGCGTTGAAGGCATGCTTACTTATACAGCATTACTTTTTATACCCAAAAAAGCGCCATTCGATTTTTATAGTGAAAAATATGAAAAAGGTCTTCAACTGTATTCAAAGGGCGTCTTTATCCAAGATAAAAACAAAGACTTAATTCCTGATCATTTTAAGTTTGTTAAAGGTCTTGTTGATTCTGCCGATATTAGTTTAAACATTTCACGTGAATTACTACAACAAAATCATCAAGTTAAAAAGATTGCTGCTCATCTAGAAAAGAAAATCAAGAGTGAATTAGAAAGCATGATGAAGAATGAAAAAGAAGATTATGTAGTTTTCTATGATAACTACAAAAGCACTTTGAAATATGGCATTTATGAAAGTTTTGGATTAAACAAAGAGAAACTGCAAGATCTTATTTTGTTTAAAACGAACAAAAGTGATGAATATATATCTTTAAAAGAATATGTTGAAAATAAGCCGATTGATCAAAATGCAATCTATTATGCTACGGGTAAATCTAAAGCAAGCATTTTAAAGCTTCCTCAAATGGATGTTATGAGAGATAAGGATATTGAGGTTTTATTGTTCACCGAGGATATAGATGAATTTATGGTTCAAGTGATGCAAGCATATAATGAGGTGCCATTTAAATCTATCCAAAACGCTGATACAGATCTTTTAGATGATGTTAAAAAAGAAGACTTAAAAGAAAAAGAAAAAGAAAATAAAGACATCCTTAAATCAATTAAAAAAGCACTTAAAGATAAAGTTAAAGATGTTAAGTTATCCTATAGACTTAAAGAATCAGCTGTATGTCTCGTTTCTGGTGAAGGTATTAGTATGGAAATGGAAAAGATATTAAGTCAAATGCCTAATGCCAAAGATGTTCACGCTGACAAAATATTAGAAATCAATCCGGATCATGAATTATTTGTGGCATTAAAGAAGATTTATGAGAAGGACGAAAAGAAAATTGATGACTATTCGAATATTTTATATCATCAAGCATTATTACTTGAAGGATTACCAATAGAAGATCCAACTGAGTTTTCCAATCAACTTGTTAAACTCATGATTGATTCTTCAAAATAAGAAATAAGGGGATATATTGTTATATATTCCCCTTTTTTTATTATCTTCATCTTTGAATAATGCTATGCGCACGGTTTATTTGGTTTTCATGTTATTATATAATTAATTAGAGACTGAAGGCGAAATTTAAACTAATCAGCGATTTTCTTAATAAAAGAACAAATGAAAATAGAGGGATAATACATTTTATGGATCGTTTAAAAATCATAGAAAACTTAAAGGAATCAATGAAATCAAAAGAACCTATTATCGGCGTTTGTATTGGTAATGGCAGATCAGGTCAACAAGCTTCTTATGGGGGCGCTGATTTACTGCTGGCATTAAATGCAGGTCGATTTAGAATGAGTGGTGTGACTTCAATAGCTGCGATGTTACCATTTGCCAATTCAAATGATATGGTTTTTAACTTTGCGCACCAAGAAGTAATTCCAAGAGTAGATAACATACCTGTTATATTTGGAGCATGTGCTCAAGATCCAACACTAACCCATGAAAAGTTATTAGAACAATTAACACATGCTGGATTTGATGGTATTAACAATTTTCCATCAGTCAGTCTTATTGATGGGAAATATAGAGAATTTTTAGAAGAAAATAATGAAGGCTTTGACCGTGAAGTAGAACTATTAAAATTAGCATCTGAAAGCGGTATGTTTACCGTAGCATTTGCTGTTACATTAGAAGAAGCTGTAAAAATGGCAAAGTTGAATGTCGATGTTTTATGCTTACATTTTGGATGGACTTATATTACTCGTCCAAGTGACGATGAACTCAGACCCTATGTAGATAGACAAATTACATATGCAAATGAAATATTTGAGAAGGTATTAGAAATTAGCCCAGATATCATTTTAACGATTTATGGTGGATCCATTGTTAGAAATCCTGAGGTCATGTCTCGTTTTTATGATGAAACATTAGCTGTTGGATATATCGGAGGATCAGTTTTTGAAGTAACACCCGTTGAAAACAGCATAAAAGATGCGACGATGAGTTTTAAGAGTGTGAATAGGGTTATGGAACTCGAAAAAGAAAACGAAGCCTTAAAACAACACCTCATGGGTAAAAAAGGTGTAACAACTGTTTTAGGAAATAGCCAAGTGATTAAAGAGTTAAGTGAATTAATCAATAAGATATCTAATTATGAAAGTAATGTTTTAGTGAAGGGTGAAAATGGATCAGGTAAAGATTTAGTCGTCAAAGCAATCCACTATAATTCTGATAGAGCAACCCATCCCATCATTAAAGTAAACTGTGCTTCAATACCGAGAAACTTAATTGAAAGCGAACTATTCGGTCATGAAAAAGGAGCTTTCATTGGTGCAGATAAACAACATATTGGAAGATTTGAATCAGCGAATCATGGTACGTTATTTTTAGATCATATTACAGAACTTGATTTAGATGTTCAAGCGAAATTACTTAGAGTGATTCAGGACAATGAATTTGAGCGTGTTGGCGGAGATGAAACGATTCATATTGATGTGCGCATCCTATCAACTACAAATAGAGATGTATACAAAGAAATCAAAGAAAAAAGATTCCGTGAGGATCTATTTTACTTACTCAATGTTATTACTGCTGAACTTCCCCCACTAAGATCACATAAAGAAGATATTCCGTTATATGTGACCAACATTATGGCAGGTATCAATGATAGACATAATTCGAAGATCACAGTATCATCTAGAGTATTGAATGCTTTCATGAGTTACGATTGGCCAGGTAATGTTCGAGAACTAAAAAATGCATTAGAACGTGGAGCAATTCTTTGTGATGGTGATTTATTAGATATCCAATTTTTACCAGCGACTTTCTATGGACTCATTCCAATAGATGATACAGTTAATTACATTAAAAACTCATCGATGGTTATTGAAAAAGAATTGATACTGACTGAGTTAGCTAAAAATAAGTGGAATCAAACGAGAGTAGCAGAAAAATTGGGCATGACAAGAAGAACTTTGTATAATAAAATAAAAAAGTACGGTTTAGAAAAAAAAGATTTATAAAAATAAAAACTCAAGTGGGAAACTAAATTCCCACTTTTTTACGTATTATTACGAATGATAGGCGAATTACTTTTAAATTCAAACAAAGTGCGCGTTTTTTTCTCACTTTTCTAAAATATCAAAAAAAATAAGCAAAAAGTGGGAAAAGTTATTCATATTGACAATGAAAGCGCTTTAAATTATAATCAATCTACGTACATTCTTAAGTGAATAGTACAGATGAATAAGGAGGATATAAAATGTCTAAAAAAGTTGTTGTTTTAGGGACACTTGATACTAAGGGCGATGAATTCAAATTTTTGAAGGATATCATTGAAGCTCAAGGTGTTAAAACAATCGTTGTTGATGCAGGTATATTTGAACCTACATTTAAAGCTGACGTGTCTAATTTAGAAGTTTGTAAAGCTCAAGGCGCAGATTTAGCTAAGCTGAGAGAAGTAAATGACAGAGGCACAAATGTTTTGACTATGATGCAAGGTGCTGCAAAAATTGTTAATGCTCTTTATGAAAAAGGCGAAGTTGGTGGGATTATTTCTTTAGGTGGTTCTGGTGGATCATCAATCGCTGCTCACGTTATGCAACAATTGCCAGTTGGAGTTCCAAAGATACTCGTTTCTACAATGGGTGCTGGTGATGTATCTCCATATGTTGGCGTTAAAGATATTATGATGATGTACTCAATCGTTGACGTTGCTGGATTAAACAATATTCTTCGCGAAATTTTAACAAATGCTGCTTTAGCAATTGCTGGTATCGTTAAGAACAAGACTGAAATTGAAAAATCTACAAAACCTTTAATTGCTGCTACAATGTTCGGTGTTACTACACCTTGCGTAACAACAGCTCGTGAATACTTAGAAAAACAAGGTTATGAAGTTGTTGTATTCCATGCTACCGGTGCTGGTGGTAAATCAATGGAAGGTCTTATTAAATCAGGTTACTTTACTGGTGTATTAGATATTACAACTACAGAGTGGTGTGATGAACTAGTTGGTGGCGTACTTAATGCCGGACCACATCGTTTAGATGCTGCTGCATTAGGCGGAGTTCCACAAGTTGTATCAGTTGGCGCACTTGACATGGTTAATTTTGGACCAGTTGAAACAATTCCAGCTAAATTTGAAGGGCGTAATTTCTATGTTCATAATTCTACAGTTACATTAATGCGTACTACCACAGAAGAAAATGCTAAACTTGGTGAAATTATTGCTAAGAAAGTTAGTCAATCTGTTGGTAAAGTAGCATTCTTTATCCCACTTAAGGGTGTTTCAATGATTGATGCTGTCGGCATGCCTTTCTTAGGTGTTGAAGAAGATAAAGCATTATTCAATGCAATTCGTAAGAACTTAGATACAAAGAAAGTAGAACTTATTGAACTTGATTTACACATTAATGATGATGAATATGCATTAGCTATGGCTAAGAAATTAGTAGAGCTAATCAATAAAAAATAAAGGAGAAATACATAATGGCTTTTACAGTTGAAGAAATTCGTTCACGTTTACATGATCAATTGAAGCAAGGACGCGCAATTGTTGGTGCTGGTGCAGGTACTGGTATCTCGGCAAAATGTGCTGAAAAAGGCGAAGTTGATATGATTATCATTTACAACTCAGGTCGCTACCGCATGGCTGGTAGAGGTTCACTTGCAGGCTTAATGCCTTATGGTGATGCTAACCAAGTTGTTGTTGAAATGGCTCGCGAAGTACTTCCTATCGCTAAAAATACTCCAGTATTCGCTGGCGTTTGTGGAACAGATCCATTTAGAGATATGGTTTATTTCATAAGAGATTTAAAGAATATGGGATTCTCAGGCGTACAAAACTTCCCAACAGTTGGACTAGTTGATGGTAAGTTCCGTGCTAATTTAGAAGAAACAGGCATGGGATATCAATTAGAAATCGATATGATTAAAGAAGCACACAAACAAGGTATGTTTACGACACCTTATGTATTTAATCCAGAAGATGCTGTTAAAATGGCTGAAGCTGGAGCAGATTGTCTTGTTGCTCATATGGGCTTAACTACTAAAGGATCAATCGGTGCTACAACTACACTTACTTTAGATGATTGCGTTATTAGAGTTCAAGATATTCATGATGCAGCTATCAAAGTAAATCCAGACATCTTAGTTATTTGTCACGGTGGACCTATTGCAGAACCAGAAGATGCAAAATATGTTCTAGATAGAACAAAGGGAATCGCAGGTTTCTTTGGAGCTTCAAGTATTGAACGTCTACCAACAGAAATAGCGATTACTGAACAAGTCAAGAGCTTTAAGAAATTAAAAGTATAAAGATACAAAAAAAAAAAACAGGAGAAAAATTATGAAATTAAACAAATTTTTATTAGCAGTAGCGATTAGTGTTGGTGTTTTAGCAGGTTTATGGCAAGTTTTTGTTGAACTTTATACAAGAAACGTAACTAGCTTTGCACTTGCTGGTATTGGTGTTGCAGGTTTCCTAGGTTGGGCAACGTTTTATGCAGCTGGCGGTAAAAAAGAAGGCTTCCTTAAAGGAGTAGCAGCAAATCTTACTGGTATTTTATGGGGTGTTGTCATCGTTGTTATTTGGGATTGGTTTGGCTTCAGTGTTATAGGTGCATTCCCTGCAGTACTTGTTGGTGCTGGTATGATGTGCTTCCAAGCTCATATTAAAGCATTAAGCTTTATTCCTGGTGCATTCATTGGTGCTTCAACGTTCTTTGCTTTAGGTGCTACAATTACAGGTGATGTAATATGGCCTGCAGCAATTGGTTTAATTCTTGGTTTAGCAGCTGGTTGGTTATCTGAAGTTGTTGCTGGTTACTTAAATGGTAAATTCGAAGGCGCTAAAAAATAATTAATTCGTTTATTAAGTAATAAAAAAAAGATCAATTCAATTGAATTGGTCTTTTTGGTTTTGTTGTTGTTCGTATTGAAGCTTTTGTTTTTCTAAGAAATAAGGAATCTTAGGTGTAATGAAGTAAAAGAGGATGATTCCTGTCGTTAACCCACCGATGTGTCCTGCAACACTAATATTTGGGATTAAAAATGTAATACCAAGATTGATGATCACCATTTGTCTAATTGAGCGGATTGCACGTTCATTAAACCATCTAGTGCGTGTGAATGTTAACATGAGCATTCCACCCATAATTCCAAAGATTGCTCCACTGGCACCTACGGTTATTTGATTTTCTACTCCAAATAAAACAACAAGTAAACTTGAACCGATGCCTGAGACAAAATACAGAAGTGTATATTTTTTTGGCCCAAGAATAATCTCCATTTGCCCACCTAAATAATATAATGCAAGGGAGTTCATAGCAAAGTGAAGAATACTACCATGTAGGAACATAACAGTTATCAAACGATAGTACTCGTGAAACTGTGTAATAAGTAAAGGATTTAATGCCCCATATTTGACTAAAGTTAGAATTGAAAAGTTACCATCAATTAAAACGATTAACGCCATGACCAGATTGATAAGTAGTATGAAACTTGTAATTGGGTGATTTTTTAAGTATAGTTTAAATTTCTCGTGAAAATTCATATTTTCTCACTCCTAACGAAACCATTATACTTGTGATTATAAATACATTCAAGTTAAATAGAAAGATTGTAAGATTATGTCGAAATTATGTGAAAATTATGATACAATACAAATGATAAACACACAAGTTAACAATAGGAGTGATTTTTACATGATATTAAAAGAAAGCCCTACGAGAATAAGAAATAGAAAGAAAATAGTTGATGTAGCAGAGCAATTGTTTCTTGAAAAAGGTATTGGTCATACAACGATGATTGATATTGCTGAAAAAGCACAAGTAGGAAGAAAAACAATATATAACTATTTTGATAGTAAAGAATTTATTGCTAAATATGTTTTCGATCTATATATGGAAAAGATATTTTACACACTCAAATCAAATATTGATTTCAGTGGTTGTAAAACAAACTTTGAAAAGGTCAGAGTTCTTTTTGAACACTTCTTATTAACACTATTAAAGTTGAAGAAGGAAACGATATATACAGTTCATTATGATTATTATTCACATTGCCAAGCAAATTCAAATTTTGTATTGAATACAATTGCAGATGCTGATTTTTCAGATATTTTGGTTCAAATCTTTTCAGAAGATGATGGTTCTATTGATAGCAAAGGTAAAGACCCACTTGTTTTACTTCCTATTATTGGCCAGTCATTTATGACGTTTGTTTCTAGAATGTTTTTTAAAGGTTATAAAAGAGAGTTGGATTCAGGCATTAATGAGCAACATTTATATGATTTCTTAGATATTATTATGGATGGTATTAAGAAAGTATAGAGGATATCAAGATGACTGAGAAAGCACCACAAACAACATTTACAAAAAAAGAAAACGCGACTCAAGCATTTAAATTTTTATTGTTTTCAATGTCAGCCGGAGCTATTCAAGCCATAACATTTACATTGTTATTTGAGATTGCCCATTTGATATGGTGGCCATCCTATTTAGTTGGATTAACACTCTCTGTCTTATGGAATTTTACATTGAACCGCAAATTTACATTTAAAGCTGCTAATAATATTCAGGTGGCCATGATGAAAATAGCAATATATTATGCAATCTTCACACCAATTTCATCTTGGGGTGGTCAATCACTGAAAGATATCGGTTGGAATGCATATCTCGTATTATTTTTAGTAATGGTAACAAATTTGGTTTCAGAATTCTTGGTAACAAAATTTATTGTGTATAAAAATGCAATTAATACAGCAGTTTAATAAACATAAAAATAAAACCCCATCTGGGGTTTTTTATTTCGCTATTTATCCATAGAGATCCAGAAAGTAGATAGTATTGTTTTGAGTTGTTTTTGATTTCTAGCAGTTTCATAAGCTTTCCATTCTAAAGGGAAGAGTTTACGGTAAGAGAATTGTGTAAACCTATCATCAATTAAGATAGCAATACCATAATCAGAAGAAGTTCTAATGACTCTTCCTACAGCTTGAATGACTTTATTCATACCAGGATTACGATAAGCATAATCAAATCCTTTTTTAAAGTGGTCTTGATAATAATCTTTGAGTTGATTATTTGTTTCATTGAGCATAGGTAACCCAACGCCCACAACAATAACACCGTTGAGCATATCACCTATATAATCAATACCCTCAGCAAACATGCCACCCATAACAAAGAACGCAAGTTGAGTTCTTTCAATTTGTGTCTTGAATTTCTCAATGATTAGATCTCTTAGTGAAAAATCCATATCTCTTTTTTGGATGAGAATATCAGCTTCTATATCTTGTGGCATATTTTCTAGGACTTGATTTAAATATTGATAAGAAGGAAAAAAGACAATATAATTTCCTTTCTTGGCGTTTACAACTGACGTTATCGTATCAACGACACCTTCAATAGATTGTTTTCTATCTTGATATCTAGTAGAAATACTATCATAGATAATTAATTTTAATCTGTTGTGATCAAAGGGTGATTGAATTTTTAAAGTCTCACCCTGTTTTTGAGTAAGAAGCTCTTTATAATAATCCAATGGATACATTGTAGCGCTAAAGAATACAGTGCCAAATGCTTTATTTTTTATCGTATCAAGTAAAAATCTTGAAGCATCTAGACACTGAATAGTAATAGAAATATCATCACCAATTTTCTCGATGTTTGTTAAATATGCATCATTATAGAAATCGTATATTCTAGTGAATGCCAGAATAGCAAAATAACTATCTAGAACTTCTATCTTTTTTGAATATTTAGGGTTCTCTTTTAGCGCATTTTCAACTTTTTTCATAAGATATTTCAATGCATCATAAAAGGCTATATTAAGCGATTTAACGGTTATGAAGGATTGATTGATTAATGGTTCTTCAAACAAATCATAAGCATCAAGAACATGTTTGATGCCAGTCCTAATGGTAGGTTTTAACTTGGTGCTCAATCTTCTTAATTTGATGATATCAGATCTACGAAGTGTTGAAGAATACATGTCTCTTGATCTGCTAATCAGGTTATGCGCTTCATCAATAAGGAGTAACGGTTTATAATTTTGTTCATCAAAGTAACGGATTAGGTGAGTTCTAGGGTCAAAGACATAATTATAATCGCAGATGATCACATCAACAAAATAAGAAACATATAGACTGAACTCGAAAGGACATATCTCATGTTTTCTTGCATATCTTTCTATGACTGATCTTTTCATCAATTTTTCATTTTCAAAAATATCTTTTGTTGCTTCTTGGAGTCGATCAAAGAAACCTTTAGCAAAAGGACACTTTTCAGAATCGCATTCTCTTTTATCTAGAAAACAGATTGTATCTTTTGAAGTTAATTCTAATGTCTTCGTTTCAAGGGTGCCTTCATGGAGCATATCCATCGAATCAATTGCTATTTGTTTGCCCACAGTTTTTGCGGTTAAATAAAAGATTTTTTGGGATGGATCGTTTAAAGCTTTCAAACTTGCAAAAAGTGCAGCCATTGTTTTACCTATACCCGTAGGAGCAATCGAATAAAGAATGTCTTGTTCGAGTACAGTTTGATAAACTGCGCTCATCATTTCCCGTTGGCCTCTCCTATAGGAATCAAAGGGGAATACGAGATCAGATAAAGATGACATTTTAAGTGTTTCATGCTCATATAATAGATTGATCCAAATAGAGTATTTTTGAATAGATTCAAGGAAGAAGAGTTCTAATGTATCAAGTGAAAAGATATAGTCAAAGTGGCGTACCTTATAATCACTTAACTGGATATAGGTAACTCGTCCATCTATCTCTTTGAGATTCTCATTTTTCATGTACATATAGGCGTATATTTTTAATTGTGCTTCGTGCTCATGTTTAACATGATAATCTTCATCAAAAATATTGAAAAGGGTAGATTTTATTTCTTCTATAATCGTATAGCCATCACGCACTAAAAGGCCATCCATTCGGCCTGTTAAAAATAGATCATATATATCATTGTGATATCCAAGACTGATATGGACTTCAGCTTGATCTTTTGATCCATATTGACTTTGTAAATATTGGTGAGCTTTTGTTCCTTCGAGTAGTGAAACATTTTGAAAAAGTTCACTACTTAAATCTCCACTTGAATAAAGGAAGGAAACTAAATCACCAACTCCAACTTTAAATTGTTTCATTTTGTGTGTTATCCTTTAAGATTTACATTTATTATATAACTATTTAATCAACTTAAGAAAAACTTAATGTAATATTCTAAAATGAGGCAATCTATCATATTGAATGATTGTTCTTTTAATGGTAAAATAACAATGAAATTTAATTGCAAAATTGAAAAGATGTGATAGATTGCATAACAACGATAATCAATTTCAACGCGTAGTCCTTATAATTGGATATTTCACAAAGGGGTTATCTTTTTTAATTCTTAGTATTTTCATTACGCAATTATTTTCTGAGGGCGGTCATTTTGTAGAACCTCATTTGGGTTTACACGATATTGCTCTTTTAATATTTATCCCCGTCGTTTATTCTATTGGTGCATTTGTAAGTTTTAAAAACAAGTTGACGAATAGTGTTATCATATTTATTAGTTTTGTTGGTTTTAACGTTTCTCTTTTCTTCATCGACCATATTGGGTTCTCTGATATTCAAGGTACGTTTATACTTGCTCCCTCAATTTTATTTGTTGCTTTACATTTGATTAATAAAAATGAAGAAGTTAGATTTGATGAATATAACAAGTTATATGGAGAATATCAAGACTTGAATCAAAACTATAAAATTATTCAAGGTATGATGGATATAACACCTGAGATGCTTAAAGATGATAATTTAGACAATTTATTGCAAGTGATATTAACAAAAGCTATTGATGTTATTCCTAAAGCTCAAACGGGTAGCATTCTTATAAAAAATAATAATCAAATGGTATATCGAGCAGCAGTAGGGTATGATCTAGATCTACTTAAAGAGGTTAACTTGCAGTTTGAAGATATGTATCAATACAAACTTGGAAACCTTTATGAACCAACAGTTATCAAAGATATCAAAACCTTTAATGAGGCATATCTGGATCCGAAAAAAACGAAGTATCTCGATGAACAAGGTGCTTTGATAGCAAAATCTGTCTTGACCTGCGCTATTACAGTTCATAATGAGATTTATGGTTTTATTAATTTAGATAATATTGAAGATGTTGACGCATTTCAGGATAAAGATAAAATTTATATCAAACATTTATCGCAACAAATAGAAATGGCACTTAGAAATCAAGTACTTGTAAAAGACATCTACGAACTATCCAAGTATGATATGTTAACCGGAGCCTTTACAAGACAACAATATGCAAGCGCTCTAAGAGAAGTTTACGAAAAAGCAAAGAAACACAAAACTGTTTTTTCAATTTGTATGGTTGATGTCAATGGTTTGAAGTTAATCAATGATGCATATGGGCATGATATAGGGGATAAGTATTTGATTCACTTTAGTAAAATCATGCAGGGATTTATTTGGGAATCGGATTTTTTATCTAGAATTGGCGGAGATGAATTTATTATTGTTTGTCTAGACTGCGATAAAATTTGTGCTCAAAATAGAATAGAAGAACTTCGCATCAAAATAGCTAAAACACCATTTGTTGTTGATTCGATATCCGTGACTATAACTTTTGGTGGTGGAGTAGCATCATTCCCTGAAGATAGCAATTACCTAGATGAGTTAATTACTTTATCTGATCAAAGGATGTACATAGATAAGAAAAACCAAAAATAAAAATTACCCAATAAACTTCCACAAAATCAGTGGAAGTTTTTTATTTTATTTAAGACATGTTAAAGATATCTTTATACTCAAAAAAGAAAATAAATGATATATTTCATTATATAAATACCGACAAATGCATTATAAAGCCATTGCCCATAACAGAGTAAAAAAACATCAAAAATGAATAATAAAAAACTTTCTCAAAATGAGTTGCAAACATGCTAAATAACCGTTATAATAAACACTAAACAATGGTATTGTCTTTATGAATTGCTTGACACAAGGAAGATAGGAATCTCAAAAAAGAAATATCATTTTTGTTTCTTAAATGATGTAATTAAAGGTGCATCATTTAATGTTTTAAAAGGCATATAGAAACAAGGGAAAATAGAGGTGGATAAGATGTTTGTACTAAAAAGAAATGGTTTAAAGGAAACATTTGATCTTAAGAAAATAGCGAATGCTATGCTTAAGGCTTATCAAAGTGTTGGGGCAGACTGTTCTGAAGAAGATTGCTTAAAGCAAGCTCAAGAGATTACGAAAGCTTACCCAAAAAATCAAGAAGTTAACATTGAAACAATTCAAGATGATGTTGAATTGTATTTAATGAAGAAAGAGCAGTTTGAAGCAGCGAAAGCTTATATCAAATATCGCGAGAAACAAAAAGTTGAACGTGAAAATCCTTGGTCAGACAATGATGAACGTCAAGACTTGATTTTAAGCAAGTATTTAATTCCAGGAGAAACAAAAAGAGACTTCATTAAAAGGGTTGCTTTTGATAATTCTGCTGTCGAAAAAATATTTAGAAGAAAAGAAGCTATTTTTGGTGGAAGAAACTTATATGCCATTGGCAGAGAAGGTAACATCACTGGAAGCAATTGCTATGTTACTGAAGACCCACAAGATAGTTTAGAAAGTATTTACCGTGCAGACTACCAAATTGCCCGTACATACAGCTATGGTGGTGGTCAGGGTATGAATCTATCTAATATCAGACCAAAAGGCGCTAAGGTCAATAACACAAGTAATACGACGCCTGGTGTCATGGTGTTTGCTGAAAAGTATTCGCATACAACATTAAGCACTCAACAAGACAATAGACGTGGAGCACTCATGCTCGTTTTAAATATTGATCATCCTGATATTATTGATTTCATTACGACAAAGCTTGATTTAAATAAAGTTAATGGAGCGAATATCAGTATCGCTTTAAAAGATGATTTTATGCAAGCTGTAGAAAAAGATCAAAAATGGACAATGCGTTTTGAAACACCTTATGAGTTAATCGAAAAAACAGTTAGAGCGAGAGACTTATTAGAATTAGTTGGTTATGCAGCACATACAATGGGTGACCCTGGAGTTGTGTTTATTGATCATATGAATGATTATCACTTCTTAAGTGAATATCCTGATGTTCGCTTTACTGCAACAAATCCATGTGGTGAGCAACCATTAATGGCACATGGTTCATGTAATTTAGGAAGTGTGAACCTAAACGCATTTGTTAAAGATGCTTTTACAGAAACTGCTGAATACGATTGGAATAGATTTGATTTTGTTGTTACGGAAATGATTGGTGCACTTGATGATTTATTAACAATGCTAGGTGAACGTCATGCATTGCCAGAACAAAGATTACATGTTAAAGAATTTAGAGAAGTTGGACTTGGTGTTATGGGTCTTGCAGATCTTGCTTTAAGCATGAGATTACCTTATGGAAGTCCTGAGTTTTTAAAATTCCTTGATGTATTGATGAGAAGAATGCTTAATATAGCAACGAAAGCAACTGCACAGCGTGCTAAGGATCTTGGTACATTTCCAAAATATGATTATGAAAAGATTTCATCATCCAAATTCTATAAAGATACAATAGATACGGATACTGATGAACTCGTTAGAAAATATGGCATGAGAAATAGCCGTTTGTTAAGTATTGCACCTACGGGATCAATATCTAATATCTATGGCGTAAGCGGAGGAGTAGAACCTTTCTTCCAAATTAATTATACAAGACGTATCGTTAGTTTGTTTGATGAAGAAAAGACGATCACCGTTTGGGAAAAGACACCAATGGCATTAGCTAAAAAAATGGCTGTTGAACCAGAAAAATTGCCTGATTGGGCATTGATTACTTCACAAAATCTTGATTTTATGGATCGTGCAAATGTTCAATCCACAATTCAAAAATATGTAGATACCGCAATCAGTTCAACATTTAATTTAAATAATAGTGCAACAGTTCATGATGTTATGAATATCTATACGACTGCTTGGTCTAAGGGACTTAAAGGAGCAACAGTATTTAGAGATCGTTGTGCTAAGATAGGTATCCTAGCGGGCATCAATGAAAATACTGAAGATTTAAATCCTGCAACTCCACCACATGTTCATGTGGAAGAAAAATGGACAAATAAGAAAACAAACGACGTAAAAGAATATGTTACGCATATTACAATTAGTAGTAGCGGTCACGTTCCAGAAAAAATTGAAAGAGAACTATGTCCATTATGTGGAGACGTTCTAATTAAAAAACAAGGGTGCATTCAATGTAACAATCCTGAATGTGTCTATGAGAAATGCGCAATCTGATTTTCCTAAACACCTCAAACCAATGAGGTGTTTTTTTTGAATAAAAAACAGGGAACAAGATTACCTATCATTCTTTCATAGAAGCTTAATTGTTTTTAGTGTATAATTAATTTAATAGGAGGTATTTAAAATGAAAAATATACATACGAATAAAGCACCTCAAGCGGTGGGGCCTTATAGTCAAGGTGTTTTAGTTAGTGGGACACTATATGTGTCTGGACAAATTCCATTTGTTCCAGAGACTATGAAACTTGTTTCTGATGACGTTGCAGATCAAACTAGACAAAGTTTGGAAAATATACTAGCTATCGTTGAAGAAGCGGGATTAAAGAAAGAAGATATCGTTCGTTGTGGTGTCTTTATGACAAATTTGGGGGACTTTTCTAAGATGAATGCTGTTTATGCTGAGTTTTTTGGTGACCATAAACCAGCACGTGCTGCAGTTGAAGTGAGAAGATTACCAAAAGATGTTTTAGTTGAAATAGATGCAATAGCTGTTAAAGAATAATTAGTAATGATCAAAAAGAATAAAAATTTAATCATTATCTTATTTATTATTGCTCATGCAGTATTTTTAGTGATGAACTTTATACAGCCTTTAATCGTTACAGGTGTTTCGGTTAAAATGTTTGATTTGATGATGTTTAAAGGATATGATTTAGCATATGCTACAACATTTGTAAACGAAATCAGCCAACAAGGAAAGAATGTATATCTATTTGTACAGGTACCTTTGGATTTTATTTATCCATTGCTAGTATCTGCATTCTTTTATTTATTCTTTTTAGATCAAACTAGAAATAAGAAGATTGCTTCATTAGGTTTTGTATCGATGGTTTTTGATTATATGGAAAATATATTTGTTATTGTTATTTTAACAACTGTGAATTTGACAGATACTATTGTTGGTATTGCAAGTATAGCGACGATCATTAAAGGTGGGTTTTATGTAATTAATTATGGACTTGTTGTATATCTACTGATTAGATGTCGTTATCGAATGGGATGTCCATTTAAAAACGAAATAAAAAAAGATAAAAATAATGCAAAATGAAAGTGGGAACTCATATGGATTTATTAAAGCACAATAGAGAAGCATGGGATAAAGAAGTAGACGACAAGAATGAATGGACCGTGCCAGTCGATCATGAAACAATTGAAAAGGCAAGAAAAGGTGAGTTTTCAGTTTTATTAACCCCACTAATTTCCGTTCCTATGTCATGGTTTGGAGATATTAAGGGTAAAAAGGTTTTATGTCTAGCATCAGGAGGAGGACAGCAAGCACCTATTTTTGCAGCAGCTGGAGCGATTGTTACATTACTTGATAATAGTCCTAAGCAACTTAAACAAGATGAGTTTGTTGCAAAAAGAGAAAATCTTGAGATTGAAATTATACAAGGCGACATGAGAGATCTTTCTGTCTTTGCAGATAATACATTTGATTTAATATTTCACGCTGTTTCCAATTGCTTTATTGATGATGTCAATAAAGTATGGAAAGAAGCTTATCGAGTGTTAAAGAAAAATGGTAGATTGTTATCAGGGTTTTGTAATCCAGTTCAGTATATCTATGATTTTGATGCATGGGATAAGAATAAAGAAATGAAGCTGAAGTATAAAATACCGTATTCAGATTTAGAGCAGTTAACTAAAGAAGAACTTGAAAAAAGAATTGCTGAGAAGGAAACTCTTGAGTTTGGTCATTCTTTAGAAGATCAAATTGGAGGTCAAATCAAAGTTGGGTTTTCTATACAAGGATTCTATGAAGATTATCATGGTATTGATTTTCTAGATGCATATATAAAAACATTCATTGCAACCTTAGCAATTAAATAATCAGTTAACCGGATTGAATCAAATCCGGTTTTTTTGTGGTTTTTTTCACATATTTATATATATAAGTCAAAGTTCATGAAAAGTTCACATTGACATACTACAATGGACACATAACATTAGGAGGTCAAACATGTTAAAACTAAAAAATATCAAAAAAGATTATATGGTTGCAGGAAAACCTGTACCAGCACTAAATGGCATTAGCCTTGAATTTAAGAAGAATGAATTTGTTTCTATATTAGGTGCGTCAGGTAGTGGGAAAACAACATTACTTAACATCGTTGGTGGATTAGATCGTTACACAAGTGGTGATCTACTCGTTGATGGTAGATCAACACAAGATTTCTCAGATAATGATTGGGACGCTTACCGTAACTCAACTATTGGTTTTGTTTTTCAAACCTATAATTTAATTTCTCATCTATCTGTTTTAGATAATGTTGAAATGGCTTTAAGATTATCCGGTGTTTCAGCTAGTGAACGTAAAGAAAGAGCAACCAAGGTTTTAGTCGAAGTTGGGCTAGCGGATCAAATTAAGAAAAGGCCTAATCAACTTTCAGGTGGCCAAATGCAGCGTGTGGCAATAGCAAGAGCACTTGTAAACAATCCTAAGGTATTGCTTGCCGATGAGCCTACTGGAGCGCTAGATAGCACAACAAGCCATCAAATTATGGAACTTATTCAAGTGATATCGAAAGATAGACTCGTCATCATGGTCACGCATAATTCAAATATAGCAGAAGAATTTTCTGAGCGTATCGTACGTTTAGTAGATGGTAGAGTCGTTGAAGACACCAGACCGGTTCATAATGCAACTCATGGAAAAGTGAATGATAAATTATTAAATAAGAAAACATCAATGAGTTACATGACAGCACTAAAAACCAGTTTTAAGAACTTACTTACAAAAAAAGGTAGAACGTTAATAACAGCTATAGCAGGAAGTATAGGCATTATTGGGATAGCACTTGTTTTATCCATTTCTACAGGAATGACAAGTTACGTCGATGAGATGCAAAGTGACACATTGGCAGGTTTCCCTTTAACGGTATCTAGCATCGTATCTACAAACATATTTGGTGGCCCCGGACAACGAATGGATGGTTTAGGAAATGAAGATGGATTATTTCCGGTTGATGACATAATCTATTCTTATGATGAAGTAAGTAATACAACGCTTCATACCAATTTGATATCAGATGACTTCTTGTCTTATCTAGATCAAATGGATACATCACTTTATAATTCAATATCGTATACAAGAGCAGTTTCATTGAATGTCATTGCTGAAACGAGTGCAGGTGGATATACAAAGATTGTCTCAACCTCATCATCAAATCCATTTTCGAGTGGAAGTACAGTATTAAATGAAATTCCGGATAATCCAGAATTCATTCAGTCACAGTATGATGTTTTAGCTGGAGTCTATCCAACATCGTATAATGAGCTTGTTTTAATTGTTGATCAACAAAACCAAATTGATTCTTCAGTTTTAGAATCACTTGGTATTTCAATTGAAGAAGATTATGCATTTACTGATTTCATTGGTAAATCATTTAAAATTATCCCAAATGATTTATATTTTACATCAATAGGATCTACATTTATTCCAAATTTGGATTATGATTCAATGTATAACAGTAGTGAAGCTATAACGATTTCTATTGTTGGTATCCTACGCGTGAGTGAAGAAGCATCTACAGAACTTTTGTCAGCAGGTATTGGTTACACGACACTTCTTACTGATTATTTGATTCTTATGGATAGTACATCTGATATCGTTTTAGCACAGATAGCATCTCCAACTGTTAATGTACTTACAGGACAAAACTTTAATTCACAAATTACATATCAAGCAGTTATGCGTGCCATTGGTGGTGATGCTACACCTACAGGTGTACAAATATATCCAGTTTCATTTGATGCTAAAGATAGTATTAAAACATATTTAGATGATTATAATATTGGTTTGGCTGAAGTTGATGTAATTATTTACACAGATCTTGCAGAAACGATTTCTTCAACTATTTCCGGTTTAATCAATACAATCACGATTATTCTAGCAGCATTCGCGGGTATATCACTTGTTGTCTCATCAATCATGATTGGTATTATCACATATGTTTCTGTTGTTGAAAGAACGAAAGAAATAGGTATTATGAGAAGTTTGGGTGCACGTAAAAAGGATATTTCAAGAATCTTTAATGCAGAAACAGTATTGGTTGGTTTAACATCAGGTATCTTAGGTGTGATCCTTGCGATGGTTCTTAATATTCCAGTAAACATTATAATTGCAAATCTAATTGAAGTTCCAGGATTCTCTGTTCTTACAATAACGAGCGCTTTAGGCTTAATTGTATTAAGTACAGTGTTAACCTTAATTGCCGGCTTAATTCCTAGTGGTATTGCAGCTAGAAAAGATCCAGTGATTGCATTAAGAACTGAATAATTTATAGTTAACATGTTATAATTTAAGATAAGAAGGAGGTGTTCTAATGATCAAAATACTTATTATAGAAGATGATTATAATATTAGAAAACTCTTTTCAAAATATTTATTAAAATTTGGATATGAAATCATAGAAGCTGAGGATGGCCAAAAAGCCATCCAAATCTTCCAAAATGAACATATAGATTTAATCATTACTGATGTGATGATGCCAATTATGGATGGAAACACACTTGTTAGCAAGATTAGAGTCACCCATCCTGAACTTCCAATATTAATGCTAACAGCGTTAGATAGTTATGAAGACAAAGAAAAGGGATTTACCAGCGGTGCTGATGATTATATGGTTAAACCCATTGATTTAAACGAAATGTCACTCCGTATCAAAGCTTTATTAAGAAGATATCAAATTGTTAGCACAAATAAGATCGAATTTAAACATTTTAGTTTAGATTCAAAAGCTGGTGAATGCTGCCTAAATGGGCATAAGATAGAATTGACAAGAAAAGAGTTTTTACTACTTTTCAAACTTTTATCGTCACCAAATAAGATTTTTACTAGAGAACAATTGATGAATGAGATATGGGGATTTGATTCTGAAAGTTATGACCGTACCGTTGACACGCATATCAAACGGCTTAGAGAACGGATAACAAGCGAGGATTTCGAGATTGTTACAGTTCGGGGATTAGGATATAAGGTGGTTATCAAATGAAAAAATTATCGGTAAAAATTATAATAATATCCTTCCTCATCATTGCATTGACAATGATTATTCCACGCATTACATTCATAATGTTTGAAGATCTACCGGCTCAAGATATTATTGGAACTGATATTTTTAGGATTGCAATGATTTTAACAGCAGTTCTTAGTTTATCTTTATTTATGCTTGCGATGAAATATATGATTATTAATAGAGTACGTACTTTAAGTGTTGCTACCAAGCAAGTAGCTCAAGGTAACTTTGATATTTATATATCATCAAAGGGAAAGGATGAGTTATCTAGTTTGGCAATCGATTTCAATCGAATGGCGTGTGAACTTAAAGCAAATGAATATATTAATAAAGAGTTCGTTAGAAATTTTTCACATGAATTTAAGACGCCCATTAGCGCAATCAAAGGCTATGCTGAACTGATTGCATCTGGGAATCCATCATCTGAAGAAATTATTGAGTATTCAGCAATCATAGCAAGAGAATCAAGTAGGCTTGCTAGCCTTTCTAAAAACATGCTTCAACTATCAATCCTTGATAGTACAAGCATTGTAAAGATAGATCAGGAATTCAATGTTGCAGAACAAATAAGAAATGTCATTCAAATGATGCAACTTGCTTGGGAAGAAAAACAATTAGAGCTGAATCTAGATATCGAAGAAATCAATATTGAAAGCAATAAAGAATTAACATATCAAATATGGAAAAACCTTGTAGAAAATGCAATCAAGTATTCTTCTAATGGACAAAAACTAGACATTTCGTTAAAAAATGAAGGGCATCATATCATATTTGAAATCACGAACTATGGTATTGGCATACCTGAAAATGACCAAGAACATATTTATGATTTATTTTATGTCGTTGAGAAATCAAGAAATCAAGCAAGTAGTGGAATTGGTTTATCAATTACGAAACGCATTATTGAAAAATTAAATGGGGAAATAAGTTTAGTCACTCAAGTGGATCAATACACAACATTTAAAGTGATTTTGCCTAAACAACATGAAAATAAATGAAATAAAGACATACCTAAGATAACTCACATATAATGTGATTAAGTGTTATAATATACATGATGATGACAAATCATCATGTTTTTTTTGGAGGATATTTATGCAAAATGAGTATGATATCGTTGTTGTAGGCAGTATCAACATGGATTTAATCTTTGAAACCAATAAAATGCCAGGTATAGGAGAAACTATTGAAGGTCAAGCTTTTCATTTTCTTCAAGGTGGAAAAGGTGCGAATCAAGCGATTGCAGCAGCAAAACTGGGGAATAAGGTAGCAATGATTGGATGTGTTGGTTCAGTTATTTTCGGATCTGAAGCACTCAAAAACTTCGAAAAATACGGAGTTAATCATACACATGTTCATCGTGTAGATGATTATACAGGTGTTGCACTTGTTACGATTCAACAAACAAAGAAAAAAGACAATTCAATTATTACAGTTCCAGGAGCAAATAAAAAGATAACGATAGAAATGATTGATAAAGCAAAATCTATCATAAAAAAAGCGAAAGCTGTTTTATTACAATTAGAAACACCAATGGAAGTTGTAGAATATGTCATCGATTTATGTGATAGTTTTAACGTTCCTGTGATCCTCAATCCATCTCCATATCAGACTTTAAGATCAGATTTGATGAGCAAGGTAACTTTTATAATTCCTAATGAAATTGAAATACGCCAAATGTTTCCTAATCACTCTATTGAGTTAAGTTGTGCACAATATCCTAATAAACTCATTGTGACAAGAGGTTCCATGGGAGCCGTGTATCATGATATGGTGGAATTTAAAATTATTGACGGGATTAAAGTAAGTGTCGCAGATACGACTGGAGCAGGAGATTCTTTCCTTGCAGCCTTTGTATCTGAGTATATAAAAACGAATCAAATTGAATCAAGCGTTCATTTTGCTAATATATGTGCAGGACTATCAATCGCTAAGATTGGGGCACAAGAAAGTTCGCCAACTCTCAAGGACGTATCAAAATATATAAATAACACTAAAAACTAATCATTTGATTAGTTTTTCTGTTTAAAAAACAGTTCTAAATCTAAAAAAACTAAAGATTACTAAAGCGCTTACAAAAACGGTTCACTTTCCGTTCTCTATGATGTATAATCATAGTGACAGACAAAAAGGAGAATACACATGAATAAAAAGTATGTTGCTGAACCATATCGAATAAAAATGGTTGAGTCGATTAAAGAAACAACACGTAAAGAACGTGAAATGTTATTAAAAAATGCTGGGTATAACCCTTTTTCTCTGAAAAGTGAAGATGTTTATATTGATTTACTCACTGATTCAGGAACTGGAGCAATGAGTCAGGAACAATGGGGAGCGATGATGGTTGGAGACGAAGCTTATGCTGGTAGCAGAAGTTTTTATAAACTTGAAAGCGTCGTAAAAAACATTACGGGATATAAGTATTTTATGCCGGTTCACCAAGGTAGAGGTGCGGAACAAGTTTTCTTGCCGCAACTTATTACACGAAAAGGCATGTATTATATTTCCAATATTCATTTTGATACGACAAGAGCACATGTTGAGCTTGCTGGAGCAAGAGCAATTGATTGTGTCATTAAAGAGTGTTATGATATCAATTTAGACCATCCATTTAAAGGTAATTTCGACTTAGAAGAATTAGAACGTATTATTCTTGAAAAGGGTAAAGAAAATATCGCTGGGATTATCATGACGATTACAAATAATTCCGCAGGCGGACAACCTGTTAGCATGGAAAACTTGAAGAATGTTAAAAGTATTGCAACCAAATATAATATTCCAACGATTATCGATGGAGCTAGATATGCAGAAAATGCCTTTTTTGTTAAAGAACGTGAAAAGGGTTATGAAAATAAAGCGATTATAGATATTGCCCAAGAGGCGTGCAGCTATGCTGATGCTTTTTTGATGAGCGCTAAAAAAGATGGACTTGTCAATATGGGTGGAATTATCGCTATTAAAGATAATGAAGAACTTTTCAATCTCTGTAAAGTTAGAGTCATTCCATATGAAGGCTTTCCTACATATGGAGGGATGAACGGTAGAGATATGGAAGCTTTAGCTGTAGGTCTTTTAGAAGCACTAGATGAAAGATATTTAAGACATCGAATCGATCAGGTAAGATATTTAGGAGATAAATTAAAAGAAGCAGGAGTGCCTATTCAATATCCAATTGGCGGACATGCAGTATTTGTTGAGTGTAAAGCATTTGCTCCACATATACCTTTTGATCAATTTCCTGCACTTTCACTTACGAATGCAATCTATTTAGAAGCCGGAGTAAGAGCTGTTGAAATTGGTTCCCTACTCTTGGG
>Ga0307992_1000319_pt1 | contig 30898 bp, 23 predicted proteins | sample EllFjometagen133_FD_203162 | JGI IMG/M metagenome (GOLD analysis project Ga0307992, IMG submission 203162) | Marine microbial communities from Ellis Fjord, Antarctic Ocean - #133 | ecosystem: Environmental > Aquatic > Marine > Unclassified | place: Southern Ocean | collected 2014-10-08
CATTAAATGATGGTGCAGATAATTTTAATTCAGAAATTACTCCTAGTGTAAACACAACTGTTAATTTAAAAACAATCGCAGCTGGTAAACATATTGCCTTATTAGTAAATCAATTTAATTTAAGCTGGAACGGTAATGCCGATCTTCCTGCAGGTGACTATGTAAGTAACGTAAAAATCGAATACACAATCAAATAATAAACCTAAAATATAACAACCTCCTTTTAAAAAGCAGCTCAATACCAGCTGCTTTTTTTGTTTGTTACTTGCTAGATTAAACCGATATCTGAAATATTGATTCCTACAATTAAATATACATTCCTAATTCCATCAATTGTATTAAAATACAGATACAATGATTATCTAAATTTAATTATAAACTATGCAAGCATTAGCGTTTATGATAAAATTATCTTATTCTTTAATTTGGGAGATTGCTTTGTTTTCAGACCTTAATCAAGTACAAGTATTAATTCAAAATGATAGTGGATTAACTTTACTAACAAAAAAAAATGCTCCATTTATTATTTCTTTTTTATATAAAATTTTTAAAGATGAAACTATAGACAATGGAATTGAGCAAAAATACTTTGTACAACAACTTGATAACTATATAAGCTCCTTTGATGATAGTTTTACTTTTGATGAAGAAAACACTGAAGATAGTGACACTTCTACAATTGAAATAAATAATTTTAATAAAGCTTTTAACTTAACCAAGAAATGGTCAGAAACATCAAATGGTTTTATTTTTAGATATTATAATGAAGATAATATTGAAATGGTTGAACTATCTACTTCTGTTAACAGATTATTTAGATACTTTGAAGATATTGAAGGTTTAAAAAATATGTTTATTGGTACTGAATCGAAGTTTCTAGAAGTTCTTGATAGAATAAAAGAATTAGATCACAATACTATAAAAAACCCAAAAGCAAGAATAGATGAACTTCAAAAACAAAAACAAAAAATTGAAGCTGAGATCAGTAAAATTGAAGAAACCGGTAATGTAGAAACCTACTCACATATACAAGTAGCAGAAAGAGTAGAGTCCTTAAATAAAGTTTCTAAAACTTTACTAGCAGATTTCAAACAATTAAAAGACAATAACCATAAGCTATTTTCAGATCTTTGTAAAAAACAACTTGAAACCTCAGAAAACAGAGGGACTATTCTCTCCCACATATTAGATCAAACAGAAGCTCTGCAAAGAACACCACAGGGAGAAAGCTTTAATGCCTTCTGGTATTACTTAAGCCAACAAAATGATGAAGATACAATAAAAAATAAAATAAATAGAGTAAAGAAAAGATTACCTAACCAAAAAATTGATACTGAATTTTTTAATTCTTTCGAGCAATCATTATATCTTGCTGGAAAAAATGTATTAGAAGAAAACCGATTATTATCAGAAAAACTAAAAAGAATTATTACTAAAAAAACTAGCCCTGAATACAAGTACATATCTACCTTAACAAAAGATATCAAAACTCTTTGTATGAACAACGATATTTTAAAGCCTATGCATGATGAAATACTTATTATCGAAGGATATCCAACAATCAACAATGATATGGCTAGACCTCTAGATCTAATCAATAGACAACTTGAATCCACTCAATACACTTATAATGAAGGAGAAATCCCAAGAATTGATTATTCACAATTGATTATTGATATTTATGTAAATGAAATAGAAATTCAAGAAAACCTTGAGCAGGTGCACAATTATTTTTTAAACAATTCAGAAAATATGACAGTACAATATATATTTGATAAATACCCAATAAATTATGGTTTAGCAGAAGTGCTAACATATCTTTCTCTTTTATTTAAAGCAAAATGGATAACACTAGATACAAAATCCCAAGAAATAATAACTTATACTAGCTATGAAGATAAATCAAAAATTTCTTTATCAATCCCAAAGGTGGTAATTAATAATGAATGAAAATGAATTTAACAACACAAAACAATGGAGTGATGTCTGTGTAAGACTACTTCAAGGTCCTATTTTTGAAGAAGATAATAAAGAAATATTTGAATCATTACGCCTTTGGAATAAAGATATAAATACCTATTTTAATGTAATAGGATTAAAATTATTTTACAGCGATGAAATAGATTATTCCTATTTAGAACAAATCGAAGATGAAGATGGAATTGTTATTAATAATTTAAACAGATTACTAAGAAGACATCCTTTGACTTTTGAAGTATCTCTAGTACTACTAATACTTAGAGAAGAGCTGGACAAGTTTGAAATTGAAACAATTAATAATGAAAACTTAATTTTAAAAGAAAGTGAAATTGCAGATTTAGTAGAACCTTATTATCAAAACAATTCAGATAATATTAAATATAAAGATATGATTTCTTCTAGTTTAAATTACATAGTTAATATGAATTTTATTAAAAGAATTAGCCGAAGAGAAGAAAATCTTCAATTATCAACTGATAGAGAATTTATTATTAGAAATATTATTAGAGCAAAGGTTGATGCTTCTTTCTTAAAAGAATTTAAAGATTGTTTAGAGACCAATAAGAGGGGTGAATAATAATGCAAGAATTAGGATTAGGCCTTGATTTAGGTTTTGAACATGCTGGATATAGATTATCTCACTTTCAACTGTACAACTGGGGAACTTTTGACAATCATATTGTTAATATAACTCTTGATGGTGAAAATACCTTATTAACAGGTAGTAATGGCTCAGGTAAAACCACTTTGGTAGATGCTCTATTAACTTTAATTGTTCCAACAAATGATAGAACATATAATCTTTCTAGTGGACATGATGGTAAAAATGGAAGAACCGAAGAGAGCTACGTACTAGGAGCTTATTCTACTTCAAAAGCAAGTAATGATTACATTGCTAGCAGAAAGTTGCTTAGAGACAAATCCTGTCATAGCATTCTTCTAGCAAATTTCACAAATAAAACAGCTGCTAATTCTATAACACTGATGCAAATTAGATATTTTTCTTCAAATGGGTCATTAAAAAGACAATATTTTGTAATTGAAGGAAGTTTAACTATTGAAATGTTAAATGAAAAAAAAGTCGGATACAATTCAAGTGGAAATTGGATTCAATCTTTAAAAAAGGCTTTTCCTAATCTAACAATTAATTCCTATGATACCTTTAAACGCTACAGTCAGGATTTTGCTAAAAAATTTGGCTTTAGATATAAAGATAAAGCAATTAAAATATTTTCCCAAACTGTAGGAATGAAAGATTTATATGATTTAAATAGCTTCATTCGTGAAAGAATGCTAGATGAAAGTGATTCTTTTGAAAATTTTAATACAATTTCTAAAAACTATAACAATTTGATGTTGCTAAAAAACCAAATTGATAAAGAAGAATTACAAATAAAATTATTAGAAAAAATATCCGAAACTTATTCTTCATACCAATATTATTCAACAAAAAAAGAAAAAAAAGAAATTGTTATGTCTAAATATCTAAAAATTTGGAAAGCACAAACATCTCTTTCAATATTAAAAAAAGAAATTGAAGAATATAGCCTTAACCTAGAAGAAGAAGAGCTTAAAATTAAAACTATGAGAGAAGAAAAATCTCAATTAGAAGAAAGTATAAAACAAATTAACCATTCTTTACTTTCTGACAAAAGAACTTCTAGAATTGAAGATCTAACCACTAGAAGAAAAGATTTATCAAATACTATTGATCACATTCAACCTCTAGTTGATATCTATACAAAAAATATTAATATACTAGCTCTTGATTTTCCTACCAATGAAAAGGACTTTAACAATATAAGAAGAAATTCCGAGTCTAAAATTGAGATAATGGAAAACAAAATAGAAAAGTTAGAAGAAGATAAAAATGAACTTATTGCTCAAAAAAATATTTTAGCTAAACAAAGTGAATACATAAACAACCAATTGATAGCTATTAAAAATAAAAACAGTAACATTCCACTTGAATATTTAGAAATCAGAGATAGTATTTGTAAGCAAACCGGTATAGATATTTCTGAGTTAAAATTCTTTGGAGAATTAATCAGAGTCAAAGATAATGCGCTTGATAAAGCTTTAGCTATTGAAGCTTTAATAAGGCCAATTGCCTTGTCTTTAGTGGTGTTACCTCAACATGCAATAAAAGTTGCAACTTATTTATATGATAATCAATTAAATACAGCGATTGAAGTAATAATCATTGAGAATATAAAAGAAGAGGCTATTGCTAATGGAGAATATAAAGATCAACTTAACATTTTTGATGATAGAGATGAAATCATTTTTGAAGATGATAGTTGCCACACCTTATCAAATATGATGGTAGAAGTTATGGAAGATTATCCAAACACTGCCTTTATCAATAAATACCTTAGTGATAATTTTCACCACTCATTTTCTTCAAACAAAGAAATAATACTAAATACTGAGAATTTCTTTTGTGAACAAGCTTTATTAAACACAAATAATAAATTTATAAAACCAATGACAAATGAAGAATTTGATATTCATATTCTAGGTTGGGAAACAGAAAAGAAAATAATTAGATTAACTGAGAAAGTATCTCAATTATCAAATCAAATAAAAGCTTTTGAAAAAGATATTTCACATCAAATCTCTTCTATAAATAAAGCAAATAACATGAAATCTAGTTTTAAGGAATTATCAGAAACTTTAGATTATTCAACAATCAATATAGCCCCCTATTCAAAGAAAATTATGGATATTGATTCTCAATTATTGGAATTAAAAAATGCCTCATCAGATTTAGAAGAGTTGAGAAATAACCTTATTCTCAAAGAACATAAAAAACAAGAAATTGAATATTCAATTGATAGAATCAATCAGCAAATAGGAGGAACACAAGCAACTCTAACTCTTAAACTTAATTATAAAAAACATATTGATGAAGTCCTATTTAACCAAGATTTAAGCTCCTTCTTTGAGCCTATATCACAAATGCAAACTGAATATGAAATACCTAATAAATTTTCGGGAACGGATGAAGTCACATATTATGAAAAGATAATAGAGGATAAAATCTATACACAAATAAGGGAATATGAAAGTACTTTATTAAAAGTGGAAAAAGAACTTTATTCAAGATTAAATCAATTTGTTAATCCAAAAACTTCTATTTCTCAACAATACCCTTCTTGGTCAAGCGATACAACTAATTTGTCTCCTAGCATTGACTCAATTGAATTGTTTGACATGCTGCTCAAAAAATTAAAGACGGACTCTCTTCCAAAATATAAAGAGCAGTTTGCAAATCTTAGAACACGCCAAATTCAACAAGATATAATTGATTTAAATTCAAGTTTAAAAGATTGGAACAGAAAGATTAAAGAAAACATTTTTGATCTAAATGAGAGTTTAAATGGTATTGATTACCAAAAAGAACCAGCTACTAAAATTCGAATAACAATAGAAACGGCTAGAGATAAGGAAATAAGAAAATTTAAACACCTGCTTGATCAAGCAATACCAGATCCGGGTATTGCAGCTTTAGGAAAAGAGGAACAACAAATTGCTAACGAAAAATTCATCCTCTCTGTAGATGAATTAGTAAATACCCTTAAAGAAAATGATAGATTTGCCACAAAAGTATTAGATGTAAGAAATTGGTATCAATTTGCTGTAGAAGAGTTTTATAGCGAGAGTATGGAACAAGCAAGATTTTACAAAGATAGTGCAGCTATTTCTGGTGGTCAAAAAGCAAAACTTGCTTTTACTATTTTAGCAGCAGCTATTGCTCATCAGTTTGATGTATTTAACTTTGATAATAGTGCTAGATCTTTCAGATTTGTAATTGTTGATGAAGCCTTTAGTAAAAGTGATGACAATAATAGTAGATATGCAATGAATCTATTCAAAGAAATGGACTTACAATTAATGGTTGTAACTCCTATGGACAAAGTTAATCTAGTTGAACCATTTATTAAAAGCGTGCAAATTTCTATTTGCGAAAATGGAAAACATTCCTTTGTTCATAGTATAAAAAAAGAAGATTTAATTAATGTTAACAAATGATGAAATTAAAAAGAAAGCACTTAGAAAGTATAATTCTTATTTAAAATCACTTGTAGTAAATTCAAATATTTTCCCTTTGAATATAATTGGAAACAAACAAGTAGCAACAACAGACTTTTCTCAGGCTACAAAAATTTATGAAGATTTTTACAAAAATAGCAAATCTAATAAAGGATATGGCTATTGCTTTGACTATGAAAAAAACAAAAAAACAAGTATAACAAAAATTTATTTTGAAACTGAAAAAGATTTTGTTAAATATATAGCAAAAGAAGTTCAAGCTACAACTTTTCTTTCTAATATTAATATGTTGAGAGAGCGACTAGATATTAGTGATGAAATTATTATTGAAAATATTTCAAAAATAAGTAAATGGGATGAGGATTTTTGTAAAAATCTTGCTTTAACAACAGGTTTTTTGATTGAGAACCAAAAAAGTAATTTATATAAAAGGGAACTCCCAATTCATGTACCAACTAAATTTTTAGAAAAAAATATAGTTGTAATAACAAACTTTTTAAGCAATTTTATCAGTATTCCAAATGTTGAAAATAAATATCAAAAACTTGGATTAATAGATAAGACCTTTATTATAAAAATCAGAGCAAAAGATAAATTCACTATTTCAGATATTAACGGAAACAACTGTGGAAATACTGAGGTTATTTTTCTTACTCCAAAAGCTTTTGAAAATTTCACTTATAACCCTAAGAGAGTTTTCATTGTAGAAAATGAGACAACCTTTTTTAAATTTCCACTCAAAGAAAATGATATTTGTTTATATTCTGGTGGATTTTCAATATTAAGTTTTAAAAATAACAAAATGTTAATGGAAAATAATACTTATTACTTTGGAGATATTGATGAGCATGGGTTTGCAATACTCTCTATGTTTAGAGAGATTTACCCTGGTATTAAAAGCATATTTATGGATACAAAAACATTAAACAAATTTACTAAATTCGAGATCGAAGGTAAAGAATATCAAGGTATATTAAATGCTCTTAATATGGAAGAAACAAAAGTTTATGAATATATTAAAGAAAATAATTTAAGATTAGAGCAAGAAAGAATTCCAATTCACTTTATAAAAAATGAACTAGAATTATTGTCTTAATGTAAATTGATTACTTGAACACTCCTATTAAGCTACGAAAGGGTAAAATTATTATTTCTATAAAGTTGTAATCAGTATAGAAAATTAATACTCTTCTAAAAACAAAAGCCAAGCCTATAGATATAATAATTGTAAGAATTAATGTAATGATTGTTTTATTCAAAGCTTTTCTTTGCAAGGAAACAAGTTCATCAACATCTGGAATAGCTTTAAAAAATTTTATCTTTTTTTTAAAGCTTTCAATTGGAGTAATAAAAGGATAAAGGGATTTTATATAAACTGAAATAGTTTTATCGACACTGTGCTCCTTAAAATATATTTTTAAGAATTTAAAAATAAGCGGTATATTTCCAATAAAAACAACAAGAGTTCTTACAAACAATATCCATATTATTAATGAAGCTATCATTGAACTTTCACGAGATCCATTTGATAAAAATAATATAGCTACAATAAAAGCAAGTAAAATTAAAACACTATTTCTTATAGTTAATTTGGCTTTCTTTTTTAGAATAGCTTCTAACTTGTTTTTACCAAATTCAAAAGCTTTATTATAACCATTAGTAATTGATATTTGGAGTTTATCACCAATAGTTTCATTTACAACAGTTGAGCCTATTTTAGTACCTAATTTGGCAATATTAGTGAACTTTGTCCATACATATGTTAAAACCGTAACATCATCTAATAAACCAGCGCCAGGAATAAAATCAGGTATCACATCTATAGGTAAAACCAAATACAATAAAGAACCAATTAATAATACTTTTATACTAGAAGGAGTTTGATCACTCATAAAACCATTGTAAATATCAACAACTTTATCCCAAATCTTAACTATAGGACCTTTTTTCATAGCAGGTAATTTAACTTCCATATCACTGATTTGGTTTGCATTAGCCTGTTCTCCAAGCTTGGAAGCAAGTTCTATTGCCCTATTATCTTCTTGTTTTGATTTTATCATAAACTAATGATAATCATCAAATTACCCTACGTCAATAAATAGTGTGAAATAATTGTTCTCTATTATCTTTATCCTTCTCTAATAAAAGATTTAAGTTAGATTTCATACTCTCAAAATCACAAAAATAATCTAAGTACTGTTTTTTTGCTAAATCATAAGGAAGATATTTATCATTTTTAAATTTATTATAAATTTGATCTTTAGAAAGATTCAAAGTATGAGGATCAATATCTTCCTTTACTATTTCTTTCAAAGAGTTAAGAATTATTTCACAATTGATATTTGGTTTTTCAATTGATAGATACAAATCATTATCAAGGGAAGTTTTATATCCTTTAGCTTCTAAGTGCAAGGATAAGGCTCTAAGTTCTCTTGAACCCATCCAAGTATATATACAATATATATTTGAATCACTTTTAACGATAATAGAGTTGTTTAAATGCAGGGTATTAAACCGGTTACGACTTTTTTCTAAGTATTCTGTTGCTGATTTATTTAAATATGGAAAAACTTCAGAACTTGAGAGAATATCTTTCATTTTTTGCACTATTTTTGTATCTACAGTTGCAAAATAATCACCTTCCCATTTGGCAATACCCCCTAGGCCATCATGAATAACAGAAACTTCCATTTTTTCTACATTAATTTCTACAATTTTCCATTTATTTGACGATAAAACAATTCTATCTCCTAATCTTACCTCTTTCCCTATTGTTCCTATAACTTTATCTTCAAATTTTACACTCATTTCTTTTGAAGACATAAATACAGAATAAAACTCATAATGAGAGGTTATTCTTTCTCCCAGGTCTCCTAAATTAACTGAATTATCTTCCATAACTTCTAACAACTCAATCTCAAGCATATATCTTAATAAATCTTTAAATTCATCAATGCTAATACTTTTAAAAACGTTTATAGAAAGAATTCTTCTAGCAAGTGTACTTGGAGCTAAAGCTCCTAAAGATTTTATAGTTGATAAGATTTGATGCAATAATAAAAAATAACAATACTTCATACTATAGATGGGCTCTATCCAATGCTCTTTAAGATATAATTCAACAATTGCTAAAGTTTTAATTAAATCAATAGGTATATATGTGGGATCTTTTTTAAATAAAAAACTACGTTTCTTTAATATAAAGGCCATAACCCTTGGTTGTCCTTTTCTTCCACTTCTTCCGAGTCTTTGAACAAAAGAGGAAACAGAAAAGGCTTCGCCTTGTTGAATTATTAAATCTAATTCACCAATATCAATTCCAAGCTCTAATGTTACTGTGGCCCCAACACAAATATTATCTTTTGTTTTTAAGGCCTCTTCAGCCTCATTTCTTTGTAAACGGCTTAAAGATCCGTGATGAGCAAAAATTTCAAGATTCCCATTTTCTTTAAGAGTAATATCTTTTAAACCAGCTGTAATAGCTTCAACATCTTTTCTAGAGTTAGCAAAAACTATACTTTTATGCCCTTTAGCAAGATTATAAATATTTTTTAAAATTGGTTGTTCAATATCTAAGACGCCTGTTTCAGTCTCCCCTTTATTATAATAATTTAATTCTTGAATACTTAACTTTAATTGAGAGGCTTTATCCCTACCAACACATACACTACATTTCTTGTAATTACTCAAATTTAAATAATTTGCAGCCAGGCCATAAGAAGATAAGGTTGCACTTAGGCCAACATGTCGAACTCCTCTGTTAATTAAATGTTCAATCCTTGAGATAAGAGACATTACTTGTAAGCCTCTCTCATTGTTCATAAAGAAATGGACCTCATCTATAACAATATATCTTAAATCAGAAAATAGCCTATTTATGTTTCTTCCTTCTCTCATTAATAAGGCTTCTAAAGATTCAGGCGTTATTTGGATGATTCCTTCGGGATTTTTAAGTATTTTTTTCTTTGGGGATACTAAACTTTGTCCATGCCAGCGAACTAAAGGAATGTCTTGAATTTCTAATAAATCAAACAGTCTTTCAAACTGATCATTTATTAAGGCGATTAAAGGACTTATATAAATAACACTAATGGTTGAACTGGGGTTATTATATAAATCAGTTAATATTGGGAAAAATGCCGCTTCAGTTTTTCCACTCGCTGTTTGACTAGCGAGTAAAACATTATTAGTTGTATCAAGTATTTCGGGTATTGCTTTTTTTTGTATATCTGTTAAATCATTCCATTTATTTGAATATATATAATCTTGAATAAACGGGGCTAGTTTGGAAAATTGATCCATAAGCTAATAGATTGTGAATGTTGAAAATTCATCATCAAAGACTTCTTCTCCATCATCAATAATGGGAGTACTAAAACTAAAGTTACTCATTTCTAATATAGAAGAGACAGTCTCTGAAGAGTTTTGGTGGAGCAAGTTCATAACTTCAATAAAATCTCTAATTACTTCCCTGGGGGTTATCTTTTCATTAGCTCCTATCCTATTTAGCTCACACGCCAAGAAAATATTAATATCATCATTATTAATATTTTTATCATAAGAGTATAGATTTGAATGTAGCGTTGATAATCTCTCTAATAAAACAAACAACTCGCTTTGTTTAAGTTTTTGAATAGTAATAATGGGTGATAATAAATCTTTCATCTCTTTATTATAAAAAGCACCTTTTGATAACCTGCTTTTTAGTGCTTCATAACTAAAAACACCACGTCTAGGGTCTTCTAAGCTATCAGGTGTAGCGCCCATTATCATTCCTATATATTTTGCTTTTCCTTGAAGAGTATCATTATACATAGACAACAACTTTTCGTAATTATTTTGCCTAGAAATTTTATTTGAAATTTTGGATAAGTTAATCATTTCATCACAAAGAACTAAAAGACCTTTATAGCCAGCTTGCTTTGCAAAAATTGAAAATAATTTGATATACTCATACCAGTCTTCATCACTTACTATTATATTAATACCAAGCTCTCTTTTTGCATCTCGTCTGTTTTGATATTCACCTCTAAACCATTTAAGGACATTATCCTTTTTCTCATTATCATCATTTTCATAACTTAAATAATAAGCTTCAAGCAGTTTAGCAAATTCAAAACCATGGACTAATTCTCTTACATTACTACATTTTGAGTAGATTTCATTTAAAGCCCAGTTGACTCTATCTTCTTCAGGTATACACTTTTCTCTAGCTTCAAAATTTATTTGATTAATCCACTTATCTAAAACTAAGGCAAGTGCACCACCAGAAGGTTTGGTCGCAGAGGATAAATTCTTTATCAACTCTCTATATGTAGCAAGACCTTCTTTTTTAGTACCAATTAATTTTCTAGTTGGAGAAAAATCTGCATCCATTACCAAAAAACCTTTTTTAGTAACATGAGATCGTATTATAGAGAAAAGAAAACTTTTACCTGCGCCAAAAGGACCAACAACAAATCTGAAAGTAGCTCCACCATCTTCGATAATAGAAATATCATTAAGTATAGCTTCTAACTCAAGAGTTCTTCCTACAGCTATGTATTCTGCTCCATCTCTAGGAACAACTCCACCTCTTAAAGAATTCATTAAACTATTTGCTATTCTTCTAGGTGGTATTTTAAATTCACTTTGCTTTTCCATTATTGTTCCTTAATTTATTGCTTCTATTAATTGTTTTTTATAATCATCTAAAACAATAGAATCTTCAATTATTATATCATCAAGATATTTATTAGCTTTTAAATTTATATTCTCAATCACCAATGATAACATGATATTTTCTTTACTAGCAATTGTATTAGCAGCTTCCAAATTACTATTTATTATTTGTTGTAAAATATCAAACTCAACATTTGATAGACTTTGTATTATCAAATAATAAATATTATCATTGCTTGAAGAATTATTCTTACTATTGCTTATATCTAAGGCCTTTTTATTGCATGAACTTTTTAAATTTTCAAAATATGATGTACTGTCCTTTGTACTTTTTAATTTATTACTATCATCAATTTTCATAGTTTCCTCTGGATCTTCTACAATTAACTTATTTTGAATACTAGCACTCTTATTTCTAATATCATCAATTTCCTTGTAATCAGTAGCAAAATTTTCTTTTTGCTGTTTATATTGTAAATTGAACAAAGAGCTATTATAGGCATTCAAACAAAAATCATTTTTGTCTACCCATTCTTTTACAATACTGAAGATTGCTTCTTCATTAAAAAAATGACTATTTCGACTTCGAGAAAAATAACAGTTTGTATAATCATTTTTTATAGGTTTTCTCTCACTTGTTGCATGTAGTATATTTCTAAAACTTTTTTTACCTATTTCAAGAATTTTCTCAAATATAACTATCTTACAAATTGGTATGGGGGAAGCCATCAATAATCCATTGGCAACTTTAATTCTACTGCCATCTTTATTATATAAACACCTTTCAACATCGATAGGATATTTGGCATAAAGTTTATTAATTGCTTTTGAAAATTTTATATTATAATCTAGTGCAACTTCATCGATCAAATTAATATACTTTCCTTTTGCCTCAATATAATATTCAAGTTCTACAGCTTTATTTACAATGAATACAAAAGAGGATTTTAATAAAAAATCATCAATTTCACTTAAATCAAGTCCAAGCTTTGCATGGTTATACCAATAATCATATTTATCAAAAACTGTAATATCTTGTGTATATTCTTCTAATATCTCACCAATATTATACCTTAATTTATAGTCATCTATGGTTAAATTACCACCACACTGAAAAAATAGAACCTCGTTAGCTTCTTTTATTAATTTTTTGTATTTATTGCCTTTATTAAAAATCTTTAATAAAGAGTTTACCTTCTTTCTTTTATCATCAAAATTAAAGGTATAAAAATCATTTAATATTTCCATTAAATATATGGCTAAAAAAGTTAATTGAGGATTTTTTGGCAATTTATTTTGCCTTAGTTTTGATCTAAAACCTATATATGCAAGTAGTTCATTTTTTTGCAAATCATGATATTGAAAACAACCACTTTTAACTCTAGGGTTGTTACAATCTAAATCTTCATCAGCTTCTAAATTAAATAAAACTTTACCATCTTCTAAAAATGTTCCAATTTGATTGTTTCGATTTATTACATACTTTTTTAATTCACTATCGAAAGTTTTTGATTTTACCCTTATATTGTTTAATTTGATAGCAAATTCAACACTCTTATAATATTTATCAATCAAACTATTCGTATCATTTTTATTCAAAACTATGCTCCTACTAATTAAATTAATATCATCACTCTCTATTATGAAAAAAACTATCTTCCTTTTTATATTAAATATAAAATATTTTTGCAAACTCTAATTGCATTATATACTTAAAATCATTATTTTTTTATTATGAAATTACTCAGAGCAAGCAAAAATGATATTCTACAATTAAAGCAAATTTGGGCTAATGTTTTTAACACACCACAAGCTTTTATCGATTCCTTTTTCGAAGCAAGATGGAATACTGATCACTGTTACATTGCAAAAGATAAAGATAAAATACTTTCAATGATTCATTGTTTAGAATCTTCATTTACTAGAGAAATGAATAATACTGATGTTTCCTATATTGTAGGGGCAGCTACGCTTAGCAGTCATAGAAATCAAGGACTTCTCTCGTCCCTTCTAGATTTAGCTCATAAGGAAGAAGGTAAAATATTAACACTTAATTCTAATCTAAATTCTTATTTTGAAAATCATGGGTTTTATTATGCCTCAAAGAATGTTTGTTATCCTTTGCTTGGAAATAAAAATCATTCACTCATAAATGATGCACAAGATATTTCTTCTATATATATTAATGCTACAGAAAAAACCGGATCCATAGATAGAGACACCTATGCCTGGAGATTAATTAGAAATAATTGTAAAACAGTCGTTGTAGAAAAGAACTATCAGAGAGCCTATGCACTCGTAATTGATGATGTAGCTTTTGAAACTATGTGCGAAGGGCCGGATAGTGCAATACAATTAAAAGAGAAACTTAAAAACCTAAATGTAAATCAAGTTTGGATGCCCTCCAATTCTCCTTTATCATATCTATTTAATTCTAAGCCAACCTTTATTCCAATGGGAATGAGCAACGAAAAAAACATATGTGCCGGAATATATATAGCTCAACAATTTTAATAAACAATAGCCTATTTCTATTGAAACAGGCTATTGAGATAATTATCTATACAGAATAAAGCAACTCTCCATAACTTGGAAGCGGCCAATTTTTATAAGGTACCATTAATTCCAGATTATCACTTATCTCTCTTACTTTTTCCATAAGAGGACAAACAATTTTGTAGAAATCTACAGCTCTTTCACCTAGTATTTGTATTAAATTAGTATTTTCAACTCCAAGTTCTAACTCTCTCGTATTAACATTTAAACTTTCAATTAAACTAGCAAGATTATTCACAGTTTGAGTGCTAGATTCAAGATTAATATTAGGCAATAAAACTTTTGTTTGATTTAATGATGTGGATAAATTCCCCATATATTTTTGACAAGCTGGTAAAATTTGTTTATTTATCATATCAATTAAAGTTAAAGCTTCAATGTTAACTGACTTTTCATAATGTTCAAAAAGAATATCGCAACGAGAAACAACTTCCTCTCGAGATAATATTCCAAAATCTTCAAATAGTTTAATATTTTTTTCATTAGCAAAAGCAGGAATAGCTTCAACAGAAGATTTAAGATTTAGTAATCCTCTTTTTTTAGCTTCAACTTCCCACTCTTGAGTATAATTATTTCCATTAAATATAATTCTCTTATGATTTTTATAAGTATCTTTAACAATTTCCCTCATAGCTAAATCAAAGTCATCAGCACTTTCTAACTCATCAGCAAATCCTTTTAAAGACTTAGCAATAATTGTATTAATTATTGTATTTGTATCAGAAATACTCATTGAAGATCCAACCATTCTAAATTCAAATTTATTACCGGTAAAGGCAAGGGGAGAAGTACGATTTCGATCAGTTGTATCTTTTGGAAAATCAGGTAATACATGAACTCCTAAAACCATTGAAGTCTTAGCAACTCCAACTGCGATTCTTCCTTCAGAAATATCTTCTAATATGTCAGTCAATTCATCGCCTAAGAACATACTTATTATAGCTGGTGGAGCTTCACTAGCTCCTAATCTGTGATCATTACCACAACTGGCTACGCTTGCTCTTATGAGATCTTGGTAATTGTCAACAGCCTTTATTATTGCTACCAAAAATAATAAAAACTGCGCATTATCTTTTGGATTATCACCGGGTTCTAATAAATTAACGCCTCTATCAGTCGATATAGAAAAATTATTATGTTTTCCAGATCCATTTACATTGGCAAAAGGTTTTTCATGAAGCAAACAGGTAAGACCATGTTTGTCTGCTAATTTTTTCATAATCTCCATGGTAATTTGGTTGTGATCACAAGATATATTAGTTGTGGTAAAGACAGGAGCTAATTCATGTTGGGACGGAGCAGCTTCATTGTGTCTAGTTTTGGCATAAATGCCCAATTTCCACAATTCTTTATCAAGTTCTTGCATATAAGAACTTACTCTAGGTCTTAAATTCCCAAAATAGTGGTCATCTAATTCTTGACCCTTAGGAGGTCTAGCACCTAATAAAGTTCTTCCGGTATATTTTAAATCAATTCTTTTGTCAAAAAGCTTTTTATCAATTAAAAAATACTCTTGTTCTGGACCAACAGTTGGAATAATATTTATTATTTCATCATGACCAAATAATTTTACAATTCGTAGGGCTTGTTTTTTTAATAACTCCATACTTCTAAGTAACGGTGTTTTTTTATCTAAAACAGCTCCACTATAAGAGCAAAAAGCTGTAGGAATACACAATATATCATCTTTTACAAAAGCATAACTTGTGGGATCCCAAGCTGTATAACCTCTAGCCTCAAAGGTAGCTCTTAATCCACCGGAGGGAAAAGAAGAAGCGTCAGGCTCTCCTTTTACCAACTCTTTGCCAGAGAAAGATAAAATCATTCGTCCATCTTTAGTAGGGGTTATAAAGGAGTCATGTTTTTCGGCGGTTATTCCCGTAAGGGGTTGAAACCAGTGTGTGTAATGGGTAGCACCTTTTTCTAAAGCCCACTGTTTCATTGCGTGCGCAACTGCATTAGCAATATCTAAATCTAAATCCTTCCCGTTTCTAATAGTCTCTTTAAGATCATAATAGACATCTTTAGGAAGTCTTTCCTTCATTGCATCATCACCAAAAACTTTGGAACCAAAATATTCAGATAATTTTTCTTTGCTCATTTTATCTCCTATTTATACAAATAGAAGAGTATCTCTTTTGTTTAAAAGAAAAAACTCTTTATATATAAAAAACACATTTTATAATTATTTTCAAGTCAATAAATTAATCTTTAACGTTTTCTTGAATTCATTATAAAGAGATTTTTTAAATCCTCTTCTTTTTGTGCAGCTAACCACATATCTGGAAAGGTGTCTTCACTTGCTATCTCAGCTATTGAAGACAATATTTTCAAGTGGAATGTTCTCATATTATAAGGTCCACCAAATAAGAAGGCTGCTTTAACGCTATCTTCTTGATTACTAAATTTTATTCCATCTTTGCATCGAACTAAAACTAGGAACATCTGTGAATCATCATCAGTAACAATGTGAGGCACAGCAATAAATGGAGTTAATGCAGTATTCAACTCACTTTGACGCTCATAAAACTTTTTATATATTTCAGATTCACTTAAATTAACTTTAGCTGCAATATCCCCAATTGTAATTGAAAGTAGAGAATCAAAATTTATTCTATGATCAATATCGAAAACAGAAGCTTGTTTTACAAGTTCATCAAAATCATCTTGCTCGATATTATCTCTATTTATTACAATTTTTCTTAATTCATCCTCAAGAAAACTCCCAATTATTCTCTCATCCATCATTCTCTTTATAACATGTAAAATTGCATAGTCACCAGAAAAGTGCTTTCTTCCATAAAAGAAATACACGAGTACACAAAGAACTACAAAAAGCAAGGAAAGCCAAGTAGAATTTGATCCTAATATAACAATAAAATAAGTAAATATAATTATGGATAGTATTTGAACAAACGGATAAAGAGGGCTTTTATAACTTGGTTTGTAATTAGCCAAATGACTTTCTCTAAGTACAATAACAGACAAGTTCGTCAAAACATAACTTGTTAAAATAACTGTTGAAGCAGCTTTTACCAAACTATTTAAGCTAATTAATAGAGATGAAAAAATTATTACTCCCGTAACCGCTATTGCAACAATTGGAACAGTACCTTTCTTATTAGTTTTACAGAAAATTTTGGGTAATAATCCATCTCTTGCTAAAGAAAGAGGGTAACGACTTGCAGCTAGTAATCCAGCATTAGCAGTTGTTATAAAAGCTAAGGAAGCTGCAATAGTTATTGCGATAAAACCTGGGGTTCCTAAAGTTTTTTTAGCTGCATCTGCAATTGGAGATAAAGAAGTAGTAAATTCATTACTAGTTAAAATACCTGTTGTAACTACAACAGTGAAGGCATACAAAATGCTTACAATGATAACTGAGGCCATCATACCTAAGGGAATATTTTTTTTAGGATCTTTTACTTCTTCTGCAATATTAGCAACTTTTAATAAGCCACCAAATGAAACAAAAACAAAACCAGCGGTATATAATATTTTATCATATCCATTGGGAGCAAAAGGTTCGAAATGAGATAAATCAACTTGAGGAAGTCCAAAGCCGATATACAATACCATCAAAATTAATAAAAAGAAGACTAATACAACTTGTAATCTTGTGGCTTCTTTTACTCCAACAATATTCAAAACAATAAAGAAAATTGTAATTAGTAATCCACTAATTACTACAGGAAATCCAGTGAACATAAAAATTACTTCAGCAATACCAAAAACAGCAAAAGCACTTTTTAGTGAAATTGCCACCCAACCTAATAAACCCGAAACTGTACCAATAAAGGGACCTAAAGATCTGTTTATAAAAAAATAATCACCACCAGCTTTAGGCATAGCAGTTGATAACTCTATTATTGCTTGAACTCCCATTAAGGCTAAGACTCCAGCTAATAAATAGGCAAGAGAAGAAGCAGGACCACTGTTAATAAAAGCTAATGCAGGTAGAATAAAAATACCTGAGCTAATCATTGACCCTGTAGCTAAGGAGAACACTCCCAAGAAAGTAATGGCCTGTTTTAATTCCAGATTACCCCCTTTTTAATTTATTATATCACAAAGATATAATAAGCAACTAATAGTTTTAAAAAGATTCAAATTATTTATTTCTTAAACTTTTGCTTGTAAAACAAACAACTTTAAATGTTTATTATTTGTTAGTGATTATTTATACTATTTATTGATTTTAATCAAGAATAAACCATAACAACAAAATCTAAAACAAAAAACAATAGCAATAGAGATTACTCACTATTGCTATGTACTCATTTGAAATTTTTCTAAAAAAGGATAGCGTCAACACACCTCTTATATAGATTTAAGGTCTTTCTAGATCCACATCTTTTGAGTAATCGATGTTTTTATAGCCAAAGCCATGAAGGTGAGAATAATCAGCTTTAAAAGATTTTAGATCTCCTACAGCTAACTTCTCCCCCTCTTTAAGAGTCTTCCAAAGCTTTTCAACTTCTTCTTGAATGTCTTCTCTCATTTCGAAATCATCAAGTCGAATTCTTCCCATTTCATCAACAATTGAATTTGGAAGCTTATCATTGAAAAGTCTATATATTTGTTCAATACAATTTTCATGAACGCCCTTTGCTTTCATTACATCATATAATAAAGCTATATATAAAGGGACAATTGGGATTACGGCACTAGCTCTTGTTACTAAAGCTTTATTAACAGATACATAAGCCTTCCCATTGATATTTTCTAGCATTTTATTAATGCCAGTAACACCATTCTCTAAATCTTCTTTTGCCTTTCCGATAGTTCCTTCCCTATAAATTGGGTAAGTTAACTTAGGGCCAATGTATGAATAGGCTATCGTTTTACAATTATCATTAAGACAATTATTTTTAAGCAAAGTTTCAATCCATAATTTCCAATCTTCACTACCCATTACTTTAATGGTATCGTGAATTTGTTTTTCTGTTGCAGTTTCTAAACTTACTGTATTAATAATCTCACTTTTAAGATCAATATTATAATTTGAAAATTCTTTTTCTATTGTCTTCAAAACAGATCTATAAGTTTCTTTCGTAAAAGGATCCACTCTTAAAGGAGATGCAACACTATAAATGATTAAGTCAATTTTTCCCAAATCTTTCTTAATTGAATCAACCACTTGCTGTTTGATTTCAAGAGAAAATGCATCGCCATTTATTGTTTTTGAGTATAAATTTTCTTTTGTAGCAAGCTCATCAAAAACTTTGTTATTATACCAACCTGGGGTAGCACATTTCGTAGCACTAGGGGCTCTTTCATAAGATACACCTAAAGTATTATTTTTCATTGCAAATGCACTAACAATTCTTGAAGAAAGGCCGTAACCGGTTGAACATCCTAGTACTAAGACATTCTTTTTCTCTTCTTCTATTGGTTTATATAAACTTCCATGTTCTCCATTCATTGCTTTTTTAACAAAATCAACTTCAGTTTCGACATACTCTCTACATCCTTTAGGATGAGCTGTTAAACAAACATTTCTGATTATTTTTTCTTGAACTACCATTCTTTATTCCCCAACCAAAATGCAAAGCCAAGTAGCTTGGGAAACAATTTCCCCATCTACCTTAACCGTACCTTTTTGCTTTATTCCCATTTTAGATACTCTAAGATTTTCAATCTCAACAATACATTTATCTTTTGGTCTAACTATTTTTCGAAATTTTGCTTTCTCAACTGATCCTAAAACAAACAACTGTCCTGGCTCTAAAAGACCTGCAAATGCTAAACCTGCACCACCTACTTGGGCCATCAATTCAATTTGTAAAACACCTGGAACTACAGGATAGTCAGGAAAATGTCCTTTAAAAAAAAATTCACTTTCTTTATATGTGTAACTACCAACAATTTTCTTTTCAGTTGCTTCTATTATTTCATCAACAAAGAGAAAAGGATCTCTATGCAATAGTATATCAGTTATTTCCATTATTTACCCCTTATATTTTCCAAAGATTAATACCCCATTATGGCCACCAAAGCCTAAAGACTCACTAAGGGCATAATCCATATTTGCTTCTATACCCTTATTTGGAATATAATTTAAATCACATTCTTCATCAGGTGTTTGATAATTTATTGTAGCAGGATAAAATCCTTCTTCAAGTGATTTTACACAAATAATAGCCTCAACTGCACCTGCAGCCCCAACTAAATGGCTAGTCATAGACTTGGTAGAGGATATTTTAATATCTTTGGCATAATCTTTAAACACTAATTTGATAGCATTTGTTTCCATTACATCATTGGCTGGAGTACTAGTTCCATGGGCATTAATATAATCTATATCTTCATTTTTTAGTCCACTCATCTCTATAGCTCTTTGCATTGCTTTTGCAGCACCAATGCCTTCAGGGTTTGGAGCTGTTATATGGAAAGCATCACAAGAAGCACCATATCCAATTATTTCACCAAGAATAGTTGCATTTCTTTTTAGTGCACTTGCTTCACTTTCAATGACAAGAATTCCAGCACCTTCTCCCATTGTAAAACCATCTCTGTTTTTATCAAAAGGACAACTTGCTTTTTTAGGTTCATCATTGTGGGAATCACTCAAGGCATGGAGTCTTGAAAACCCAGCTAAGGAGAGTTTTGTTATAGGTGTTTCACAACCACCGGCAACAGCCATTTCAATAAAACCACTTCGAATAGCTAAAAAAGCTGATCCAATAGCATCCGTGCCTGAAGCACAAGCTGTTTGAATTGTATGACAAGGACCCTTGAGATTATTGATTATGGCAACATTTCCAGCTGCCTCGTTTCCAATTAAAAGAGGAATAGTCAAAGGAGAAATAGCTCTAGGACCTCTAGTAAATAATTTTTCTAAATTATTTTCAGCCACATCAAAACCACCAATACCATTACCTATATATACACCAATATTATTATCGTCTTCAATATTTAATTTAGCCATATAAATAGCTTCATGAGCTGCATAAGTGGCAAATTGTGAAAATAAAGCCATAGATCTAGCTCTTTTTTTATCAATTCTCTTGGTAACATCAAAGTTTTTTACTTCTCCAGCAATTTTAGCAGGATAATCACTAACGTCAAATCTAGTAATTTTATCAATACCACATTCGCCTGCTCTTATTGCTTTATAAAAATCATCAACATTATCTGCTAAAGGAGTTATACACCCCATTCCTGTAATTACTACTTTATTCATTTTATTCCTCCTATATAACCATTCCACCATCAACACAAATAACTTGACCTGTTATATAACTTGCTTGTGATGACGCCAAAAAAGAAACAATGTTTGCAATATCATTTACATCTCCCATTCTACTTAATGGAATACTCTCTACAATTTGGTTCTTTTGCTCTTGTGTTAATTTATCACTCATACTTGTTTCAATAAAACCAGGTGCTACACAGTTAACTCTAACACCTCTTGATGCAAATTCTTTTGCCAAAGTTTTAGTTAAACCAATCAAACCAGCTTTTGATGCGCTATAGTTTGCTTGACCAGCATTTCCAACCACACCAACAACTGAGGCAATATTTATAATTGAACCACTTCTTTGTTTTAAGAAAGTTCTAGATAATACTTTTGAGGTAATAAAAGCAGAGGTCAAATTAATATTTATAACATCATCCCAAGCTTCTTGTTTCATTCGCATGATTAAATTATCTCGGGTAATTCCAGCATTATTAATTAATAAATCAATTTGTCCAGCTTCTTTTATAACAGCTTTTAAACAGTCTTCTAATATTACATGGTCTCCAATATCACAGGGCACATGGTGAATATTGCTACCTAAATTTTCAGCAATCTCACTTCTGCTTAAATACCAAATTTCATAATTTTCACTCTTTAATTTCTTAATTATTGCTAAACCAATGCCTCTTGATCCACCTGTAATAATTGCTTTTTTCGTTTCCATATTATAATCCTTCTATTTGATCTACTGTTCCACAAGGAGTACAAATCATATTCTCAGATTTGAAAAAGCTTGATAGAGTTTTAGAAACTCCTACTTCATAAATTTTTACATTTTCAAACTTTTTATTTATATCCTTCATTATTGAAAGCCATTGGACTTGATTGGTAATTTGCTTTGGAATTAAAGATCTCATATTTTCTTCAATAGATCCTGTAACATTGCTATAAACCAAAGCCTTTGGTACTTTAAATTTTGTTTGATTTAAATATTCATCAAATTTATTTTCTGCTTCTTTTAATAATGGGGTGTGAAAAGGTCCTGAAACTTTTAACATAACAACGCGTCTAGCTCCATTTTCTTTTAGATAAGGAATCAAACTTTCGATTTCTTCTTTAACGCCAGAAATGACCACTTGTTTTTGGGTATTATCATTTGCAACAAAAATATTGTTAAACATAGAGTCTTCGATAATCTTTTCAACACTAGCCTTATCTAAGTTGATAATAGCGGCCATTGCCATCTCACCATATTCTTTAGTTGCTTGAGAACTATATTGAGCCATTAAACTACTTCTTTTATGGATTAGATGGAATAAAGTTTCATCACTAATAGTTTCACTAGCTCGTAGAGCCATAAGCTCCCCTAATGAAAATCCAGCTGTTACTAAGGGATCAATCCCCTTCTCTTTTAACAAAATAAAGCAACTTAAACTCGCTAATATAATTGCATTTTGAGCAACTTCTGTTTGCTTTAATAAATTCAAATCACCTTCAACTAAAATTTTATGTAAATCAAGATGAGAAATATCACTAGCTAAGTGAAATAATTCTTTTACTTTTGAACTATAATTGTATAAATCAATTGCCATATTTGGCTGTTGTGACCCTTGACCGGGAAAACACATTACTACTTTGTCCATTTGAAAAATGTTCCTCCATACGTTAATCCAGCACCAAATCCAACTAGTATTATATTTGCACCCTCTTTGATTTGTTCTCTTTTATTTAAAGAATCAAGGGCAATTGGAATAGATGCCGCACTTGTATTAGCTACTTTATCAACATTTGAAAAAAATAGACTTTCATCAACATTTAATCTTTTAGCAGCCGCTTTCAATATTCTAATATTTGCTTGATGTGATACGATATAATCAATATCACCAATTTCAATATTATTTTTTTCTACCAATTTAATGATAGTTTCTACAATTCTTTTTACTGCAAAATTATAAACAGCTCGTCCTTCCATTTTTATATGAGAATTCTCATCTATATATAATTTTTCTGCACCAGATTTCTCTACACCAAGAATAGAATTAAATACTCTTCCTCCTGCTTCTAATAGAGCACATCCTGCACCATCAGCAAAAAGAACACATGTATTCCTATCTTCAAAATCTACAACTCTTGAAAGAATTTCACTGGCCACAACTAAAACTTTTTTAGCGCTACCAGCATAAATTAATGCTCTCGCATTTTCTAAAGCATATATAAAACCTGTACAACCAGCGGTTATATCAAAAGCAATATTTACATTTTTCAAATGCATTTTTTCACTAATAACACAAGCAGTTGAGGGAAACCCTCTATAATCTGGAGTAGCTGTTGCAACAATTATTGCATCAACCTCATTTAGTTTTATATTCATATTATTAATAGCCTTAATAGCTAAATCACTAGCTTTTTGACTATCACTTGCATATCTTCTTTCTTTTATCCCAGTATGAGAAACTATCCATTCATCACTAGTTTCTACAGTTTTTGAGAGTTGTTCATTTGTTACAATTTTCTCAGGCAGATAAGATCCTAAAGCACTTATTTTAATTCTTATGCTTTTATTTTCTTCCATAAAGCCTCCAAACACTACAATATCTATTATTACACTATTTAAGAAAATGTCAATATTGACACTATTAAAATATAATGTAAAAATAAAACAAGATAAAAAATATTTAAGAGGTAAATATGGACACTAAAGATATAGAAAAAATAATGGATCACTTTGAGCATAGTAATATTGAAGAATTGCAAATAACTTATAAGGATTTTAAAATTAAATGTAAAAAATCAAATAATATTCATTCTCCTACAATAGTTGAAAATCAAACAAACTTTGACAATAAAGAAATCCAAGCTAAGCCGCAAAAGGATGATAGTAACTTTAGGATAATTAAATCCCCTATAGTTGGAACTTTTTATAGAGCACCATCACCTGATTCCAAAGCATATATTGAAAAAGGGGATGTTACTGAAATAGGACAAACCCTATGTATTATAGAAGCAATGAAAATGATGAATGAATTAGAAAGTGATTGCAAGTGTAAGATAATTGAAATCTTAGCAGATATTGGGCAACTTGTTGAATTTGATCAACCGCTTTTTAAAGTAGAGCTTATATGATAAAAAAGGTATTAATTGCAAATAGAGGCGAAATTGCTGTTAGAGTAGTTAGAGCTTTAAGAGCAATGTCAATAAAGAGTGTATGTGTTTATTCAACAGCAGATAAAGATGGACTCTGGAATAAACTAGCTGATGAGTGCATCTGTATTGGTTCAGAAAAAGCCTGTGATAGTTATTTGAATATAAACAATATTATCAGTGCTGCAATTCATTCCCACTGTGATGCAATTCATCCTGGTGTTGGGTTTTTAAGCGAAAGTGCTGAATTCGTAGATATTGTTGAAAAAAGCGGTCTAATTTTTATTGGACCAAATAAAGAAACTATTAATTTACTAGGCAATAAAATCGAAGCTAGAATTTTAGCCCAAAAAGCAGGACTAGATGTTACTCCAGGTAGTTTTAAAGAAGTTGAAAGTGTAGCTGAATTAAAAACTCTAGCCCATGAACTTGGTTATCCAATTATACTTAAAGCCTCTTTAGGTGGGGGTGGTAAAGGAATGAGAGTTATAACCAATGATGGCGATCTTGAGACAAACTTTAATATCGCAAGAGAAGAAGCTAATAAATTCTTTGCTAACCCATCTATCCACGTGGAAAAGTTTTTAACCCATCCCCGCCATATTGAAATCCAACTACTCTCTGATGGTAAAAATGTATTATTTCTTGGTGAAAGAGATTGTTCAGTTCAAAAAAATCATCAAAAACTTATCGAAGAAAGCCCTTCAAATGTAGTTAACCAAAAATTAAGAAATAAATTAAAAATAGCCTCTACTAATCTTTTTAAACTATTAAATTATCAAGGTGCAGGGACTATCGAATTTTTATTAGAAGATGATAACTGCTATTTTATGGAAGTAAATGCGAGGGTTCAAGTAGAACATCCTGTAAGTGAATTTGTTTCTTCTATAGATATAATTAAAGAAATGGTAAAAATAAGTGGGAAGGCAAACTCTAAAGTAATGAATGAAAACCCTATACTTAGGAACCATTCAATGGAAGTTAGAATAAATGCCCTCTCCTGTGGAAAAATAACAAAATTCAATCCTCCTCTTGGCCCAAGTGTAAGAGTAGATACTCACATCTACACCGGATATAACGTTTCACCCTATTATGATTCAATGTTGGCTAAAATAATTGTTTATACAAACAACAGACAAGAAAGTATAAAAACACTCCTTAGTTGCTTAACCGAATTAGAAATAGAAGGAATACAAACAAATAAAGATATTATTATCAAAATCCTTAAAAATAAAAAATTTGTTAGTGGGAAATTTGATACTTCTTTATACAAGGAAATGGAAAAGGATTTAAAATGGAAAATTTAATACAATGTCCTAACTGTCATGAAGAAATAAACAAAGAAATATTGTTTAATAACTTAGAAGTTTGCCCAAATTGTAACTATCATTTTCGCTTAAAACTTGATGAAAGAATTAAACTAATTTGTGATAGTGATAGCTTTGTTGAGATTGATGAAAAGCTAGAATCTTCTAACCCTTTAAAACTAGAGGGCTATAGTGAAAAATTAAAAAAACACAAAGATAAATCAAATCTTAATGATGCGGTAGTTTGTGGAAAAGCAAACATAAATAAACAAGAAGCTTATTTATGTTTAATGTCTTTTGACTTTATGGGTGGTTCAATGGGAGCAATCGTTGGTGAAAAAATTACAAAAATCATGATTGACGGAGCCTTGAATAATATTCCAGTAGTAATTTTTAGTGCAAGTGGTGGAGCTAGAATGCAAGAAGGAATTTTTTCACTTATGCAAATGGCAAAAACCAGTGCTGCAGTTGCCCTTATGAATAAATGTAAAGTACCTCTATTCATCGTATTAACACATCCTACAACTGGGGGCGTTACAGCCTCCTTTGCCATGCTTGGTGATGTAATATTAAGTGAACCAGGAGCTTTAATTGGATTTGCAGGACCTAGAGTTATTCAAGGAACAATTGGCGAAAAACTTCCTGATGGTTTCCAAACTGCAGAGTTTCAAAAAGATCATGGTTTTGTCGATGCTATTATTGAAAGAAAAGACCTTAAAAAAACTCTTTCCTTTTTACTAAAAACACATAAGGTTAGTTAATATGAGTAAAATTGAATTACAAGAAATGAAAGAAAAATTAGCAAGAGTAGAAAAATTTGCAAAAAAAAGAACACCTTGGGAATGTGTAAAACTTTCAAGAAACAAAGATAGACCAGGTGTTGAAGATTATATAAAACTAATTTGTGATGATTTCATGCCTCTTTGTGGAGACAGGTTATTTGGAGATGATAGAGCCATGTTAGGTGGTATTGGTCTCATTGATAATCGTCCAGTGACTATAATAGGCAATCGAAAAGGTTCTAACTTAAAAGAAAATATTGATGTTAATTATGGTATGAGCCATCCTGAAGGATATAGAAAAGCACTACGCCTAGCAAAACAGGCAGAAAGATTTAATAGACCTATAATTAGTTTTATTGATACACCCGGTGCTTATCCTGGTCTTGGATCAGAGCAAAGAGGTATTGGTGAAGCAATTGCTACTAACCTAAAAGAATTTGCAACATTAAGCGTTCCTATTATTAGCTTTATTATAGGTGAAGGGGGTAGCGGTGGTGCCTTAGGTATTGGTGTAGGAGATAAACTATACCTATTAGAAAATGCAGTTTATTCTGTTATTACACCAGAGGGTTTTGCTTCTATACTAATGCATGACTCATCAAAAGCTGAAGAAGCTGCTACAATTATGAAAATGACAGCTCAAGATTTATTAGAAATGGAAATTATCCATGGAATAATAAAGGAAGATAAGGATGGCGCTCATATAGATCCTTCATTTTCTGCCCAGGAAATAAAAAAAACTATAAATAAAGATTTAAATTCTTTGACAAAGAAAAACCCTGACAGCTTAGTTCGCTATCGGTTGAAAAAAATAAGAAGCATAGGGGCAAGCAAAGAGCAACACGCTTGGTCAGAACCTCTTCTTAAAGTTCTGCAAAAGATATACTAATAATGAGTTTTAATTTGGTTTGGTTTTTTTTAAAATCAAGCCACTTTTTAAGTTCTTGATTAGCTTTATTTTAATTTATAGGTTATTATATTAATAAATAAAATGAAAAGGTAAAAAAATGGATAATGAAAAACGTTTTGCTGTTCTAATTGACTCAGAAAACATTAGTTCAAATTATATTAATATTATTTTTGACGAAATATCTAAAGAAGGAACTGCAACTTATAAAAGAATTTATGGTGACTGGACAAAAGGCGACACAAAATGGAAAAGATTATTATTAGACTATTCAATTATTCCAATTCAACAATATAGTTATACCAAAGGTAAAAATGCAACCGATAGTGCTATGATTATTGATGCCATGGATATTCTTTTTAACGCTCATGTTGACGGATTTTGTTTAGTTTCCTCTGATAGTGATTTTACTCGTCTTGCTTCTAGATTGAGAGAGTCAGGAAAAACTGTTATTGGCATGGGAGAAAGTAAAACACCCAAACCCTTTATTGCAGCTTGTGATAAGTTTAAATTTTTAAATCTATTACTATGTGCTGCAGAAAACGAAGATAATTGTCCTGAAAATTCTGGAGAAAAAACAAAGCCACGTTTAAAAGAAAGTGCTGAACTACAACCTATCATAAAAGCAATTAAGACTATCGCTAATGAGACCAGTGACGAAAGTGGGTGGTTAAATGTAGGGACTCTTGGATCCATCTTAATAAAAAGATTTCCTGAATTTGATGTTAGAAACTATGGTTTTTCTAAAATGACAGCATTTTTAGAATCAATAAATACTGTTGAAACAAGAAGAGAAGATTTGGGCAAAAATGGCGCTCAAAGTGTTTATGTAAAAAATAAGGAAAGAAGAAAATCTAGCAGAAATTAAAATATGGCTATCTCAAAAATGAGATAGCTTTTTTTATAATTTCACACTTTCAAGTTTTAATATTAAATCTTTTGTTACATTTTTACTCTCAATAATAAATGAATTTTCTTCAACAGCCCCTAATACAATATCTCTTTCTTTATTATCTCTGAAAGTTATAGATCTAAAATGATTATTATAATCTTTAACTCGAGTTTCAAAAACTTGTTTTTCAATATATCCTCTAGTTTTTATTGCATTCTCTTTTATTTTGGCCCAAGAGAGTTTATCAATATAATCAACTTTAAAACAATCTTTTAAAACACCTAGAGCATTTGCAGTTTTTTCCTTTTCATAATTTGAATCCCAAGCTTTATAAACCTGATGAACAGCTTGCCAACTGTTAATTTTACCACTATTAATATCCGATCTTAATTTATCAACATTTTCTTCTAAAACAATTTGTCCACCAATATTTGACCACGACTTTAAATTGCTTGTAATGTCTTTTTGCATTTGAGACAGGCTACAGTTATTTTTATAGCACCAGGAAGAAACTTGTTTAGCTCCATAATAAATTAACATTTCCTTGTATGAATGATAGGCTTCATATGGTTTTAATATTTTTACAGGAGTATTAGAATTTTCACATTCTCTGCTTACCACCTTTAATTTATCAACAATTTTTTTATCTGAATTTAATAAAGTAGCCCCTAACTGTCGTAATTTTTTTTCGTTTTTTTCATCTTTATAATATGCTTTAGCTACTAATAATCTCAAAGTCCTTCTCGCTTCTATAATAGAAAGAGCCGTATCTGGAGCTAAATAATTATTTTCAACAATCTGTTTTATTACGGTTCTATTATCTCGGTCCTTTACTTTAAAACTATTTCGCTCTAATGCATATAAATTATACATCCACCAATATGCTGGCATTATAACTCTAACGTCATTTTCACCACTAATTAGTGAAAAGGGGAATGTAATATTTAATTCGCTTGGATAATTACCTTTAGCAATTAAAGTATATGGCGCAAATTTACAATTATGCTTTAAAGTGCTACTTAAAGCCGGCCAAAATCCTCTTTGAGCGACTATTTCACCGTCTGCACCTCGACTATTATGATTAGATCCAATATTGGCTCCTGCTGCCATATTCGATAAACCTTGAATTGTAGAAGCAATTAAAAAAGAATTGTTATGATGCTGTTCATGGGATGGAAATACCAGATTATTTAATACCTCACAACAACTAATAGTGGAATTTTCACCTAATACTGAATTGATTAATCTCGCTCCATATTTCAAGGAGGTCTTATCCATCATTACAAATCTTACAGCTTTACAACCATAGAATATATGACAGCCTTCTCCTATTATTCCATTGACTAATTCAACGCCTTCACCAATTTGAGAAGGCATATCTTCACTAGAGCTGATTGTTAAATTCTTTAATTTATTTGAACCTTTAGCATAAACACATTCACCGAAATAAACATCTTTTACAATTCTACAACTTTTTATTACACAGTCAGATTCAATTATTCCATACCAACCACGTTCACTGCTCATTGTTGCATTAGTAAATTCAAGGAATCTTTTCATTAACCTTGTATCAGCTCTATAACTACCCCAAAGATATGCATCAGCACAAGTCATCGATACAAAGGGATATATTTTCCTTCCACCAGACTCATTCATTATATCTACTGAAACACGAACCTCTTCATCTTCACCCTCTTTAACAATACCAACTCCAAATTTTGCATGATTTGTGGTTTGTAATTCATCAATTTGATGAAGAATAACTCGATCCTTAACTATATAATAACTAATATAATGGCACTTGTTTATTGCACAATTATCGCCAATATCACTTGAAATAATAACACTATCGTAAATACCTTGATTTAGAGCAAAGTCATGATATTTTAAAATTCCTTCTTCTATTTTACCAATTCTCACTAATCCATAAAAACTAGATCTAAGAATAAAGGAAGGATTAAAGGGCTCAGTAACCAAAACATCATCCCAAGAAGAGGCTGTATTACCATTCTTTATTAACAAGTTAATTTCTGAAGGTTTTAAATTTCTCCAATTTTTTTTATTCACTTGTTGGTTTCTAAAATAAAACTCATCCTGTCCATTATGTAAGAATTTTGATTCTAAAAATCCTTCACCTAATTTACTATTGTTAATTAATATTACTTTACTCATACACTTTAGTATAAGTGTTTTATAAACAATTGCAATATATGCCTTAAAATTTATACAAAAAATTATAATTTTCAACAATCAAATAGTTTTTTGCTTCTTATAACTATATTCAATAAATATAATTGAACGGTTGTATAATAATTACATAATTATACAACAAAGCTTGCCTTACTATAGTTGTTGAAGTAATATACTCACTATGAGTGATAAAAAATTAAATAAGCTAATAAAGGTTATTAAAAGCAATATAAATATAAAAGA
>Ga0307992_1000321_pt1 | contig 30802 bp, 43 predicted proteins | sample EllFjometagen133_FD_203162 | JGI IMG/M metagenome (GOLD analysis project Ga0307992, IMG submission 203162) | Marine microbial communities from Ellis Fjord, Antarctic Ocean - #133 | ecosystem: Environmental > Aquatic > Marine > Unclassified | place: Southern Ocean | collected 2014-10-08
AACTTAGATTTGTCGGGGGTATCTGGTTTAGCTGTTGGTGCTTATGGCTTTTTGATGTTGTATAAATTAGATGCTGGAGACCACGAAGACAGTTTAGTGTTTGCAGGTAAGGTTGTAACCTCAAATATTGGGTCTGGGGTTGACATGTATTATTATGATTCAGGTTGGACTCGGCCATCTGATTGGCCAGTGTTAGATGATCCTGCTGATGGAGTGCAGAAAATTCAGGGGTTATTTGCAGTATATGATCGGGAGACAGACGGCAACAAAGTTATTTTACAATGTTCCGCAGCTTATAATGTTGTCTGGGGAGATGGAAGTAGCGAAGATGTAGCGTCTGGGGTATCAGTTACCCATGCTTATGATTATGATGATGCTGATTTTGCTAGTACAAGTATTATGGGTAGGTCAGATACCCAAGCTGTGACTTTTACGGCGTCAACGGATATTGTTAACTGCGCCGGTCATGGTTATATTGATGGGCAAATCGTGAATTTTGCTACTGTTGTTACTACTACCGGAATTACAGCATACGCTAAATATTATGTCAGAGATGCGGCGGCTGGGACTTTTAAGGTTGCGGCAACGATAGGAGGAACAGCAGTAACCTTAACAAGTGATGGTTCTGGCACAGTGTTTACTCCTCGTTATAAATGTGTTGTGGTTACTATCACCCCGCAAACCAGCAACAATCTTACAGCGCTTGATCTTAATATGAATGTTTCTGGGTATCAGGCAGCACAAAGAGCGCCTTGGTTGGACTTAAGGATTAACAATGAGTATTTAACGAGTATTGATATCGGCGATTTAACCCTTTTAGAACAATGCTGGATTGGTGAGCACGCTGTGACTAATATGGTTTATATGTTCTATAATTGTTATTCACTCCAATCAGTACCGTTATTTGATACATCTGATGTGACTAATATGTCTTATATGTTTATTTATTGTTCTTCACTCCAATCAGTACCGTTATTTGATACATCTGCTGTGACTAATATGTCTTATATGTTTATTTATTGTTATTTACTCCAATCAGTACCGTTATTTGATACATCTGCTGTGACTAATATGTCTTATATGTTCTATAATTGTTATTCACTCCAATCAGTACCGTTATTTGATACATCTGCTGTGACTAATATGGCTAATATGTTCTATAATTGTTATTCACTCCAATCAGTACCGTTATTTGATACATCTGCTGTGACTACTATGTATCAGATGTTCCGTAGTTGTTATTCACTCCAATCAGTACCGTTATTTGATACATCTGATGTGACTAATATGTCTTATATGTTTATTTATTGTTATTTACTCCAATCAGTACCGTTATTTGATACATCTGCTGTGACTAATATGTCTTATATGTTTATTTATTGTTATTCACTCCAATCAGTACCGTTATTTGATACATCTGATGCGACTGATATGTCTTATATGTTTGCTGATTGCGCTTCCTTGGGGCGTGCTGCACTTGTAGGCACCGACGTAGATATAAGTTACTTAAACTGCAATCTTGGGCCAGAAGCCTTGGATGAAATATACACTAACCTTGCAACCGTAACAGCACAAACAATTACTGTTACCGGAAACTGGGGCGTAGCTAGCGACAATCCGACTATTGCAACAGCTAAAAATTGGACAGTAACGGGGTAAATTATGAGCGCTGGATTTTATAGAAAGAAAACTGATACTGAATTACAATATGCACCTAATTTTGTAAAACACAAGGACTACACTCTGGCAAAATCTGATAAAGGTTTGGCAGAGATGAAAGAGACTTATGGATGGAAATGGTTTGATACTGATAAAGCTGCTTACGAGTATTTTCAGGTTGTTGAAAAGTTATGGACACCTGAGCGCATAGCGTTGCTAGATAAAATGGAGGGTCAGGAGAAAATCGACTTACTAAACACGAAGGATTTAACTGGAGATAAAATTGTTATAGCGACCGAGTTATCCCATGTCTAAAGCTCAGTTTATACCGAGATTTGACTCATCCTCCAGAGCTCAGTTTGTAGTGTCGTCTGAGGATGCGGGGGGCTTAGTACTAGGGTCAAATTGCGGTTTTGTTACCGAAACCCCGACCGCCGATCCCGACAATTTTCAAGCGGGGTCTGATGGTCAAGCTTTTGCGCTTATGCACACATCACCGGCAGGGAACAATAAAGTAGTTGAGATTGGGTTTTGGCAAGGTGAAAGCGATAATGCAGCGGCGGCATACAATGTTGGTATCTATGCTGATAACGCAGGTTCACCTGGCGCGTTGATAGCAACACAGTCATCAGGACAATCAACTACAGTTAACACTTCGGGGTGGTACAAATATACCGGATTGAACCTTTCGCTTACGGCGGCAACTGATTATTGGATTTCAGTAGGGATGGAGCCAGTTAATCCGGCGAACAATATGGATTATCTCAGTGCCCCTGGTTCTGGGGTAGCATTGAAATTTGATTCGCTTGCTAACTCAACACTATTAGATCCATTTGAAGTTGAGGGTGGTAATGCAAATATCTTATATTCAATTTATGCAAAATATGAAGCGGTGCCAGCAAAGACACAAATATTTATGCACCATTATAAAATGATGGCAGGAGCATAACCTATGCAATTATTAAGAGCTAACACAGCAGTCATTGTGAGAATAGGCCCGTTTGTTGATGTAGGGGATGGGTTTACTCCCCAAACAGATATAACTTTAGCCGGGGATGAGGCAGAACTGCTTAAAGCGGCTTCGGTTGAGGTCGATATCTCAAGTAATACTTGGGCTGCAACTACTGGTTGCCGGGGGTGGTATGATTTAACCTTATCTACAACTGACACTAATACTGAGGGGACTTTAACGGTTGTGATACAAGATGATTCAGATTGCCTCCCGGTTGTTGTATATTTTATGGTTATGGCAGAAGCGGCCTGGGATTCTATGTTCGCGGCTAAAGACACCGGGTATATGGATGTAAACATTAAGGCGATAAGTGAGGACACTACCTCTCCTGCCAATCTTGAATTGATGTACGACGGCACAGGGTATGCCGGAGGGACAATCAAACTCCAAAGTGACCTTACCCAAATTTTAGCCCATACATTGACAGACACGGGAACGCAATTAGCTGATGCTTTCCAAAAATTCTTTAATGTTGCCACTCCAACAGGCACAGTTAACAGTTTACCTGATGCTGTTCCTGGTGCGGCTGGGGGTTTGCCTGTTTCCGCTGCGGGTAGTCTTGCAATGGATACCCTCGCTGATTGGGTTGATGGGGGCCGGTTGGATGCGCTCCTTGATGCTATCCCAACAACTGCAATGAGGGGCACGGATAATGCCGCTTTAGCTTCCGTATTAGGAGCCTTGAATAATGTTGCCGCTGCCGGTGAAGTCACTGACGCTGACACATTAATGCAATATATCAAACAGCTATTAAATGTTTTGATTGGTGCGGCTGGGATTGCTGCATTCCCGGCAGAAGCGGCCCCTGGTAATGCTGTTTCTCTTTCAGAAGTAATCAGGGCTATCCATACAGATGTAACCGGTTTGAATGGGGCTGCTATGAAAGGCACGGACGGGGTGAGTCTCGTAATCCCCGATGCGGCTGGAGTAGCCGCAACTCCGGCAGAAGTGGCAACTGCCTTAGAAAATATTCACCTCGATCATCTTCTTGCTGTAGAATATGACCCTGCAAGTAAACCAGGAGTTGCCACAGCTCTCTTAAATGAAATAGTCGAGAGTGATGCTGGAGTCTCAAGATTCACGGAGAACGCTCTTGAACAAGCGCCTAGTGGTACAGGAGCCAGTGCTGCAACTATCGCTGATGCGGTTTGGGAAGAGGCAATCGCCGACCATACCACCGGGACTACTTTCGGTGGTAAGAATCAAAAAGTTGTCCCTTCAGAAACTATTGCTGATTACAAGGCTACAGGGTTTAATACGGTAGAACCTGACCCAGCAGGAACAGCACCGACGGCAGCCGATGTCAAGACGGCTATCGAAGCGGCGGGATCACATCTCACCTTAATCAAAGCTCAAACCGATGATCTTGCAAATGGGGAACGACTTGATTTAATCATTGATAACATACTTACCGACACTAATGAATTACAAGCTGATAATATCCCTGGGACTCTCGCGACTATCACCGGGTATCTTGATAATGAGATAGCGGCAATCAAAGCGGTCACTGATGTGATCCCGAATGCTGGGGCTTTAACTGATTTGGCTTTAATTAAGACTCAGACGGATGATTTGGCTAACGGTGCGCGTTTGGACTTATTGATTGACGCGATAAAAGCCCAGACAGACGACTTGGCAGATGGGGCGCGGCTTGACTTACTGATTGACGCGATTAAGGCCGTTACGGATGTTATCCCGAATGCTGGTGCTTTAACAGATCTTGCCACAGCAGTAGATGGGGTACCTACAACTGCAGAATTTGAAGCTCGCACCCTCTCCACAGAAGCAACTGTAAAACTTGAAGCTAGTGCCGGGTCAATTGTTGTTGCAGCGGCAGCGGCAGGGACTCTTTCAACTACAGCAATGACAACAACTTTAACAGAAATAACCGATGATCATTACAATGGTAGAATAATTATTTGGACATCTGGTGTATTACAAAATCAAGCAACTAATATTACGGATTACGATGGGGCAACAAAAATGCTCACATATACTGCAGTAACTGAGGCACCGACTGCTGATGACACTTTTGTAATAGTGTGACAATATGGGGTATACTCAATTATCCCCGACTGGTTTACCCGGTAGAACTTATACGTTTCTACCAAAGACTGCCGCTGATGCAGTTCCAAAAGGTGATGGCCCTTTTACAGTATTATCGGCCATGGGTCTACCTGGTCAGATTCATACTTTCTCAGCGAAAACTGAGGCAGAGGTTATTGAAATATTGACTGGTGGGGGCGGGTCTAAAAGTAAACTAAATGCTCTGAAAATGAAAACTGCAAAATTACACCAGGAAGATCAGGATATTCTTGAGTTTGTTATGTCATTTGTTCTTAATAGATAAAGGAGTAGTTCATGGGTTCGTTAACTCATTGTATCTCTATACATGAACTCCAGAAACCGATAGCTGAAAAGATCCGGACTAAACAAAAAGAATATCTGACTGACGGGTATGACGGTGCTCAGGCTACACAGAAGGCCGTGACTGACATCATTGGTATTTCTAAGAGTCAGAGATCGGATATTATTGAACAGGTCAACAAACAGCTCGAATCCGATCACCCTGAGATACTCCCAAAAGAGGAACATCCTGGGGTAGATCGGATTCGTAAAGATCTCAAAGAAGATGTTCAGCAAGTAGACAATCAAGATGAGACTGCCAAGGTTCTGCAAAAACTTGCCAAGAAATTCAAGAAGAAGATTGTCTTTTTTAAAGGATCAAAGACTATAAACGGGACATTCGACCCGACTCACCCTGATACCCTGTTTATCAATACTGCTACCGATAAAGTGATGCTTTTTGTTTTCGGGCATGAGCTCCTGCATAACCTCAAACAGGATGACCACACTCTCTATGTGGATCTCTTCAAAGTTCTGTTTAACCATGTCAATAATTTTGATACTTTTTTTGAAGAAGAAAACGCTAAACGTAAAAAGAAGGATCTAAAAGTTCTCACGCCGGTACAGATGGCCGAAGAGTTTTTTGCTGATTTCACTGGGGAGCAGTTCACCGATGAGAAGTTTTGGCAAAAATTGATTGAGAAGGATAAGACTTTATTTGACAAAGTTGCTGATCTGTTTGGGAAGTTATTCAGGCAGATCGGAGATACTTCCGGTAATTATTTTAGAGACATCAACACGGCTCAGGATGCCTTGGCCACTGTGATGAAACGTTACACTGACGGCCAGAAAGCTGAGGCAAAGAAGGCAAAACTCAAAGAAGCAAAAGCTCAGGCAGTTAAACTTAAAAAGAGTCAAGCAGATAAAAAAGAGAAGCTGAAAAAAGAGAAAGCGGTTTCGCTGTTCGTAAAAGCCTTGAAGATGATTAAAGGTCGGATGCCTGAAGCTCATGATGTGCTGGTCTATCAGCAAGAGCAGGGTGCCGACATCAAAGCAATGATCAAAGCAGCACCGACTATGAACATCGAGAGCTTGAGTGACCAAGCTGACAAAACCTATGATGCTGTGATGGCCATCGATGTCATAAACCATGTCGATCCCGGAGAGCGGGATAATACTATCAAGGACATTATCGGTCGGATTGGTGACAATGGTTCAGCGATAATTGCTACCCGGGAGTGGCCGGGGTTTGATGGTAAGGACTTGGTGGCTAAAGTTAGCCGAGTTGCCGGGAAACAATATTCTGTTGAACAGATCAAAGGTTTTGGTGATGTGGCGGTATTGGTTAAGAAGGAAGCTTTGCCGACAGAAGAAGTGCAGAGTACAGCAAAAGTAAAATACTCCACTAAAGACCTTGACGAGAAGTATACAGCCGCTGTTGAGAAAGACGATATGGAGACCGCTCAGAAAATGGTTGATGCGGCGGCAGAGAAGGCTGGTTATAATGTAAAAGCTTACCACGGGGGAGAAGATAACGGATTTACAATATTTGATACAGAGCGACTTGGAGAAACTACAGGGGCAAGAACAGCCGGGTTAGGTTTCTTTTTCTCTCCCGATAAATCTATTGCACAAAGTTTTGCTGGGTTCAGAACTGGGCGTGAGGCACGAGGATTTTATCTGAAAATGGGTAAATCACCTATAAAGTTTGACAGTGAATTTGCTACTAAAGGTATGTCATGGGAGAAAGGGAGTGGCACAACCACAAATATAAACGATCCTAGAATTATAACAGAGGGGCGTCTTGATTTACCGAAAATGAAAAAAGATGCATTTGATATTTTTTGGGAATGGGCAGAGTTAGTTATTGAGAAAAAGAAAAAAGACATTACTAAATCTGATTTAAAACAATGGATAAATGATGTATCTAATCGAACAGGGCAAAAGTCATTGGTTTTTGGTAATACCGCAATGGATATGCAAGGAAGTTACCAAGATCAATTGGTGGTTTTCAACCCCAACCAGATCAAATCAGCCGACCCCGTAACCTACGATGACTCCGGTAAAGTGGTCCCTCTCTCAAAACGATTTAAGGAGGATTCAGACGATATAAGATACTCAACCAAAGATTTCGATGAGGTAGTCAAGGAAGTCTTCCAATCACCAGAGGATGCTGAGAACACCATCGGCCATCGAGTAATCAACGCTTTTAAACTGGTTACTGACTCAGATCGACGGGAGGACTTGCGACAACATCTCGACAATGTTCGGACGTTCATGGTTGATCGATATGCACCGATTGACCGGCAGCTTGGGAAAACTATTTATAAACTTCATCGGATGCTCAACAACTCGGCCGCCACTTTTGGGACATTCTTGCAGGACGGCAATCTGTCATGGAAAGATGACGCGCTGACCGTGACAACCAAAGATGAGGGCTTTGTGCCATGGATGAAGTCTCTGGGTGAAGATGGCCACAAATTTCTTTACTGGGTGGCCGCCAAGAGAGCTGAGAAACTGAGTGCAGAGGATCGGGAAAACTGGTTCACTGAGGACAAACGAAAAATCATCTTGGACGAAGTTGAATCTCGAAAGATGACTGAGCAATATGAAAAATGGAACAAGAAACTGCAGGCATATAATAGCAACATTATTGACATCGCTCAAGAGGCTGGTCTGATCGGTAAGGATGCCCGAGAACGCTGGATGTCACATTATTATCTACCTTTTTACCGGGTTCTTGAGAACGAGGATACGGTAGCAGAGTTTGCCAATGGGCCGACCTCATCCAAGAAATACATCTCATCAGGGATTAAAACATTGAAAGGCGGAGAGGCCGCAATCGGGGACCCGATGCACAATCTGATTCGCAACTGGTCCCACCTAATCGCTGAATCACAGCGGCAGATGGCCAGAGCATCAGCGTCAGAGTTTATGATAGATCTCGGCATGGCTGAAGAGATGACTGCCGGTCAACTGAAGAAAGTCCTTGGAGTCAGTTCTACTTATGGGATTAAGGGTCTGACTGACGACGGTAAAATCAACTGGAAAGATTTTAAAGATATGACCAGGACTGGAGTAATGGAGGTTGTTGACACCACCCCTGGTACCAGTTTGATTGAGAAGCAGGTCATCAACAGTGTCCCTGATGTGAGAAAAGCGGCTTATGTTATGTCGTTTATGCGAGATGGTAAACCGGTCTATGTCAAAGTTGAGGATCCTGCGCTCTATGAAGCTCTGACCCAAGTCAATATGAAATCGGTTAATAACTCCCTCGTCGGTGGGTTAGGATTCTTCAAACGACTGCTTACCATGGGTGCAACCTTTGGACCGGCATTCAGAGTAGCCAATTTCTTACGGGATACTTTGCATACTGCAGTGGTCAGTAGATCGTTTCTCCCATTCGTTGACTCAGCCAAGGGTCTTGTCCAGGTCTGGCAGCGAAGTCCCGACTACATAGCTCTGATGGCTTCTGGTGGTGGGTTTTCTCAAGGCTATCTGAACAGTGCAGATCCTAAAGCATTATCTCGTACCATTGACAAAATTATTAAGAATGAAGGTAAATCCTCAACTAATTTTATTCTGGATATTCCGCGCAAGTTACTTGACTTTTGGGAAGAAGTTGGCCATGCTTCTGAGATGGCAGCCAGAGTCCAGCTTTATACTAATCTCACAACTAAAAAAGGTGACATACCAGGCGAGTCTCATTTGACAGGAGCATTTGAGGCTAAAGATCTACTTGATTTTGGTCTGACTGGCAACTCTGAAATAGTCCGGATACTTACTGCGACAATCCCGTTTCTGAATGCCAGGATGCAGGGACTGGACAGGATGGGTCGGGGAGCGGCAGCAGACCCCAGAGGTTTCTTAACTAAAGGAGCTATCGTAGCGGCGGCCTCCTTGGCCTTATGGGCAGCTTATAGAGATGATGATCGATATAAGGAGCTGGAAAACTGGGATAAGTGGCAATATCATCATTTCTGGATTGGTGATAAGCACTGTAGAATCCCGAAAGCTTTTGAAGTCGGGGCGGTATTCTCAACTTTTTTTGAAGCGGCCGCCGAAACTATGACTGATGAAGAGGGTTTTGGTTATTTCTGCGATATGCTGAAACATACTTTTCTCAATACTTTTGCAATCGGTTACCCGACAGCATTCAGCCCGATGGCTGAAGTCTACGCTAATAAATCATTCTTTACTGGGCGGGACATTGAGCCGGAATGGATGCAGGGCCTTAAACCTGGTGCTCGATTTAATCCATGGGAGTCAGAGACTCTAAAAGTTGTTGGTAAAAATCTCAATATTTCACCGACAAAACTACACACTTTGATCCGGGGTTACACAGCTACTATCGGGATGGGGCTCTTGGCTACAGCCGATGTGATGATGGAGTTCAGAGAAGATGTCAAAACCCCTGAGAAGTATTTTCATGAGTACGCCGGACTGGATCGGTTTGTAAAGACTAAACCCGGCAGCACCAAATATGCGACCAGGTATTATGAGTTTGCTAATGCGGCCACTGAGACCTTTAATACGATCAATAATTACCAGCGCACCGGGAGTATGGATCTGGCTCGACAGATGGCTAAGGACAACCCCAGCTATAAAGCTCGAAAAGATTATATCAATTTGGTCAATAAGTATTTGTCAACTATAAGAGCTGAAGAGAAAGCAACTTGGGGAAATCTTTCTATCTCCAGGGAAGCTAAACGAACCAAACTTGAGTCATTGCGGAGAAAGAAGAATGAGATTTATAAGAGGGCTTACACGTTCACAAAAAAGAAATTTAAAAAGTGAGTTGGTAGTCCTTGGCCACATGGTTGTATTGTCATTCGCTGCCGTTATTCATCTCAGCGAACCATGGGGCCAAGGCTGGTTAGGGTTTGCAATAGTGGCCGTCTGGCTGGTGATCAATTATAAGATCGAGAATGATCGGAGAAGACGGATTTATAGATATTAAGTTCTGATTCTACCACAGTAAATATATCCACCGAAAGTATTTAATACTGGTTTTGATATCTTTTCTGGCCTTTTACTCATAATAATATTGTTTGTGTACCATGCTATTCCGTTATTCCTGCCAAAATCTGACGGTATTTTCATTCTAATCTCGATAACGACACCTTTGCCCATTGTTTTCCTTGCGTCAAAAAGTAATACTTTCTCAACAATTTCGGTGATTTGCTTCTTGTTAATTTTATCCACAACTGGGACAGCCTTGCCATACTCTTTTAAGATATTCCTACTACTTTTGTTTACCTTGTCGAGTATCTGTCCAGGAACCAAGGCAACACCAATAACTGCCACTGCACTTTTAATGAATGTTCTTCTACTAATTTTCATAATCATCCCTCGACTGTTTTCTCTATAAATCGTTCAAACATTAAATGTTCTGATCCGTGCCATGGTCTTTTATTTAGACCATCAACAGATCTCTTCATCAACAATGCCATCATTAATTCATCTTTTTCCCTTGGGAGCATTTGTGAGATAAACACCATATATGCTCTATAAAGGTCGGAGTATTGTTTACTTGGTGTCGGTGCTGTTTTCATTAGTAGCTCCTTCTACATAAAGTTTGGATTACCCTGCGATTCCTTCTCAGCTCTATACTTCCGGATTGACTTCTTGAGACCGGTCTGTGACTGATCCTTCATCTCTAAGCTGTATTTGACAGCCATATCCATTGTGTCTGTAGCAAGGATACGATGGATAGTTAAAGGTCTGGTCCGGCCTTGACGCATAAACCGGTTATTCATTTGTTCATAATATTCAAGATTCCAAGTTAATCCAAACCAAACTACAATATCACCGTTGTCTTGGAGCCCATCAAGACCATGCCCCATCGAATTATGAGATATGAACACATCACCGGCGTCATTCCTGATTAAAAACCTATGTCGTGGCCCACAGTTTACAAGGTCATAGACATCATTTTTCTTTTTTCCCGACGCAATACATTCACAGGTTTCATACTTTTTCTGTATGGGGATTCTCTCGCATCCTCTACCGCTTGGTCTGCCGTCATCCCTCGATTCAATCTCATGGTTAACATCATCTTGCTTATGTTTGTCAGTCTGCATAGCTCTGCAAGATGAGTTTTCATACCCTGGTAAACCAATCTTCGAGTTGTTCGTTTGTTGGACTGTTGTTGAAAAGCTGTCACCCACTCGCAGTTTTCTTTGTAATACCCTTTGTTCACATTTATACGTTCGATGGTCAAATCGTCTTTGTATGTCGAGTGCATATCTCTGTAAAAGATTTTGAAATTTTTCCATTCCTCGCACAATGATATCCCTCGTCCTGCATAATTTTTGTCTGACATATCCTTTGTCCGATTTTTCATTTCTTGCCAGATTTTCCATATTCGTGTGTTGGTCATATTGTGAAAAGTATCTTGAATACAATGAATGCAATATTTTCTTTTGAGATGATTGTGTTTTGTTACATTCTGATGGAGTACTTGTGATATTTTTCCGCAACGTAAACATCTCACTAAGGTATTTGTCATCACCCTTGTATTGGTATAGTGCTTTTTCTCTAATATCTTCACAATTTCTAACATCTAATGCTTCCTCCCACTTATCAGCAATCAGTAGTTTATGGGTGAGAGTCATCAATATCCCAAAAACATCGATCACCTCTTTGCACCCTGAGTATGAGCAACCATCATGGGACACAAATTCGATCCCATCATAAATCTCATCACTCAATTTCACATCTACTATTTTAACCCATCCTCTCCGTTTAGTTAACACTTTAGTCCTAGGATGTACACAAGCAGGATGACCAATCAATAATTTAGTTTTACCCTGTCTCCAGTCATCAATAATCTTCTGAGTGTGCTTAGGGGACATCCCGCTCACATTGACCGGGTTTAAATGTTTATAGCGATCCATCATCCGTAGAGCATCCGCCCGGTAGACATAGCTCACAGCTACCGGATTACCTGCAGCTTCCTCAATAATACTGTCTAAGACCTGATACTTCTCGTCATGGAGCTCAACCCATTTTGGATTATTAGGTTCAACATAAGGTGAGCCGTTGGCAAATTGTAAACATTTATTGCTGACCGAGGTTTTGTTAAACAGCTCAATCTCTGTACCGTCATCCAACTTTGTAAATAACTCCTTTTCAACTTCCTCATAGTTTTTCCGCACAGCCGGCGGAAGGTCGATCTCGATGTCATTGAATATTATTTCCGGTAGATCAAGATAATCCCTGGTGCTCATCTCGATAGTGATATCAGCTATCTTCTTCTCAATACAGGTTCTCCCGATAGGGGTTACCTCATGGCTCCAACCCATATAATCACTAGTTAAATAAGCTTCTCTGAAGTGGGTAACAAAAGGAGATAAACGTTGACCCCCATCAACGCAGAGGTATTGACCATGCAAATCCGGATAGCCATTGCTGGCAGGGGTACCGGTGAGACCTGTTCGGAATGCAAAATGCGGGATCATTTTTCGCCAACCAGGATAAATTTCTTTGTGTTCGTTTGATTTACCTTTGTTAAATATCCGTGAGCTCCCTTTGATTCTTTTCGAGGTTGAGTTCTTCACTCGGGAGACTTCATCATAGACGACCATCTGAAATGGTAGAGGTTTATTCTGAGAGATATAAAACTGCTGCAGTTTCTGAGATAACCAGGCCATTCCTTCATAGTTACAAAGGTAGATATCAGCATCGACACAAAGCGCCCTGATTCGTTGGTCAGGTGTACCATGAACAATTGAGAATCTCAAATGAGCCGTATGTTCCCATTTTCGAGCTTCATTCTTCCACACTGCATGAACCACTCGAACCGGGCCAAAGATCAGGGTCTTTTGTACCAGTCCGGCCCTCATCCGATGCTCAATGGTACTCAGAGTGATGACTGTCTTACCAAGGCTCATCCCTAACCAGAGCATTGAGTCTGGGAGGTAGAGTTGATGTAGAATCGCTTTACGTTGATATTCCTTGAGAATGTTGGGGGATCTCATTTAGAGATAACCATCTGGGATAGTTAATATCACATGACTCCATAACCATCTCATTGCAACATATTCACTATTACTATAATTTGACATGAAGCAGTTAACTTCATCAACCCCAGCTAAGTAACCAACAGCACATCTCATATTACGCAATCGTATAATCTCACGCCACTGATGAGGTTTAGGGAGCTCTCCTTCTCGTTTTACCTCAATGAAGAAAGGGTAACGGTCAGGGTGAAATAATATCCGGTCAGGCACACCACTATGTTGAGGAGATACCCATTTCCGAGTAGTACCGCCCATCTCTTCTACACATTTATGTAGATACTTCTCAACTTGTGCCTCTGATTCACTCATACCATTCCCTCTTTGATAAGGTTTAAACTCAGCTTTAAATATTCTCCACTCGCTGGTCAAATTCCAATCATTTACAACTCGACGAGTGGTGTATTCTCCGTTAAGACATAATCTGTTAATTAACCACTTTCCTACGGGGCCATAATCATCACGAATTTGAGCTGTAGGAATACCATCATACCTACTATTATCAATTCGATTTTTTAATTCATTTTTTTCACTCATACCACTCCCCCTTTGATAATTGGATCAACTAATTTACGAGCTTCTTTGATATACCACTCATATTCTAAATCAATATCCATATCTGCATGTACATCTGTGACCTGGTTGCAGATATGTACCTTATATCCAACATTTATGCCGATCCTCCGGTCTGGGGCATGAACATCCTTTTTCAATTGGCCGGCAGTCGGCGGCATTATTTTAATAAGGTCATCACCGAAAGTGCTTATAAAGTATCGACTGACATTTTGGTTAGGATGATCGACACCATGATAATCCACAGCTACTAAACGGCTGGTGCGAGGCACCTTGGTGCGAAGCAGGAAGTCAAATATGTCATCATGGTTCTCGATGAATTGTCGGATATCGCCGCCCTCAATAAGAGCGTGATTAGCTGCTTTCTGAACCACCAGAGATGACATATTCTTATTCCAGTCAAGATCTTTAAACTCGTAAGCACCTTTTCTTTTTACGCCACCACTCGCATATTCAGCCAAATAATTATTGACATCCCTCACGAAGAATCTACTGTATTCTACTTCTTCAAGCTCAAGTTTAGTTAATCCTTCCCACCAGCGTTGAACACTTCTAACCCATTCTTTTAAAACTCTAGGAAATTTAATGGTCAAACCGTCAGTATTGATCTGGACCAGTTTCACATTTGGAGACTTCAATAACTGTTCGGCCAACATACTCAACAGGAGCTGACCGTTGACAGTGATCGCCATAGTGTAGAGGGGGTCAAAAAACGGACTGTACTCACTGTTACTGTCACCATATGTCCCGTTTAGAGCCAACTTTAAAGAAGCATTTTCAACTGTTCCTTTTTTATATTGTTGCCGCTGCAGATACAGTTTTTCATAAATATTGCAAAATTCTTCGCCGAGGTGAGCTGGATATAACCGGTTAGCAATTGCTAAATTTGGATAGTAACTTTTGACATCAATATCAAGCAGCATCTCATCATCTGTACTGCTGACTGCGCATGGTGAAATGCTACCATGTATCCCGCCGGTTCCGTAATGAAATGTAAATCCATTAACTGTGCAATTCAGATCCCCCAGTTCCCCTTTAGTGTTAACGATTGGATTATCCTTGAACCACTGGTGGATCCGTTGAAATTCAAGACATTCAAAATTGATGTAAGGGAGCAGGATATCTTTGAAATGAATAATGTCTCGCGGTGTCTGGTTCGGTTTACGTTTACCATTGACTTTAGAGAAGCATATCCCGGGAGACTTCTTCTCCAACTCTCTGATAAATAGTTCTTTACCGATCTTGGTGTCATTGTAGTTCATATTATTGACTCCAGAAGACTCAGACATCTCTTTCCGGAACTCTAATTCTTTTTCTGATTTTTGACAAAACAACTCAGTAGCATCGACATCATGATGATTGTATTCAATCAGTTTGTCCATCTGCTGCCAATCGAGAATTGAACCAGGAGGAAACGGAAGATCGTCTATACTCTCCATCCTCATGTTAAATTCCAACACCTTCAGCGAGGTAGCCCGAGATGCGTTGTCAAAATGATGGACTTTGAATAGATCGACCTGGGGAATTACCTGATCATTATCCCAGATGATATTCCCGAACCGGTTATTCCATGGGGTTTTAATGATCCGGTTTGCTGTTTGATAAAGATCAGCACAGCCTGGCAGGGTGCTGTTGTTTAAGAGAGTGTGAATCACCGGATAATCAAAACCGACATTGTTGAATCCAACCATTTCATGTTGACCTTGCACCAACATCATGAACCAATCCATCAACTCCTTGGTCCGGTCTCTGCGCCAACTGATCTCAAAGGTGTAACGATTTGTGGTGTTGTGTTCCCAAGCGGCCAAGGTGAAGATGTTCGGGTAGGTCTCTATGTCGTAGATGAAGTAGCTCATGACTAAACTGAATCCATGGATAACCATATCATGTTTGTCTTTCTCAACCACGTCAAACAATATTCAATCTCATCAGAACAATATTCTTCACCATTGGCTATAGCAATAATCCTTTTTACTTCGTCTTCGCTCGGAGTGAAAGGAAATCTGGCTTCATCATATATTTGTCTAGCTTCAATCTCACCTATTTTCTTAATCATATTTATATATCCTTTTTCATAGCAACTTCGATATTAGGTAGTCTCCCTAATATTTGCCCATACATTTCCTTGGTGTCTTTGATAACTTGTTCTAGTCGCTCTTTGGTTTCGTTATTATGTTCTTCCGAAATAATGGATAATTTTAGAGTGTGCTCTTTTCTTATATCTGAAATAGCTTTCTCTTTTTCAAGATGTAATTGTTCCTCACGCATTCTTATCAAATGTTTTATTTCTTTCTCTTCCAATTGTCTATCGAGTTTAAGTGTCGCCAACTCTGCTTTAACCGAAAGTAATTCTATGCTTGTTGCTATTAAAATATTTTCTTTTTTCTTATTCCAAAACATAATATCCCCTCCTTGAGTTAAAAAAGGGAGAGGATCGATCACCTCTCCCTTTTAATATCTGCGTGTTTTTAACTACTCATCTCTTAGGTAAATGCAGGGGCTACACCACCAGGCGGCAACATCATACCATGCTGGATCAAGAGCTCATCCGTCCAATCGGCTGTGATATAAGCCTCATACGGTTGACCATTGGCTTTGGCAGTCATTGTATGGATAGCAGGAGGTGCCGGTGCGGCAACAGGCAGAGTCGGAGGTGCTGGTGGGGTAACAATGGTAGTCGGGGTAACAATGGTAGTCGGGGTAACAACAGCTCCTGGTGGTAATGTTGCGACAACATTGGCAGGGCCAACTTCAGCAAACAACTCTTCGGCTGATTTACGATTATCAAGGCGACCAAGGACACCTTCTTTGCCGGTAATCATGACACCATTGACGTAAGAAGTTACACCTTTTGACAACGGCATCTTGTAGCTGGCAACAGTGATCGCAAAATATGCTTCGGCGCCACCATAGACTTCAGCCGGATCCATGACCGGTTGACGATCAACAAAATTAACAACATGAGGACGATTAGCGGCGCCCGATGTACAACGGATCTCAGCATAACCTTTGAGCTGGGGGTTATCAGGATACTCAACATCACAGTCTTTGAGACAAAGGCGGCCATTCCCAAGGTTACCTTGAAGTCCTTCATTGATCTGAGCCTGGATCGCTTGGTTCACGGCCGCCAGTTGCGGGTCAGTTTTAGGGAGTAGAATGTTGACTCCGAATTTAGGGTCACCGTCCGGAGTGGCTTTGCGCGGAGTGAACAGGGTAGGGTAAGACATAATTCCTTTGATAATCATAGTAAATCTCCTAATAATGGTCAGGGGTTAAAGAAAATTGGCAGAAGGTAGAGGAGTCGAACCCCCATGTTTAACCACGCCCCGGTTTTCAAGACCGGTTGCCAGCCGCCCGGCAGTACCTTCTATTTTGGCGGTGGGTACAGGTCTCGAACCTGTAGAATTTTGCAGTTCACGGATTAGCAATCCGCTCCTATACCGATTAAGGGAACCCACCTATCGGAAATATTATATTCGGCCTCTGGGTGTTATCTTATTCGGTCAATCTGGTTTTAAATGTGAATGGTTCTTGTATTCGGAGTTACGGGGTGTTTTAGGAGAAATCCCCATCTCTCACCAATTAGCAGTTGGGTGCTAGATTCATCCAGCAATAGCTATGAGGTCGGCCAACCTCTACCGTTCGAGGCACGGAGCAAGCCTTTCGCACTTCGCCTATTAACGTCACACTTTTACCGCTCAACGCGGTTATTCTTGTTTTTTGTAGTCGCCCATCACTGTGTCATTAACTTCAATCTCAGTCGTCCAGTTCGCTTGCTGAATAGCGGCATCTACAAGCCGAAGCTGCCGAGCGTAAAAGTCAAATTCTGCAGTTACTTGGGAGGCAGTCAACTTAGGGACTTGCGCAACAATGTCATCAATGCTGTCAGAAATTGGTGTCCGTTTAGCTCTGATCTCGAATAAATCTTTTTCCTTGATCTGAGAAAGAACATCGACCTTACCGTTTAACTCTTTGCGCCGAAGAAGTGCTTCAGCTAATTTGATTTTGTTCGCCATTGGGTTCACCTCTAATGGTCAAGGGTTAAAGAAAATTATTGTTAGTATTTGGAGCAACATCCACATCAATAGTACAGTTGGCGTCTGCTGCGATAGTGGTCACGATGGCAGTCGGTAATCCACCCGGCGCACCAACCTCGGCAAACATTTCTTCAGCAGATACCGTGTTGACTTTCATCGGCACAACTTTCGACTTACCGTCTTTGATATCGATCAACTCAGTGATCATCCGGTCCCGTTGTCTCAGGGTCAGGCTTTCTTTTTTCAATGCCTGGGCAGGACTGATGAATTTTGCAGGATAGATATCTTTCAAAGTAAAACGCATCCCTTTGAGTTTACTGATGACCAATTTTTCATCGTCTTTCCACATCTGAGATTTGTTACCTGACCCTATTGTATAGCGGGGGACCAGTTGACCATCCTCAAGGCGTCTGAGAATCTCAACCTCAGCGGCCGCAATGACTTTTCCAACTTTGTTAAATGGTTCTTTAGCATCAAAGATTTTTGCAAGTTCTTCAGCCGGCATGGTCTTGATCTTTGAAATATCAACATTGACCAGAGAATCAGATTCCAATTTACCTTCTAACATAGCGAATCCTTCCATATTTCTTGAGTTTAAGGCTACACACTTCTCAGCATGTTTGCACCATTTGCACCATTCTCCAGGGCACAATGGAGCGTCAAACTGGTCAGTTCTGATAGCGGCATTTCGTAGCTTCAAACCTTTTCGCCATAATTGAAATGGTGCATACTCAACATAGCGGATTGGCTTGCTGGACTTAGGTTGAACGATAGTCAGCCGGATTGTCTTGATCGGTGAGTCGGCAAACTCAAAATTGTCGCCGTTGATAAGATGCTTGACAAACGGAAGCATTTTCCCAAAACCATAACCGTCCAGCTGAGGATTATCTTTTGCATCAACCCATGTGAAACCGTCTTTGTAATCAATGATCTCAAGAACCGAGTTGTCTAAAGTCATCAAAGTAATATCGGCAGTGCCCCACCAATCATCACGGCCGAAAAACTCACCGGGGTTAGAGCTTGATTCTGATTCGACTATCACTCCATCTAAATACTTGTCTCGAGATTCAATGTAATCGATACAGACTCTGACCCGAGCAGCTCTGTTTGAATCAACGACCCAACCTTCAGGTTTGTCTTCATGACCTTTCCCGATGAGAGTGCTGATCAGAGACTCAGGACTGACATTTTTAATTATACACTGCTCTAAAAGCAGATGACTCCCGGTGCCGTCAATCGCCGCTTCACTAGCGACATCAGGATAGACAGCTTCCTCCCTGACACTGCCTGGGCAGTTTGGCCAGCGGTGATTCGATGGTGCTAATCTTGCGTGATTTCCCATAACCCCTCCTTATAATTTGTCAAGTTTAGCAAGCATATCATTCGCATGTTTCGCCGGTAACATTGAAACCGAGGTAACACCGTAACTGTGAATGATGTTCCAAATTGGTTCGTTGTTACCAAGATTCGTACCGACGACTTTCATACGCTCGACGATCTTGGCCGCCTGTTCAGCATTGATGAGCTCAACAATCTCAGACTCCTTTTCGACTGGCGGCGCGGCAACATTGGTGTCTGGTTCGGTTGACTCGGACTCTTTCTTGATCGGCGGCGGGGTGACTTGTTTCACCAGTGATGATTTTAGTGTAGTTTCTTTTTTCTCAGTGAGATTGAGATCGATATTTGTAGGTGCTTGTTCAGTGAAGTCCTTCATATCCTCCTTTGCACCCATATCTACACCTACCCATGCAACTGATCTGCAAGTTTCCAGAGTATCTGTCAGTTTCTCAACTGCCGTCGTTAATTCTGCTATCTTTTTTTCCAGACTCATTGTATATTCCCCTTTCGTCCTGCTGTTTAATTGTTGGTGTTATGGTTACCCGGTCTTCAGCATATGCTTGAAGTAGTTCCCGGGCTACTTCGTAATGATAACGATCATATTCTTGACATTTGTTTTTGAACTCTCTCACAGTATCAACTGACATTCTTACTGGATACTGCATTTTCTCTGACATATTCTTAACCTCCTTTTTTATGACTTCACCTTAACTGTTTCTATTACTAGCAGATGTCTAAAACGATGTCAAGTAAAAAATAATAATAAAAAAACATTTATTTCTCTTGCTTTGTTCAGATGATTAGTGTAAGTCATATGTATAGGAAGGTTAAAAATGTTAAGGGGATATATCTGAATAAACATCCCTAACATTTAAAAGAGGGAATTTCATTATGGGTAAATTTATTGATATGACCGGGCAACATGTTGGGATGTTGACGGTAATAAGAGAAATGGAGAGTGATAAACGAGGTAACAAACAATGGGAATGTAAATGTGATTGTGGAAAAATTATAAGAGTAGTTGGTAATAAATTAAGAAATAAACAACAAAGTTGTGGTTGTCTTCGTCTAATCAGATCTATTACTCATAACGCATCATGTACACCGGAATATAAGATATGGAAACTTATGAAAAATCGTTGTGTTAACTTAGACCCTTTTATTTTTAAAAGTTATAAAGGTTGTGGAATAAAAGTTTGTGATAGATGGTTAAATAGTTTTGAAAACTTTTTAAAAGATATGGGGAAAAGACCTGAAAAAACTGACGAAATAGACCGCATTGACAACAATGGGAACTATTGTCCTGAAAACTGCCGATGGACTACTCATCTTGTTAATTCTCGGAACACCCGCCGATGCCGATGGTGGTATATCAACGGAATCAAATATGAAAGTAGCACACACGCCTCTGAGGAATTAGAAGTATCTCGAACAACAATACGAGCGTGGTGTAACGGTTATTACACAAAAGCGCATAATTTTTATCCACCAAAAGACAACTGCTGGTCTGAATTAAAATATAACGAAGAGGGAATTTCATTATGATAATGGTAACCAATGCAAATTTCCTTAAAACAATATTCCGTGATGATGATAGTTTTGCTCATGTAACTTCATTTAAAGATGACCCCAGCGACATCTCGGCTGATCGCCGAATGAAATGCTGGGCCGGTGGATATAATTGCAGAACAGCTCTTATCCCTGAATCCAATCAATATTTTACAATCTCAACTTTTTTCGCAGATGATCAAGGTAAAGCTCGGCGTCGGAAAACTTTGTTTCGAGCTACGCACATCATAGTCGCTGACGATGTTTGCGAGAAACTCCCTGAAGAAAATGTTCTGAAACTCCCATTACCCACTTACAAACTTGAAACATCACCAGGATCCCAGCAATGGGGATGGGTGCTGAATATCCCCTGCACTGAACGAGAACAAATCGAAAATCTTCTCGATGGTTTGGTGGAGAAGGGCCTTGCTCCTGATTCCAAAGACCCTGGGATGAAGGGCGTCACCAGATATGTGCGTTTACCAGAAGGTGTCAACACTAAAGCGAAAAGGATCGCCGCTAATAATAATGTGGCGCCTAAGTGCCAAATGCTCGAATGGAATCCTGAACGTACTACAACCATTGAAGCTCTTGCTGAACCCTTTGGTGTAGATCTCGATACTCCAAGGCGTGAGTCTCGGGTCGATGGAGCGGCTGATATACCCGATCATCCTCTCCTCAATCTCCCCGATATTATTGTTGTCAAAAATATCCTTAGCGGCGGCCGCTTTGATATTGTTTGCCCATGGGTGTCAGAGCATACCGGAGAGGCAGACGACGGTACCGCAATATTTACCAACAAGGACGGATCGATTGGTTTCAAGTGTCACCATGGCTCATGCCAAAACAAAACAGGGAAAGATCTTTTAGATTTTATCGAAGAGAGTCAACCAGGTTTCCGAGGCACCTTGACAAAATATCAAGTAATGCGGGAATTTAACACCATGGTAGCACCTACTGATCAGTCACAAGATTTTGATTTCATGGGACCCCCAGTCACAACAGCAACAACAATTCCAGTGCCGCCAATCTCCTCTGTACAATCTCCTCCAGTAACCGATACCGAACAATCCTTATTTGACCAATTGCTATTAATCCCGGCCGCCAGTAAAGACGCGATTATTATGGCCACGGCGGTGCTCAAAGTCATCGACTCCTACCCGTATGCTTTAAAATTGGAGTGGCACAACCGGGTCAGACAATACATGAGCTGGACAAAACCAGACCTTAAAACAATATTAACTGAGGCCCGGGAACAATGGTATGTAGACAAGTTTGCAACTCTTGGTGTTGAACAAGCCCTTGATGATGTTTATAAACACAACACTTATATAGTTTCATTAGGACAATTTTACGATCCGGAAAAAGACCAATTCTTAAAACCTGAACTTTTTCAAAATGCTTTCTCACATCTCAATGAAGAAATTAAGATCGATGCACTGATGAACTCAAAATGTAACAAAGTTGATAAAATTGAATATGCGCCAGGATACCCTAATCGATTCGCTAAAGGGAGAACGACCTTTCTCAACACCTATGTGGATGATACATGTAGAGGGGTAAAAGGGGACGCTACACCCTGGTATGACTTGTTTGATGTACTTGGTTGGGGCGGTGAAAAACGAGAGCATGTGTTGGATTTTTTGGCTTATACCGTCCAACATCCGGAAGAAAAAATCAACCACGCTATAATCCTTGGTGGTGGGGAAGGGATTGGTAAAGATACCTTAGTTTGGCCGATCATGCAGGCCATGGGTAGAAATGGTACAGTGATCCAAGGATCAGATCTTTTATTGGACTTCAACAGTTATTTGCTCAATACTAAATTGTTACAAATCAATGAGATCGATGCCGGTAATTATGTTCAAGCTCAGGCTGTATCAAATAAGATCAAAGGATTTATCACAGCACCACCGGATACTATCAATATCAACGAGAAAATGGTTGCAAGTTTCCCGATCCAGAATAAAGTCAATGTCATTATGGGCACTAACGAGACCCGCCCGGTGATAATGGCGATGGACAGCCGGCGTTATTATTTTCTTTGGTCCTCTCTAAATATCCACGATGAGAGCGGCCACAATGTTCTACCTCGATATGCGACCTATTATAAGGAGCTCTGGGCATGGCTTAAAGGCGGAGGATGGAAGTATTGTGTCAATGAGTTATATCAGCGAGATGTCTCAGAATTTGATCCTGGTGCCACTCCACCGACCACTGATGATCTGATCGATGTCCGTGAAGCGTCGATGGACCCTGTGTTATTACTTTTTCGTGAATGTATGCGAAATAAAATGAGCCTATTCAAAGCTGATCTTCTGACTATCTGGGATATCTATGCAGTCCTGTCAAGCGTGAACCCGGCTCAACTCGGGGTCAGTATTAAGAAAATCCCTTCAACCAATGTTCTCGCTCGAATCCTAAAACAAGCTCAATTTGTCAGAGCAATACGGGTAACTCATCAAGGAAAAAATCATATCCTGTATTGTCTCAGGGATTATGACAAATACAATGAAATGAAAAAATCCAAGATCCATAGATCGTTATTTCACACTTATACCAGAGTAATTAATGAAGTCAAAGCAGCTCATGATTTAAAAGCAGTATCTTAGGGAGGGGAAAGATGACTAAATTTGATTGTTTTATGTTAGGATGTTTCGTTGGCGGAATCATAGGTATTTTGGTTCTTTCTTATGTGAATGGAACTTTATTTTAATTTTTGAACAAAAAAAGAGGGGAATTATGGACGATTATGTGATAGCGGGATTAGCTATATTTCGGTACATCGAACCTAGATTCATAGATATGTCTGATAAAGATTTAAAAGATCTTTATAGAATTTGGAGTGATGAACAAGCATGTGCATCATGGTTAGGTGTAACAAATAAAGGTGCAGAACAATTTTGTAAATGGGCTTTTATTACTCCGTTTGACTGGTGTAATAAGAAATAATCAATTAATTTTTAGACAAAAAAGAGCCCACACCGAAAGATGTGGGCTTTACTGTTTGTTCAACTCTTCTCCCCATAAATTTTATTCCAAAGTTCAATTGCCTCTTCTTCTGTCTTTGCAAATACCCAGTTTTTAGGATGACATTTGTAGCAAGGACAGAACACATCAAATCCAGCGTAAGACTCAAGGACTTTTGCAGGGGTGTGACAGACCTGGCAAGATTTAGGCTTTACCATCATATACATTCCCTATAATATTCGGCCCAAGCATCTTCCCAATATTCATTATTCTCTTTCATACATTCGGGACAAAGAACTACCCAATTATCTTCTTCACATACATAATTAGTTTTTTGCCGTTGTCTAATAGCATCTTTACGATCACAGTTCTGGCAAGATTTAGGTTTTACCATCATTATTCAGCCCTAGTATTCCACCATTTTATAGCATCTTCTGCTATTGGGTGGCCTGTTAAATATAATGCTGCGTTTTTTCTACAGTCAGTCCCCTCAGGACAAATAAAAGACCAGCAATCTGCGTCATCACGCATCTCAACATCCCCGCCGCAAAAAGGGCATGGCTGTAAAATATCTTCCATTTTATTCCTTCTCCACACATCCAACACAATCAGTTTTAAGAATACTTCTAATCACATGCACAACTCTGCAAGTCATACAGACCGGCTCAGTACAACCTTTACAATTGCCAGCTGCTACCCAGCAGTCGTGACAACAGATTTCAATTGTGAAAGATAAGTCATTAACCCCTGTCATACTGGTAGCTGTGGTGCTACCGCAGACCGGGCAGATGGTTTTAGTGGTTGCCCCCATTATTCTGCACTGGGCAAATTCTGCCATCCCACCAGCGCATAACCGTAGGCCCACTTCTGGTCAGCGAAGAGTGTCCAAAGTCTAAAATTGTTATCCCATTTTGCAGCGAAGACTTTTGTCTCTTCTCCGATTACAAATTTCCCGATGATCACACTACCGTCTTTCGGTGCTATCTGCGCTGATTCCCAGTTGGTCGGTTGCTCTTTGAATCGTTTCGCACCCTTCAACAATTCATCACGTTCTTTGCTAATCAGAATAATTAAATCAGAAACAGGCTCTTCAATTTCATACTCTTTTTCGTCTATTTTTAATGTCGTCATTTTACTCCCCTCTTCTCGATTAAATGCTGTGTTGCCCTCTTAAATGGCGTCAGTGTCTCGATCACACCGACATCTGGCAACGTTGAATCGATCTGCCAGTGCAACCGTTGTCTCATTTTGTAATTGTTGAAGGCTAAACCGACAAATACTATCCAGAACATTATACATAGTAAAGTGAGTATCCCATAAGTCCACAGGATTTTATTTTTCATCATAGTATTGGCCTCTTACATCCCCCGCAGACCTTCGCCGTTTTGTGGTTGATATAGTAGCAGTAATTGCAAACCTCATATTGGCTGTCTAAGACAACCTCTTCCGCCTCTCGGAGCTCCATCCCTTCACAGCCGTAGCCCTCCTGCTCGTTGTTGATATCAAGTTGACGGTCGAGCCATGCGTCGTGGCCTTTCTCAATTCGGTCTCTGTTATCCACTTCATTCTCCTATTTCATTCCTTTAAAGTTCTGTAATTCCCTCGCTATGGCCGCCAATGTACCAATACTGAGATGAGTATTGTTGATATAAATATCACAGTCAGGACGCAATGATTCGATCTCAATTTCAGAGTTGTGATCTGGTAGAAATTCAAGATCGTTACTCTTGGCCCGATCTCGCCTGATCTCCTCATCAGCATCAATGTAGACCAGCAGCCAGCCTTTTGCTTTGACGTGATCCAGTTCTAACTTGTAACGGATATCATCACAGATGAAGTTTGTTTGAAACATTTTGTTTATTACTTTATCAAATTCTTTTATAAAATAATCTCTACCGAAATACTTCTTAATCAGATCTGACTGCTCCTGCATAAATGCCCGATTCTTATCGATCTTGAGTGCATAATTGACAGTATACAGAGGCGCAGCGAATTTCATCATAGTTCCTTCAATAAAACTTGCCAAAGTGGTTTTTCCAGCACACTGAGGCCCAACTATTCCGATGTTCATTTATTCTCCTTTTAACGGTGGTGACATAAACCTGGTTGCTATCTTCTCAGCTTCACGATTGACAATTTCCCAAAACCTCTCAGGCGTGGCTACATACAGATCAATGCTTATGTCAACAAGGTTTACGTCATTGATGATTGTTTTCTTTTTAATAATGATAGTATAGGCCATTTTCATTCTCAAAAATTCTTCGGCTCTAGCCATCACTCTTTTAGGTTCTCTCATATACTCTATATTACTTACGGTATACTGAGTCTTAAATCTTATTTCTTCTGGATTATTTTTATCACTCATAATTTCCCTCCATCAATTAATAATTTAATAATCTATTCTCCTTTGCTAAATAAATATTCCAATATTATCATGTTTTGCATTAAAATTTCTAACCGATTCTTGTGGTAAACAGACATTCTTTAAAGTATTATTCCCTACACCATGGGAAACTAATACTTCTCCAGTGGTCTCATTTTTGAAAGTAATTAAATATATTTTGGTGTCTTCGTCCATATCACAATTTCCCTCCATCAATTAATAATTTAATAATCTGTTTAGTCTTCTTAGTAATCGGCCGACGCTTGGATCGCATGTGCTCGACATGAGACAGGGAGCAATAAAGCGCCTCGGCCATTTGTTCATTGGTTAACCTTAACACCTTCTGCTGATCTCGAAACCACTTAGCATCAGTGATCAATTGTTTAAGTAATCGTACCATAATTTCTCCTTTTTAAAATGTGCATGGTCAAGGGCTTAATGACGGTGACCCATGCGCCACCAATGAATCCAGGAGCCACAAGAGGCATGAAAAACTCTTGTGAAATACTAAATAACGGAGCCCAAGCGCCTGAGTGAAATTGTGTTATCTGATCCCGGCAGCATGGGTCAATTGATCCATTTTAGAATGAAATAATTGATTCCATTTTCCTATGCACTCTTTATAAGACACTCGTTTAGAGGCTGTCAATCTCGATAATCTAATTAATGTCGTTTTGTTATTTCCGATGATCTGGGGACCATGTTCAGGATCAAGTAGTAAAATAACAGCATTAGCATATTTTACAGCGTCAGGAATAAACTTGTCAATTTGTTGTTCGTACATTGTTTTCATTCGTGGTGCCATTATTTAGTTCCCCTTTCTCCGAAGTCGTTTAGCTGCGTATTTGCCGGGTCGAGGTAGACACTCTTTTATTGTCCTCATCTCTCGCCGTGTCTGCTGTACTTCAGGATCTCGGTTCGGGTCGAGGGGAATCTGATGAAAAGGGAAATACCGTTCCTCATGTTTCTGTTCCTTCTCTTCCGTTTTCAGCCTGGAATGATACATTCCAGTTGATTCGTAGTGTTTTCTTACTCGATTTGCCATTTTATTATTTCTCCTTTTATATTTGAGACCAGAATAAATACCACACATAACCCCAAATGATAATCATCACGACAACATTGAACCAGCCGCCTTTATTTCTGTCGTTCATGATTTATTCCTGTTATTTAAGGTTTATCCCAATCAGGGCATTTTTCATCCAATACCATCTTCATTGCCTCCCATATCGTCGGCGGAGGGCCAGGGCTCCAGAGTTCTTTTTTCTCGTCGAAATTAACCACCCGTTGAATTTTCACGTCGTTATACGGGCAGGGGCCATCGTTAGCCCATCGACAAAAAGCTTCTTTATCGGGATGTGCTGAAGCGTCAAACCGCATTAATTTGATAATTGAAATGTCGGAGAGTTGCCCCCAATTAGCCAACAAAACCATAGTGGGAGCTGGCAGGTCGGCGTATCGAAGGTCGGCGTATCGAAGGTCGGCGTATCGAAGGTCGGCGTATCGAAGGTCGGCGTATCGAAGGTCGGCGTATCGAAGGTCGGCGTATCGAAGGTTGGCGTATCGAAGGTTGACGTCTCGAAGGTTGGCGTATTGCAGGTCAGCGGATCGCAGGTTGGCGTATTGCAGGTTGGCGTATTGCAGGTCAGCGGATCGCAGGTCGGCGGATCGCAGGTCGGCGGATCGCAGGTCGGCGGATCGCAGGTTGGCGTCTCGAAGGTCGGCGTGTCGAAGGTCGGCGTATTGCAGGTCAGCGTATTGCAGGTCGGCGTATTGCAGGTCAGCGTATTGCAGGTCAGCGTGTCGAAGGTCGGCGTATTGCAGGTCAGCGTATTGCAGGTCGGCGTATTGCAGGTTGGCGTCTCGAAGGTCGGCTCGGCTCTCGCCTTCATTTTTCAACCATTCCCCATGTTCAACTATAATTTCTTTTAATTGTTCAGAGGTATAATTTTTCATAACTTATCTTCTCCCTCGGTTAAATGGTTACGTTCATGTGTCCTTTCCCCAAACTTTGCAAGATGCCGTTCACAGGCATTAATGGCCAGCTTCTTAGTGGAATACTCGCAACACTCTCCGGCCCGGGTCTTCTCACAGCTGTTACCAAAATTAACCCATCCGTCCAGCTTGAAGTAGGCAGACCATAATTTTCCATATTTAGCAACTTTGTAGTTACTGCAATCAGAGCAATAAAAACTCTGAAAATGTTCTGTTACTTCTTGAAATTTCATAATCCCTCCTCCCTTCAATTAACGGGGTGCAATCACAGTTTTACATTTAGGACAAACTAATAAATCAACAGTTCCCTCATATCTGCTCTTTTTGTCTACTGTACTGTATCTGGTATACTCCAATTTTGAATATCCATCGTTGGAGCCAGCTTTTATTACTGACCATTCTTTTTTATCAGCCCAATACTCACAAGATGGACATCGATGGTGATTTTTGTAAAGTCCTGTGTCCGGTAGATCATCTCTCATAATTTACTTCTCCCTCGGTTAAAATTAACACCCTTTACAATGACCTCAAATTCTCATTTAAGAGCATTATAAAAGGCTCACAGCCTGAGCATACCCAACATACAAAACCAGGCTGTGAGATGAGTTTTTAAGCTCATAATTTCATATTATCCTCCTGTATTGATGGGTTATTTGGTGACTCTCACAATCTTAATATTGCCTGCATCAGTGCCCCAAGGTTCACAGCCGAATGATTTACCAAAATAGACTAAATCATCTTCAGTTATTTCTTTTAAAACCTCATCTTCAAGACAATCATGGTCAAACAAATGGTCAACTGACCCATAACGATTCTTGTTACCAACAGCTTTAAAAATAGGTCGGTAAAAAACGTCAATCCCTTCAAATTTGATATTCATGATCGTGTTCTCCTGGTGTGATGGTTATCTATCTATAAAATCCCAAGTAATATTGTTGCCTTTGGTATTAATCGGAGTCTTCCAAGGCTTACCCTTCTGATCTAAGTTCTGACCTTTGAGCTTGTTTAATTGTTTTTTGAACTCAGCCAGCTTGTCAGAATTAACTACAAATGAACTCTGACCGACTTTAAAAAAATATCCTGGTCCGTTTAAACAATCAGGATCTGTCACCAGGGCCTGATTGACTTGGTGCAGGAGTTCTTTTTTAAATTCTGCAGGTTTCATGGTATGAGGTCTCCGTCTTATATGTACAATTTATGTTGTCTTTTGTCACATACTTCACGTGCGGCTTCTGTTTTACCTAAATAATAAGCTATCCGTAAAAGATCAGCTTCCGCGCTATCTTCCCAATTATCACCTAATGCCAATTTAATCCGATCCAATTTAGTCATTGTCTATCCTTCCTCTACCGTAAAATGTTTTTCTATCATATCAATATCCGCGTGTCGCTCCGCCCAAGTTAACGCCTCCGCCTCGCTTAATACCGTGATACCCTCTCCCTCGCTACTCATCCCGCCGTAACTCTCTGAGTATTCAGTCATTGCTCCGCCCTCACCAGCCAGGAAGAAGCGCCCCTTTTTAGTGAGGTACAATCCCTTATCCAGAAAGCCAAAGTCTGACCTGCTCAGGCCGTTTCCGTAAGTCCCGATTAGTGTGGCTGTTTCCGTGTTATACGTTTTTCCGTCAATTATCCGTTTCATGGTCTGCGCTCCTAGTTAAAAGGTTAAATGCTCTTGCCGTCCATTTCAAGCCGAAAGGATTGTTTTAGTTGCTTCCTTACGATTCTGCATTTTCTGGCGTAATCACCTAACAAGTTATATAGATGTAGCTCTTTGCCTTTAATGTCTCGTCGGGTTAATGTCTCGTCAGCTAAAACTTTTTCTACCAGCTCTTTTATATTCATTGATTCAGTCATGATCTGTATTCTCCTAGTTAAAAGGTTAAATTTCAGCCTACACTCAAGAGCCTAATCCAGAAGTAGGGGGTTGTCAAGTTTAATTTTATTATAATTTTATAATTATCTTGTGACCACCGGAACTAACATTATTTACGCACAACTATTAATCTGTATATATAATATATAAGATACTCGATATAGTGGTTCTGAGTTCTGCGATTTATAATGTATGTAAGTATTATTAGGTATGATTCTATTGTATACAATCTTGTTTATGATGTACAGCGCGTAACAATTACCTGGGCTATTGTAAGTGTGCAATATTATTGAGAGAAACATTGTTATAAAATATAACTGCGTCATTTGTTGCAGTTTAATGATTGTATACAATGGAAATTAGTGAATTGTTTAAATTGTTGTAATCATTATCAAAATCCTATTTCGCCGTAATATAGGTAGTTTTATCCCTACGGGCAAATCAATGTTGATAACTCACCAGAATTATTAAAGAATAGTATATTATACTGTAGAGATAGCTAAATGTATCCCTACAGGGGTTATCTATCAGATATTATTAAGAAAAATAGTGTTATGCTGTACCCCTGTAGGGATACATTGCTATGTTTAGCTAGCGGGAAGTGTGCATTTTCATACTATAATAGTATTGTTATAAATATGTTGTTACGCGCTGTGCATCATTAATACTTGAGCATGGTGTGTGGATTAGTCACGCGCTCCAGCATCTCAGTTTGAGATCGATGTATATATGTCTACAGTGAAATGGGGGAGTTATAGCAATTACGAGGAGTTATAGACATTTGTATAATGTAATATGTCTACAGTGGGATGGGATTTTGATAATGATTGTGAGGAGTTACAGGATTGTATACAATATGGGGGTATCCCTGCGACATAACAGAAGAAAGGATAATGATTACAGAGACTTGGAGAGCGCAAGGGGTATATCCCTGCGGTGGGGCTGGCAATCGTTAATAAATACATACACTTAATCCCCGTAGGGATACATATACCGGGGTTTACAGCGAAATGGAATTTCGTCAATAAATCCGCTGATTTAACGA
>Ga0307992_1000322_pt1 | contig 30749 bp, 34 predicted proteins | sample EllFjometagen133_FD_203162 | JGI IMG/M metagenome (GOLD analysis project Ga0307992, IMG submission 203162) | Marine microbial communities from Ellis Fjord, Antarctic Ocean - #133 | ecosystem: Environmental > Aquatic > Marine > Unclassified | place: Southern Ocean | collected 2014-10-08
CCATTTCCGGATCGACGCCTGCGATCCCGGCGATTTTATCAATCAGCTTAGATTTCGCGCTCGGTGTCGGCTTTGTTTTGCCTTTGCCTGTGTCTGGTTCATCGAACATGCTCTCCTGAACCACAGTCAGTGCATCTTGCTTACGTTGCTTTTTTTCTTCTTCTCTACGATCCCTTTCCCGGCGCCTCAGTTCTACCCCTTTTTTATCGAAGATTCGGATCATGTTTTCCAAATCTGTTTCCATGGCAGCGATCATGCCGCCGAATGGCCCGCCTTCACCTGATAGTAATTCCGACATACCACCTGTAGCGACCGCAATAATTACACGTCCCATTTTAAAAAATCCGATAAGGACCATATCGATACCGATCAACAGCCCTTCCCAAAATCGTGTGTTTTCTTCCAAGGCCTCACCCAACACATATAATGTGCCCACAAGCAAAACCAATGTCGCAGCCACAATCGCATACGGGTTTGCCATCCCAGCGATATTGAAAGCCCATTGTGCGGCTGTCGCGACCAGCGCCGCTGCAGAGAAACCTTTAAGAATAAAGGCGGCTCCGCCAAACAATAAGGTCTTACCCATTGCAAACATTGCCTGCAAACCGATCGTGAAATAGTAGCCTGCAATGGCCCAAAGGATCGGTTTGAAACTGGAAAGATACTCAATCGCCTTGGCCGCATATCCGATGCCGGTTGCAAACAGTGCTATACTGTATGCCGCAGCCAAACCAAAACCGACAATGACATTTTTCAACCCGTAGAAATCGCCGGAGCTTTCATCTGTGGTTTTCTTCGAAGTGATACCAAACGCCTCAAAAACATTTATCATCGCATCGCCCATTGCGCTAAGTGCCGTGTCGAATGGTGCAAATGCTGCAATGATCGCCGGAACGACAATAGCAATGCCGTCTTTGAGCCCCCTCCATGCTGTACGCACACGCTTTCCAAAAGTGCCCGCATCATCTGAGTACATCTTATAAACACGGTACAGCCCGTAGGCCACGAGGCCGACCGCAACCAGTATCGGCAAAGCTGCGACGAAGGAAGACCAAACTGCCGTAGCGGCCTGGGTGACCGCCACCTTCAGCACGCCGAATGCGCCGGAGGTTGCGTACGCGGCCAAGCCGGCTTCGCCTGTAGCGAACATTAAACCTTGCAATGCAAGGCCGCCCATACCTGCGGTCAAAAACATAAGCCCGAACACGCTGGCAAGCACCGAGACGGCGGCCGCTGTGCCCAAGATGACACGACCGAACACTTTATTCTCCTTCACCAAACCGATAACGACATTGAGCCATTCATATAGCCTCCCCACAATCTTCGAGAGGAACGGAACTACATCGAGGCCCAAAAGAACGCCTAAAGTCTCCATCGAACCCGACCAAAGCAGCTTGACACCCCACCAGGTTTTCAGTTGCTCCTCGGCAGCGGCCCGGGCCGCTCCTTTTGAATCTTTAAGCATACCGACATACGCTTTCAATGCCTCGCCTCCGCGCAACGCTTTTTCTTCTTCGGTTCTGCCCCAGGCTTCTCCAGAGAACTCTTGGACGGACTTCAACACATCCTGCGCTTGCATACCGAAAAGCGTGAAACCAACAAGCGCCTGGCCCTCCTCTGTTTTAATGTTGGACATCGCATCTGTAATATCCGAAAGCACATTTAGCGTGCCTCTGAATTTTCCAGTGTCGTCAAAAAATTTAAGTGGTTCGACTTCGCCGCCGCTGCCGGGAATCTCCTCGCCCAACGTATCCATGAGCGTTTGGATTATTTTACCTTTTGACCGCTTCCGCATTTCCCCTTCGGTCGCGGTTTCGTAAGCCTTTATCAACTCAGGGGGAATTTCGGCGACCCGTTTCTTAAACTCCTCCTTGGAAAACCCAAATGCGTACAGCATCCCGGCGGCCCCGTCTTTTGTACGGCGTTGCACTTTTGTGATCTCCGTCATACGACGATAAAAACCGATTACCGCATTCCCGAGTTGAGCTGGGAGCTTTCCCATGTACCGACCGGCCGCGCCAATGCCGATGATCTCCTCAAGTCGCACTCCTTCAAACAGTTTCGGCGCGGAGCCGATCGCACGCATGTACGGAGCAAGCTCTTTTGGGTGAAAAGGCGCAGTGCGGATCGCCGTCGCAAACTGGTCGGCAACATCTTGCGCTTCGGCATTCGTGTCTGAAAACTTATTGAGGATCATACCCATGACTTCGGACGTGCCGCCAAGATCGAGCTCGCCGCCTGACAACGCAACAAGATCGAGGGTGCTTCGCAGAGACTTCAAGGCGCGGTCGGTCGCAAGACCGGCTGACTTCAACTCATAAATACCTTCCGCTGCTTGCGTGGGTGTGAAGACTGTTTCCATACCAGTCTGCAAAGCGAAGTCCCGGTACTCCTTCATTTCCTCTAGGCCGGCGCCGGTGACGAACTTCACATCCGTCATTTTCTTTTCAAAGCCTTCGGCAACGGAAACTGACTTGCCAATTACGCCGTCATAGACTTTGCTCGCAGCGCGAAGCAGGCCGTAACCAATAACCATCTGACCCGCTGCACGCATAAAGCCGGCCTGCATATCGTTTGAATGCTTGCGAACTCCTTCGGCGGTTTTCTTGGCAACTCTTTCGGTATTGTGAAGCGATTGGCTGGCGATACTGGCGCCTGCGACCATGCCTTTCGCATCGACGTCCAGTATTACGCCTAGCAGGTATTGCTCGCCCCCTCGCATGCCTGGCATCTTGCCTCCAAAAAAATACGGCCACCGCCTCTGATGCAGGCGTTGTGGCCGTATTCCTTAACTTGGTTCTTTATCGACGGCTCGCGTTACTTGCTTGCTTCTCGGCGTTCGTTCTCGTACAGCTCCTCTACAGACTTAATATACTGTTGTCGGTGCTTGGTTTTCAACCGCATCACGTCCTCGTGCGTCCAACCGAAACGCTCGCCCAACAGCACTACCCCGTAATGGAGTCCGTTGAGGATATTTCGTTGTACCTCTGCCTCGAAGAAAAAAAATCGTTTAGGCTCACCTGCCTGAAAACTTCGCGCCCGCATGTGTGTTTCCGCACGACGCGTAACTGCAACCCTGGGAGATGTGCAAGCAGCGTGTCGGACAAGTATCTCCGATCTGTCGAACGAAGCGCCTTGATCGTAAAGGTGGTGATTTCCAACTCGCCGATGTGCGTGACGCATTGCTCTAGCATTTTCGAGCTGCCCAACGCCATGTTCTTTTGCGCGAACGGTGCAACTTGCTCTTGGATATACCCAGTCGGGATTCGCAATTCGCCTTTTTTGTGGACCGCTTCGCCTTGATTCAAGCCACGGACAAGCTCGAACGGGATGACTGGCGGCATGTTCGCCGGCCATTGTTTGATCGGGATGTCCGCCAAATGAATGATCTCCGTCCACTCTTCATCGCATTCCGCGCAGTAGTAGTCCATTTCCAACGCGTCGATGTCGGGAGAAAGCGCATAGATACCGCGAGCGAGAACATCCCGATCAGGCTGAAACATGCGAAGAACCACGTCTTCCGGAAGCAGCGCGTTCGGATTGTCCTTTGCTTCGACCACACCGGGGATTTCCTGAATCGCTCTGCGAAGGAGAATGGTGAGCGCCTTGCCAGGGTTTCCTTGCACACCCGGAGAGCCCATGTTTTCTTCGTCCAGCCCACACATCTCGTCGATGCGGACTTTTGTGTAACGGGCGCCCTCTTTTTCAACACCGATCGCAAGCTCAACCCATTCGCTGGCGATTACTTTGGGCGCTTCAATACGAGTAATCTCAGACATGTTTACTCCTTGTAAATACTAGCAGCCTACACTTTAGAGCGTGTCCTACTGCGCAGGGCTGCCGTTTCGGTTCTGTTTTAACTGCTTACTTAGCCGCCGGCAATACCCGAATCGTAGACGGCCAGGCCCGAGTGTGCAAGGACCAGACGTTCCTTGTACACATCACCGCCTAAACCTTCCATATCATCGAACTCTTGCTCCGGCGGGAACGCTTTGCGAAGAACAAAACACTTGACTCGATTTCCCGCTTTGTCTTTCAGGTAAATCTTGACCTTGTGCTTGTACGACTCGTCGGAACCTCCCGTGGCGCCCATCGTACCGTCGTCCGTGTTGGCAACCCTCTTCGCATCCTTGACCTGCGCGCGCCAAGTGCGAAAGAAATTGCCGGACGTGCTTGTATCCATACCACGTTCGAGAGTCACGTTGTCGTACTTGGTGAGACCCGGGTACTTATCCGCCGTTTCCGGATCGTCACCTTCTCGGTACTCGGAGATGTCATCCGCTTCTTTCAATCCTTTGACAGACGAAAAGCCGCCGACCGGACCAAGGCCTTCAACTTCGACATCGTACATAAAGTTCAGAATCTTAGCCATTTGCTACCTCCTCGCTTACGCGGATCGTTCAACGGTAACGCCGGTGGTCTTCTTATAGGCCACCCGCCACACAACGTACTCAGACGCTTTGGTGGGAGCTGCGCCAAATTCGCCAATCTGGTAACCCCCATCAATGTCGTCCTGCGTCATGGTTTCATCGGGAACACCGAGCTTCACATAGAAGGCTTCCGCGTCCGTATCCCCCGCAAGACCGCCAGCCGCGCGCACCCGTGAAAGGAAACTGATGAGACGTTCTTTCGACGTATTCCATGCACGTACGTTGTTACCACGGAAAAGCGCCCAGGTGGACTCACGCTTGGCCGTCTGCTCCAACATGATAAACAGCCGGCAGACATTGGACTGGTAAAAGTCCTTCTGCGTGGAAAGCGATCGCAAGCCCCAGGCGTAGATGCCCGGTTGCTTCGACGGCGATTTCCGAATGCAGTTGACTCCCGCCGGATTGAGAATATCCTGATCATCGCCATCGCGCTCATACTTGAGCCCGTAAATGCCGCGAAGTTTGCCGAAATCTTCCTCGCCCGCGCTGGCTTCCCAAACCTGGGCAGGGTCGCCGGCCTTCGACATTTTATCGACACGCGCCTTGAGGCCAACAATCGCACCGGAAGGTGGAATGTACTTCATCGGCACTTTGCCTTTGCCGATCGGATCGAGAACCTTGATCATCGGTTCCCACAACTCTCCGAACTCGGTCGCGTAACCGCTGTCAATACGGTTGTCGACAACACTTTGCGGATCTTCGGCATCGAGGGCGTCGCCCACGAAGAAAATGTCCGCGCGTGTTTGCATGTAATCGAATGCTGTGGTCAGCACTATTGCGTTCGCACCCGGCATGCACGCCAAGCCAGCATCCCAAATACTGCGAGCCGCGTACAAGCCGGAATACCCTGCCGAACCGCCAATCCGATCAACGTCCGTAAGCCCGTCACGCTCGCTGGTCGCGCCTGTGAGTGCGACTGCGGTTGCCACGGCCACCGGAAATCCGTCCCCGTACAACGCGATCGGGACAGGGACGATATCGAGGTCTTCCAGTTCGATGTACCCCGAACCTGTGTCCTCATCGTTCACGATCGTTTCGTAGTAGTTGTCCGCATCCGGATTCTGCGAAAGCTGCGACCATGCCGACTCGACCAGCCTACCATCGAGATAGACCATGATTGTAAATTCGAGACTTGCGACTGTGGTCGTGCCGGCAGCAAACGCATCGCCCAACGCCGAATCCAAATGGGCGTAAACGTCGAAGAGACCGGTGCCTGCATTGAACGTGCGATCAAGCTGGGTGACGATTCGATTAATCGGAGTGCCATCGTCGATCACCAGTATCTGACCAACCTGGTACCCGAACGTCGAAGGGATTTTGATCTTGGTGTCGGTGAGCACGCCGCTTACCAAAAGGTCGCTACCTGCGCCGCGCGATTCCCGCATGGGATCCGCTTTCAGGGTGTAGGACAAATGGTTGCCCAACGTGCCGTAGTACTTGCCCCACACCTTCATCATGTTTGTGCCGACCGAACCATCCGAGCCTGTTTCGTTTACGCCGGCGGCACTGAAACCCCAATCGACAAACGCAAGGTTCCCAGCAAACACGCCGGTATCCGTGAAGGTGATTTCGTAAACCGCGCCTGCAAGGGCGGTGTAGAAATTCACACGCAGCGGAGTGCGATTGGCGTTCACCAAAATGGTGCCGGCGGACTCAGCTTCGACCAACGCTTTGATCTCGGCAATCGTAACACTCATGTTGTTAGCGACGTTGCTGCCTGGCGTAACCGCACCACGCAAGCCGTCCACGCCGAGAGTCCAACCAAAAGCCGTTGTAAGCCCGACCGTGGCGCCCGGAAGTATCCGAATGTACGAAGCAGTGCCGCCAATGTCGTGCGTCAAGTACATGAAGTTGGTGCCAAGATCGTGTCGCGCCTCAAGCAGATCGACATTCTGGTTGATCATATCAACCACTTCTGTTGCGGTGTAGGTTGTGCCGCCACCGCCACCCGGGAAATCGACCGTGTAGACTTGGCCGTTTTCCGCAGTCTGGATATCGAATGTCCAGGTTTCGCCGATGGGAACAGTGAGCGTCACCAACGGCGGGATCGGAAGCACGCCCGTTGCCAATTCTTCCTGGTACGCGATGATATCCGTGGTCACATCGGTCGGACCGACCGCGTCGGTGTAAACCAACTGCAACTGCTGCAATCCCGGTTCCATCGGCCAACCGCCGAGATACGTGGCCGCAGCGGCCGTGCCCGCCATGATCGCGGGGGCGTCGGCACCTGCGATAGAAAGGTGGCTAGCAGATGCCCGGGTAGCGTCGACCGCATCTTTGATTTGCACGTCAGTCATCTTTGCCAAACGGACCAGATAGACAACGCCTGTTTTGGCTTGAAGCTTGGCCTGAATGAAGAATTGCTCGACTTCGTACATCCCGTAATTGGGAGCACCGCCGGTCTCGTCTTCCAGATACCCGCCAAAATCCACAAAGGCGGAATCGAAACTACGAAACTTCGTGGGTTCATTGATCGGACCCCAACCGAACGTGCTGTAAATAATCGCTGTCGATGTATCCACAGCCTCGACCGCACCGCTTCCCGCCTGCGCAATACGTTCGGTGTATGCGTCAGGGTGTTGGTAGCTTGCCATGAAACTCCTCCTTCGTTCGTCGTAAGGTGGGTTGCCAGGCGTGTCAATTACTTTGAGGGCCGTGTACGTTATGCCTGCTTGTCAACCGAAAATATACTCTGTCTTATCTGCAATCGTCAATCGCAGAATTATTCATCTATTTCTCGCCATGCGACCTTGCGCGTATCCAACTCACGCACATCGCCGCTGAAATTCCAAATCCTCCCCCAAAGCATCACATCTGTGATAACTGAACGCAATGCGTCTGTGGCAACTTGGCCTAATCCATCCCAACCTGGGTCGATCGGGACTGGCGTGCCGCAACCGGGCGGTGGTTGGACGACGGCGCTTGGAATCACGCTACCCTCGTCGTCGACCACCGGTATTTTCGCAGTTGTGTCCTCGCCCGTAAGATCCAAACCGTAATAGATGTCGTAGACCCAAGAGCGCAAATAAATCGTAACGTCGTTATACGCTTCTTTCCGTAACGAGGACGTGCCACTTTCCATCATCCATAACATTCGATACGGCAAATGGAACAATGGTAATACCGGGCGCTGCCGTGGAAACAAACGCGGCATCCGATTCGTAAATTCGCGGTCTTGGTTCCGGTCGCTCGCAACCCATGCAGTGAGGCGGTAAGTGGCTATACGCCACTCGGGCTCTAAACGCGCAACCTCAACAGTCTGTGTGCCGCCTCCCGGCAACTCTACCTCGACATTTGTTGGAGGATCGTCGTAAATTGTACCGCCGCCTTCAAACCGCGAAGGATCGCTGCGATCTCCTAAATTCTCAATTGAAATACACGGGTAGGTCGGTGTAGCTGTTGTTTCTTCCGTTGACGGGTTCTCGACATACACTTCGACCTTCCTACCAAGCACCGTAGGAAATGCCGCAAGCATTATAGTAAACAGGGCCAAGTCTATGTCGCGCGATGCGCAAATTTCTTCGGTCATTATCTCCACCGCAAAGAAACGTTACTCAGAGACTGCCATTCCGGCATGTCTTGAATACGATCAAACAACGGCTCCCACATCTTACGAGCAGGGACTTTAATATTGCCGTGCTCCAACCAGCCCGCGACTTTCTGCAACGGTTCGCCTGTGCGCGGCTCCTTCACATTAGCTGGGCCCACCCGCGCCTGCAAATGAAGTTTAGCGCGGATCCGAACTTCAATCGTAACATTCGACAGGTACGCGCCTGAATCGTAAAAAGGCATCGTATGCCCTTTACGTGCGACCGTAGTTGCGGCTAACGGCGGTCCCGCATGCACGCCAGAACTCAAATCGCGGAGCGCCTGCTGCTGTACCGCCACCAGTAGTCGCATGGCGTCATCAAATTTACCCTTGGCGAAATCCCCACTTTCCATAAAACGCAAAGCTCTTTCGAGCTTATACCAGTGCCCATATCTCCAATTACGCTTCGCCAATGGGGTTCTCCTTGACGAGCAGCTTGCCCAATGCACAAACCATCGTGCAACCTGTTTTCACTTCACCTGTCGCATGTACGCGAATAATCCGGTAAACCTCGCCATCTTTTTCAATCCTGTCTTTGCTCGTGATCCAAAGTGCGGCTGGGTATACGACGGCGGGGAACTTACGCTCTAATTCCAACCGGGAAAAGAGAAACGCCATATCAACGTCTTCATCTTTGCCAATGATACTCATCGTTTCTTCGCTTGGATTACTTGTCGCCCGACCATTGACTTCGAGCGGGGCTTTGAACTTGGGCCTGCGTGTTTTGTACGGATCAAGCGGTGCCGTTTCCGCGCCGTCGAAAATGTGCACCAACAAAGCTCGCCCAAAGCCGCGCGAACCGGCGCCCAGTCGGGTGTCTATGGCGCTTTTGATTTGGGCTTCATTCAACGCCATATCAAGTGACTACAACGCTGATCGCGGAACCGTACAGCGTTATGTTGTTGTCGTTTTCCACCGCTAACCGAAAACCGTGCGCGCCAATTACCAACGTCTGTGTAATCTCCGACTCTGTGACGTGATTATCCGTCTCATTGACAAGCACCGTCCAAGTGCCGCTGCCCGGCGCTTTCCATTCAATGATGTACCGGTAAAAATGGTCGCTGTATGTCGTCGGCCATGTGACAGTGATGACGCCGGCGACGTAGGTAACTGTAGGGCTTCCTGCAGGAGCTACGCCCCGATCCAAACGTCGATCTGAAATTCGCCCGTCGTGCAGATTATCTTTTCGCATAAGGGGGTGCGAAGTAACCTCGCCTCGCTGCTTTCCGGGACCGCGATTTGCCGTTTCGCCGTCATATTCCCGTTGCAACGTTTCCGCCAACCGATACCAATAACTGGGACCGTATAGGTCGCCCCTCTGCTGAGACAAAACTGAAAGGTCTGGGACTGTCAACTGCGACACGTCGCCTACATCCGAACCTTCGCTCGGATCAGTAGACTCAGATGCGCGTACGTAACACACTTCAATTGTCGCCAGCTTTTGGAGCAAGAACTCATACTCAACTGGCATCGTTTCAATCGTCCACGGGGTGGCCGGCTGAAAGTCGAACTGCAATTTACTCAAAGCAAATTCAACAGCTCGCACGTACGTCGCATCTGCGTATAACGGATCCGTTGACAAGTAACTGAATAACCAACTGGCGCCTGGCGTAAAAGCGACTGGAAGCAGCTCAAGCGTTGACTCATCCACGAAATCCCAGTGAGCCACCAGAACTTCGGTTCCGTCTTGTTTCAGTAATTGCGCTTGCGCCTTATCCTGAAACGCTTTCCACTTGAGCGTTGTGCGGTGTGGTTCTCCCGAGCAGAAAGTAACCAGCGCGTTAGAACGTGGGACAGGACTTGGCGGCGGGGCCTCGTCCCGTACACGTCTACGAACGTCGCTTATTACACTTGCCAGATCAGCCAATGTTCATCCTGACTGCGCGTTTGCCGTTTACCAGAATGTTCGCAGCCTCTTTCGGGACGCGTCTCGTTTGCCCTTCCACCAGGTCGAACGTAAGCACACCGATAACACTGCGTCCGGACTTGAGCGCACGAATTGTCACCCAAGAGCCGTTGTCGTCTTTCACTTCGGGGCGAGTCTGCACCTTTGTGGTGACCGGAATCGCTTCTTCCACCTCCGGAACCTCCACGGGCACCTCGGGCGCTTTGGGTTCGGGTTCAAGCTCATCCGGGATCGGCACGCCTTCTTCGTCTTCGCCTTCTCCTGTCTTCGTGGCGTCGACTGACGTATCGTCCATCTTTGGATCCCCAGAGGGTTTGCGTGTTTTCTTTCCCATACTGTACTCCTGTGTCCGTCGCGTGCTTAGGTGGTTTCGCCGAGCACCACACACTCATCGTGCAGCATGCCGGCACCCATAATCGTATACCACGCCAGGCCATGTTTACGGCCGTAGTCCATGACACCGTTGTCCCGAAGCTGGACCGGCAGCGCTGTCGCATGCCCGTAACCGCCCTCGCCCAAGAAGGCGCAACGATACACATCCTTGGCGTCGGAACTGGCACCCACCATCGTCGCATCGTAGCCGACCGAAGCCGCCGCAGCCGCACCGTTACGTTGGTTGTTGGTGCTGATGAAAACCACGTCCTGCCAGCGACCCAGCTCGCCGTTGAACAACGCGCGGGTGTTGGCGTAGCTGTTGGCCGCAACCCACTCGGGATCTTTCGACAAGCCCGAAGCCTGATGCGGATGACAGAAGCAAACGTAGAAGTCCGCGTTGAACTTCGGCGCATCGTTGGTTTGCAGAATCTCGACAGCCCGACGAATCAAAGGAACGTCGAACAGATCATCCACGGTCAGCAAGTTCCGAAGAGCTCGCTCACCCGCGTAGATCAGATTCGTGCCGCTGTCGACCACGTCCCGCAGTGTGCGGTCCAAAATCTTCGCGTAGTTGCGGCCGAGCAACGTCGCGGCTTCTTCCAGTTGGTCGTCGCGGGCCAGCTGGAGCAGCTTTTCGCGGATGCCGATCGCGTTACCGAACTCGGTGACGGTGATCGAATACCGCGATGCAGCCAGATGCTGCTCGGTCATGTCCTTGTCTTCTTGCAACTCGCCGCCGCCATCGATGTCCGCATACTGCGTAAAGATGACGTTTTGCCCCGGCTCCACACCAAGCTCGGTTTTCTTTACCGCGAACTCTTCGTAGCGCATGATGGGCAACGCCGCGTGCTCGATGTCCAGAGAATAGACGTCCAAGATAGCCTGCGGCAATGCAACAACAGCACCCGCAGTCGAGACGCCAGCGTAAGTGCTACCAACCATTATGTAACTCCTTAATCAAACGACGCGGAAGGCGGCAAGACCCAATTACCGTTCGCCTATCCGCAGTTTAGCCGCTGCCAGTAACTCCGCCTTTCGTTCGGCGTAAGCCCGGGGGTCTCTCTCGCGGACCAGACTGGCCCGATCTTTCGTGTTTAACGGTAGCGTGTTTGCGAACCCTTCGGGGCCGGAAGACGGCGACAAGGGTTCCGGAACATTCACGCCCAGCTGTTTCTTCACTTCCGCCTCTGCCGCAGCGATAATTGCCTCTTGTTTCGCTTTGGCAACGACGGTTGCTGCGTCAAGCTCCGCCTCACTTGAACCCATAACCAGGTCTGCTGTGTGCGAAATACCGTGATCCCGCAACAGTTTTTCCCGATAGGTGTCCAACTCTTGGGTACGAATGCGAAGGGTTGCTTCTTCGGCAACCGCGTTCATCGTCTGCTGAGTCTGATCGGTCTTCTGTTCGGCGACGCGTACTTGTTGCCTCAATTCCTCAATCTCGGTAGCAGTCGTGTCCCCGATAACCGGGGCCGCGGGTACGGGCGCAGGCGCCTTTTCGGCAATGGCGACACGCGCAGAAAGCTCATCTTTCTCCTGCGCAAGCGCGGCCTTTTCAGCTTGCAATGCAGAAATCATGCTCTGATGTTTGCTTTTCTCGTCGGCGCGAATCTTGTTCAACAGAGCATCCCCAACCAAGTCAGCCTTTGGCGTTGTGGCAACTTGCGGGGGTGTGATCGGAGGTACAGGCGCTGCAACCGGAGGAACCGGAGCAACCACGGGTGGGGTTTGTTCTTTGATTTGTTCTGTGTTGGGAGGGGTCCCGGGCGTAACGGGTATCTGATCGGTGCCAGTCATGTCTTTCTCCTGTGTTTGCGAAATTTCGCTGTTTATCCGCCGGGGCTGTTCTTCTTGCCTTTGCGGACTGTCGGACCTTGCTTGGTGGGCTCCTTGCCAACCGTGCCGACTTTGTTGACTCTCCGGCTACCCTTGGTGACGCCGGAAAACTTCGGATGGGTGCCGCGATCGTACTTCTCGCCGGCCTTGCCTTCGTTCCCTTGCGATGGCATGTGCTTCTCCTTTCGAGATAGTGGGTGGACTGCACTATTTGTGTAATACGTATCCGAGTTTGCTTATACTTGTCAAACTGGTTCTCAAAAAGCACTTCGTACAGATTTACGGGAGCTGATAAAAACCTTGCGACTGCCCATACTGTAACGCGCCGGTGAGCATTCTTTTCAGCATGCGGGTGCCTGGATTACGACGATCCATTTCCTGAATAATTGCCTGCGCCTTGTCAACAAGCTGTTCCCATGTTTTCCCGTTTGTGGCTCGATGTGCTTCTCGCAAAACCGCCTCAGCAATTGCTACTTGACTCATAAATCTTCGTCCTCGTCTTCGGAAGTTCCCAGTTCCGGCAAAGTCTCCCATTCGACAACGGGGCCCACATATCGAGTTGTATCGAAAAAGTCTTGCATGATCTGCGTTTTTTTCAACATTTCCTGATCGGCGTCTAGCATTACGGAAGCCCTTTAATTTTACGCAGTAACGCTTGCTGTTCTTCCCAGCGGCTCCAAACCGCAGGATCTATGTAACTGCCCTTGGCAACAGCCGGGGTATTGCCCAAATGGCTCGCCACCGATTCGACCACTTCCTTTTGCACAGTCGCAAACTCTGCTGCCGTGGTTGGAATAGGCCGCGCAGCGACTTCTTCCAGAGCTCTCGCTGTGCCATTCCAAGTGCGAAAATCTTTGACCTTAAAATCGCCGGCTATCTTTTTCACATAGCGACGAAGCCTGGTAGATGCAGTGTCGAATAACGCGCCGCCTTTGGCAACCCGAGGACGAAGAAGCTTTGCTAATTCCGCGTCGTCCAAGACCTTGTGAATCTTGACACCCTTCTTACCTATGAAATTAAATTCAAGCCGGCTGCCGGAAATCTTGACATGCTCCGCTTGCAATGTGGAGGCACCGTACGCCTGGGTCGTAGCGCCGGTCTCCGCCATACTGCCAGGTCGGAAGCCTGTTCGGTCGATAAGCCGCAGAATAACCGCCTCTTCATCTCCTGCTTCGATACCTGCGGCAATCTGCTTGCGAATGTCGGGGAGCTTCTTATCGAAGGCGCGCAGCCGTGCGAACTTCTCGGCCGCTTTTTCTTCCGTGTGCATAGAACTGTACAGGTATTGCTTCCTGCCTTTAACGTCGAAACCGACAGCTTGCAAACCCGAATTAGGATCAGGGCTGAGACGTACATCACGCCAAGCAGGGGGGACACGCAACTCTTTTATGCGAGCTGCCGCCTGCTTACTGGCAACCTTTCCTTTACCTGATCGCCATACCTTGTCCTCACCCATCGTAAGGGCATCGTCAGAAAGATCAGCAGCCCTTGCTCGCGTCTGTGATACTGCTGTTTTCTTGTACGCAGCAACTCTGCTTTTCGCAGATGTCACGAGCTTCGCTCTAGTAGCCTTTGCCGCTGATGCGCGAACGGAAGTTTTCGTTGCGGCCTTGGTCATTTGACCGGTACTGGTTGGGACGGCCTTTGTCCCGATATCTTTCCACGCAGCACTGGCTTTCTTTTCCAAATTTTTCAACAGTGATAACATCTTGCGTTCATCTGCTGCCGTCTTCATTTCATGGTACCTGTAACCAAAATCATCTGCCTCGTCGAAGGCCTGGGCAAACCCATTGTACTGCTTCAAGGCGTAACGTCTGACCGTTTTCTTGTCCAAGCCGCGGGTGTAGCGCAAAAGTATGGCTTCCATCCGATCGCCGCCGGTAGATGCTTTCAACAAGTCGGTTGCTACTGTTTCCACCGACTGTTTGCCTGGCATGCCTTTCACAACTTTTTGGAAAAACTTCACTTCTTTATCGTACGCACCGCCGTAAATTTTGAAACCTTTAACTCCCCGAAAAACGTCGCGCGTCATACTTCTCGCTAAGGACTCAACAACGCCTTCTTCCCAGTACAGGAAATTGTGTAAAAACGGGTTCCCGGCGGCTTTACTGACACTGTGCAGACCTTCGTGAATGTACGCCCCTACAACGGATTCGCCATAATCGACCGCAGCCACAGCATCGTCAAACAAGTACATCAAGTCTTCTGATAACTGCGGATTAATAAAAACTTCCTTCGTGGTCGGCACATACATCCCGTCAATACTTCCAGCTCGGCGACCCACTGCCTTTTTCCAATCTTTAGCGTTGCCGAATGTTCGATATTTGGCTGTAACCTTAGAACCAGTCTGCTCATGAATCGCTTTTTTGACGAACTTCACCAAATCTTCTTCGTCCGCTAATTGTTCTGTGTTGAGCGGAGTCAGTTGCCCAGAAACGCGCGAGCCTCGCGCACTAGCAACTCGCGATCTCGCAGTACTTTGCGCACGCTTCAAAAACTCTACTGGGCTATGAGACAAACCTGCCCGCCGTGACAGAATGCCCAAATTACTTATTCGCGTGCTTGCAATTTGCTCCATCTCTTTTCGCACGGCTGCGGTGCGTTCTGCTATTTTCGGCGCTGCCAGTCTGCCCGAAGCGCGCTTAGAGGCGCCCACCGGCTCCGCCTGACACCCGCACCAGGGATGCGGGTGACTGGGTAATGAATCAATGTGGTAGACACCTTCTTCTTCGTCGACCGCAATTCCCAAACGCGCCAATATTCGCAACTGTTCAGGATGTCGTGTCAGTGCGTACCGCTCGCATATTTCATCCCCGCCATACCACGGGTGGTTGAAGCCCAATACCCAACGTAGTGCGAGAACGCCGGCGTCTGCGTACACCCGCTTCTGCTGCTCTTTGTCTACCACCCCCATCGCATTCGACGCACTCATTTTCCAATAGTTGCGAATCTGCGAAAGCTCTTTCTCATAGGCGGCTGGATTTTTGCTGAGTAATGCGGATCGAAGACGGCGCTCAGCCAACCGCGTTCTCGAAGCGGCAAGCTGTTGAATTGATTGCTTGGCTTTTGCACCTTTTCGCAAGTAACGCGGATCCCGCAATAACGCCTTTGCGTTTACCTTGGCGCCTATAAAACCTTTTTTCCCGAGCTGTTGCTGGCGCAAAGTTGCAATCGCGTCCGCCCGATTATCCAGGCTAACCAAAAGCTGTTTTTTCATCTTGGAAAGGGACGCTTTTATTTTCTTGGTGGACGCGCCAAATTTCAGCTTGGAAAGGCTACCGTCAACCTCTCCGCCAAACCCGACAAGGCTAGACACCTTCGCTCGCATAATTGCTTCACGAGCATTACCGCGGAGTTTTAGAAACTTCGCGTAAAGCGGGCCTTCGCCTTTTACCGGACTGGGCATCTGCTACCTTACGCGCCGCTTGTGGGCGGTGTGGCTTTCGCGCTCACGATTTCGCCTTGAACTACAGGGTTTGGCTGATTCGGACTTGGGTTTCCGCTCGGCTCTTCTTCTTCGTAACCCAAGGTGCCTGCGTTCTCCAATTGCGCGTCGATGATGCGCTCTTCCAAAGCGTCGTTGACGATTCGCTCCGCGTCTTGATCGCCGACGCCCATATCAACCAGTACCCGTTTCTTCGTGGTGAGGCCAAGACCCAGCTTCTTTTCGGCGTTCGCTAATTCCATCGCCTCGTCCCTGGGGAACGGTGTGGGGAAGCTGACTTTTGTGCGATAGAGCTTGTTGCGTGCTTCGACAGGCGTGGCGGTTCGCAACGCAGAAAACTTCTTACTGAACGCTGGATCTTTCAATTCCAGAATCTTGAGTATCATCCGGTTGACGGATTTCAAGCCCGCACCATATAGCAGGGCTTTTAATTTTCTTCGTGTGGTCATGGGAAGGTACTGGATCGCAAGCGCCGCCGCTGACGTGTTGCTGATCGCCTGTTCTTTCCCAAGCGCGTTAGGCGGGATTCCCACCATCTCGAACATCGCATTTTTAATATTCATGAAGTACGCAAGCGCCGCGTCTAGTTCGCCGCTGAGCGAAAGATTTTCAATACGTGCGTCAACCGGAGCCGACCAAACACGATCTGCGCCTTGTTCCAATTCGCCAATCGACGCGCCGTAAAGTACTGTGACCGGAGAGCCGTGATAATTGATAACCGAAGAAATATCTGTGCCCTTGGCATCCAATTCTTCTTGCAAGTCCACAATATCGACCATATCCGAAAGGCCATAAAACTCCCCGGCGACTGGGAGATTCGGGATGTGGATGATCGGAATTTCGCCGAGGGGGTTGGGCTTAGTCTCTCGCAGCGTCTTCCCTTCCCAGTATTGAACAAAGTCCTTCGTCCAAACTTCCGCATCCCATCGGACGCGCGTACGCCGCATACCGAAAAGACGAATGCCGCCCTCATCTGTGTAACGCGGAAAGACGATTGTGAACTTCGTCATTTTCTTTCGATCGGCACCGGAAAGACCACCAAACTCAGGAAAGCAATACTGCGGCGGGATAAGTTCCACACGCACAAATGGACCTTCCGCACCTTCCTCATCCCAGGAAGGGCGAACGAACACATCACCGCTAACCGAACCCATCTGCCCACATTCCATGCCCCAAAGCTCACGCTGATTCTTTTCCCATTGGTCATCGAGCGCGGCTTTTACAAACTCCCGTTCGGTCTTGTCAGTGTATGGCGTAGCCGGATCTTCGGGAATCGTAATGGCGAACCCTTCTTTCATCAGCCACGCGACAAGCAAATCAGCTAATGCCCGCGAGTAGTTGACTGAAAGAACCTTCACGTTGGTATTCTGACGCCAATGCTGGCCGTGATACGTGCGCCAGTATGTGAAGTATCTTGTAATTCGTTCACGATGCTCGGTCTCTGAGGAGATGACAGCCGCAATGCCCGATAAGTCAAGGTCGCCGCGTAAACGGTTACCGTACGGAGTGTGATCTATGACCGGCATGTGCTCCTCCAATATTGTAACTTATCGTTGTCCAAAAAGACCGTGGCCGCCAGAACCTGCGTAAAGCCCGTTACGCCCATCGCCACGCCGCATCATAAACGGGTTTGTCCTCCCGTCAAATGCGTTGCGGTTTAAGCGTCTTCGATCTTTGTTTACTGCCCAACAAGCCATCATTAGCGAGTCAGGGAAATCGTCTCGCCCATCTTTTTTATTTGGTTTTTGCACAACCATGTAACGACCACGCCAAGACTTTTCAAGCTGAAACATCTGCCGTACGAATCGGCGTGCGCGCCCATGCATTGTTTGCTTAGAGGCCGGATACGTGATTCGTCCCGCTTTCCATTCTTGATCGAGCAACGTGTAGCCCAAATGCTTCGACTGGGTAGAGAATACGAACGGTATGACGATAATATCTGACACTCTTTCCAATTCCGCTTTGATACGATCGTGAACCGGGTCGCCTTTTCCTGTCGCGTCGACGACTACTTTCATCAAACCGAACTTGCCGAGAAACTCAAGGATCTGGCCGTATTGCGCTTCGTGGTCGTCGCCCTGAATTTCCAACCAATCCAAAATATGTATCGCATATCGTTTTTCAGGGCCGTACAAAAATGGGCGGTCCCACCAAACTTTCGCAACTGTGACCACTGTCGAATACTTCTCTTTGCCGATGTCGATTCCCGCAACACAGTCTGTTCTTTCGCAAGACTGCATCGTCTGCCCACGAATCATAAACGTGCCGCGAGCAACGCCGGCGTCATCCTTCCATTTGAGATTGACCCCGCGTCGCACTCCGCGTTGTTGAACCTGCGTCAGCGTAAGGAAACGTCCGTAAGAGGCAACCCACTGAACCAAATACTTCAAACGGAATTCGTCGGAATCTGCGCCTAGTCTGATTTCCTCTTTTTTAAGAAACTTCGCATAACGCGGATTGTACTTAGCCGCAACGTGCGCGTCGTATTCCAAATGATTCGCGTGATACTTTTTGTATTTCAACGGCACGTTCAAAACAGCGTCCCGCTGCTTATTTCGTTCGCATGCTTCGTAAAATTCGCAACCTATAGGAATCGGTGTGCCGGATTTTACAATTGTTCCGGCTGTGGCTGCTGCCATCGGATGAATCGACGCCTTGATCTTGGTATCGGACACATCTTGGCAGTTGTGAGACAGAATACCGTCCGCGTAAAAATTACCGGTACTCGTCTTGATATCGTAGACCATCTTTAGACGGGGAACTTTTCTGATTGCTACGAATTTCGTCGTGCCCGCTGCAAATCCAGTTTCCGTTTCTTCTGACATACTTTTGAACAACAGGGGAACGGATTGCTCTTGTGCCTGGGTACAAACCGCGTTCCGCAAATCTGGCACTCGATTTGTTCGCGCAAAGCCTTCCTCTTTTCCAGAAGCGCTTTGTCGTACTGCATTTTTCTTTCCCGCCGGCAAGCAACGGAGCAACAGGGACTTGAAAGCGCTCTTTTCCGCGGTACGAACTCTTCCCCACAGACGACGCACCGAACTCTCTGCTCGAAAGTGATCTTGTACTTCATGCTCGGGAAGACGTAATTCGCAATCACTTCCGACAACTTGCATAACGTCCTGCGCTTGAATACCAGATACGGCGTATTCCCTCTTTTTTCGGTCGCCAAGCGCGACTCCACACCCCAAGTTTCCAATAACCAAGTCTGAATGATCTCGACTTCTTCGATTGAAAATCCGTGCGCACTCAACGAGCCTGCGTTTTTGCGCTTTGACAAACTCCCATCGTCCATCCACCACCAAGCCAGCCCTTCGGCTGTCAAAAGCTGCAATAACTCTTTTCGGATTCTCTTTTTGCCGTCCGGATAAAACAGTCGATAGTACGGCACCAATTCTTTTCTGCATCCGGTTACAACTCTTGCCCATTCGGACCCGTAACCCGGATTCGCTTGTATCGTGATTTTCTTGGCGCCGTAAATCCTCAACCGTTCCAACTTTTCCTTTACATACTCGATCTGCTTGCTGGAATGGTTCGTGACGTACCGCGGCGTTTTCGATCCTCTTGCCGGATAATTTAGCGAACCGTCGCCCAACAGCGTTCCCAACAACATCTGATCCATGCGTAACCTCCAATAATTTGGTCGGTACGCATAAATTATAATATGATTTGTTTAGGTTGTAAAGCTGTTTGGCGGGCACGTAGCCCTGGCCCTCGACCCACCATAGATGATTCGCAGTACACTGTTCAACCACACCATTCTCAAACTCCAACTCAAAACACGCTTCAAACGCAGGACGCGAAACCCACCCTAAAACTTCTGTCCAAACGTCCTTGCCTTGTTCGTGATCGAAAGCGCGAACCTTGCCTTCGTATCTTGAATCCACAATGTCTTTGATAGCCCGATCGCCTTCCGGTGTCCGGAGCGAACTGCGCGCCCACAAACACTCATCAATGATAATAATGTGGTACGTCCGCGCTTCAATCTTTGTTCCTGGCGCTGCAGAAACGGCATCGACAAAAGAACCATTCGGCAAATTCAAATGCTTATTCTTCGGAATAACAATGTCAATTTCAGGATCCGCAAGTACTTCTTTTGCCGCCTGCGATGTAATGCGAACCTGCATTCTTCGATAAAGAATACCGATGAGATCGTATGTGGGTCCGAAACAACCAACCCAAACACCATCCTTGAACTTTTCAATTCGAGGATCCGCAGAAAAAACGCCTGCAAGAATCGGAAGTATGACGATAAGCGCAACCACCACTTGTGCGATCGTCTCCGTTTTTCCCGATTGCCTGGAAAAGAGCGCTGTGATTTCTTCTGCGTCTTCGAGCAACACTGACGCAATCAGTCGACGCGCGAAACTCTGCTCGTATTTATGGAGCGGAATGCCTGATTGTGCCTGGGTGTACAACAGCAACTTCTCGACCAGCTCGTACACTGTTTTATCTGTGAGCAGTCCGCCTTGGTCTTGATACGCGATTTTGAACTTCTCAGCTTCGAGTGTAGCTTTCCCTTGCACATGCGCATACACTTCCTCAGACACTAATTCCATATCTTCGAAAAATTCTTCTCGCTCGACTGTGCCGTCTACTTTTGGGAACTTGCGCCTTGCCACGAAACCCCTTTCAAAAACCCAGACATAAAAAAGGCCGGCACGGGTTTCTCCGTCCGACCTTTAGAGTATCGTCATTCTTCTTCTATTGTCTAGCTACTTTACAGTAGCTGCTCGATTGCTGCTCTGAACGCTCCCTTGAGTGTTTTGCCGACGCCTCGAACAGGCTTAGCATCGCGCAAGTTAAATGTCACCGACCGCTGCCGACGTTCCTGGCGACTGCTGATACGGACCACTTGATTTATTTCCAATAACCGTGTCAATTCCGCCATTGTCAGTTGGTCAAAATGGTCCGCCGTAAGTATCTTATTTTCGAACTTCGGGGGCGTTATCAGCAACTCTGCAACTGCCGCCTTGGCACCAAAGCCGCCAACCGCAAGTCGCTCTTGTGTGTCGCGAAGCACCTTGGCAGCAACCAAAGCTTCGAGAATGCCTTCATTCTCAGACCAAGTTTTTACGAACACCTCTTTTTCGCATTGCGAGATATTCGGCAGGTTGACTGTGACTGTGACGAACCGCTTCCACGATCCGGGACACTCCGGCCGTTCACTGACAAGCTCGATAGCTACTCTGCCATTTGACGGATAGCGGTAAAACTCAATCTGGCATTCGACACCCAAGACCATGACGGTGATCGTACTCATGCTAGTTTCCCTTCCAATTCTGGGATTTCGATGCGACGCGTTTTCTTGCCCTCTGGCAATGGCTGCGAAACTCGATGTCGGATTTGCAACAATCGCCACACTTCTTCTGGGAAGCGCTTGTAAGGCAAAACCATAAACGGCTGGGATGTGCTGCGCCCCAACCACGCTTGACTCTCTACTGCTTTGATCGCTGCCGAAAAAGCGCCCTTCATTCCACTGTCTGTTGTTACGCCTTTCACTTGACGCCCAATCTCTTGCAATAACATCGGCGTGTATTCGAGTCCTGGGACCTGGAACCATGCGAGATCGAGCAGCCGCTCTTGCTCAAGCAGTCTTTTGCTTTCGGCCGTCACTTGCTCGTAGTGCATCGCATATTGCAACGCCGGCAAACCCAACATCCGCACCCTGTCTTCCAAATCGGCGGGGGCGTGGCCCAAAAACCATCTGTAGCCCGAGCCGCTACTCAAGCCCAGCACCTGGTCAACCACCGAAATTCTGCGCGATCTCTCAGCACGCGTGCGCGCTTCTGCCTCGTCTTTCACGGCCGCTGTAACCTCGACCTGAACTTCTCCGTCATTGTCAACGAAGAAATAATGGCCGGCAACGCCAACCATATATTCCCCGATGCCAGTCTTGACACCCAAGGGCATCGCACCTGCGGCCAAAAACGGAGACACTGCGAGTACGATTTTCTCCCTTTGTTTCTCGTCGAGCATTCTTCTTCTCCCTTCCTGCACACGTTTGCGACATTGCAAACGCGGGAAACTCTGTCACCGAACCGCCCAAGACGGCCTGGGCGGAATGGTCACCTAGCTTGCGCTGCCTTAACGATGTCCCTCGCTTTGATGAACTCACAAAGTCCTTTGGGATTCTGTTTGTGGGTGCGGTAGTACCGGATAGCTTGTAGCGCCTGGTCCAGCGCCTCCGCGTACTTTCCCAATTTCACCAAACGGCGAAACTGCTCGGCTGTGCGCCCCATGCCAGAGCCGGGCGCCGACACATTCAGATTGCAGGTAACTTGGCCTTTCTCATGGCGTGTCAATGGCATCTCGAACCTCCTTATAATTCGTTTTCGGGAATTGCTTTGTATGCGCCTTCTTGCAACAGGATCGGCGGCAGCCCTTTGCTCACACGGTGAATCTCATTCCATTTACGGAAGCAGCTTTCGCAAATCGCTTCGCGTGAGCCGTCGACCGTGATGCTGGGAACCTTGTGTGGGTTGTACTGAATCGGCTGCCTGCATGCAGCGCACAAGCCGTGCATGATTACGTAGCCGGCCATCACGCGTACTCGCCAGAATACTTTTCCAACAGCCGCGCAATTATCTGCGAAGCCGGGACCTGGAAGTACTCTTCGTCCTTTTCAGCATGCCTGCCTTTCAACATGTCCCACAGTACCAACTTATGTTGCTTCTTTAAGTGGGCGTGAAACTCCTCTTGTGTTGCCCTCATACTGCACCTCTCTTGGGAAGCGGGAGAAGCCTGTTCGTCGGCCACCCGCGCAACCTCGCCTGCGTAACCGCCGGATTCGCCTAACTCTCCGCTGCACTTTGGGCAAACTTCGGGCATCGGATCATTTTCATGCCGTGCCAGTTCTTGTGCCTCGAACTCACACTTACCTTTTTCGCGCCACATTTCCACGCGATCCAAATACGCTTGATCTTGTTCTTGTTTCGGCATGATCTAATCCGCATGCCGTAGCGTTGCGATCTCATCCTGGGCGATGCGAAGCCGCTCAACCTTGGCCACAATGCGATTGAACGCAAGCGCGATTTCCAGCAGATGCCTGGAAACCTCCAGCGCCGTCCTGGCACCTTCGAGCGCGTATTCCGCAGCCCAATCACCCGCGGCTTCTGACGCCTCCGAAACCCAGTTCGTATCCACTTCGATCTCTGTTTCCAATGCGATTTCCTGCGCCTTCATCTGTGCGAAACTGTCGGACGCATCCAAACCAACTTCCGGGAATGCTTTACTGTGTTTCATCCTTCTTCTCCTTTCCACCTTTTGGCGGGATAGGGGCTTCATTACCTCTCCGCTACTCGCGCTTTCGCGTGAGTAGCGGGCAAGTAAGAACCTGCTTTTGTTTATGCTGGGTGATGCTCCAAGTACGTTTTCGCCATCTAGTCTTCTTCGCCGAAGTAGTTGGCTGGGTGACCGACCGGGTTTGCGCCTTCCGTCCCCGGCCCGGTCATGGGATCCAGATAATTACATTGCCCGCACATTTCGCAGAGGGTTTTCATCTTGTTTGGACATGTGGCGCAACACGCTTCCCGGCCAAAACGCCGCTCCTTCGTTGTCATCTTCTTCTCCTTGCGTAATAGAGACACCAATGTCTCTCCGAAGCCCACGAACTACTCCGTGAGCGACGGGCAAACATTGCGTTATTCGGTAGGCGATTACTGGCGAGCTTCGGGGTCGTAGAACTCGACCAATCCCAGCGCGTTGAGAATCCCTTCTTCCGTATGCGCTATCGCAGTTCCAAAACCGTCAAACAAACCGTACTGCAATAGTTTCAACCCGCGCTGTTTGGCTGCGGCCCTGCATCGAATATTGAAAGTCTTCGAGCCAGTCCATGTGAAAACCTGCGCATCGAACTCATCGGGCAACGCCCAATACAGATCGATATGCCAGTCGCCGTTTGTCTTTGACTTAAACAAGCCCAATGTCTTTTTCTTGCCGTCTGCGGTAATTTCCACCAATGGCGCTTTGAAACAACGCCTTCGAGACAACTCATTCGGAAGCTTGGATTCGATAACGATGTCGATATCGCTGACCATTTTTGCTTGCCGCCGTATCGAACCAACAATGAGCAGCTTTGGCAGTTTGCCGAAAAGAGCTTCGACTGCGCACAAAAATTCGTTGGCTACCTTTTCAGCCGTTACCCGCGAACGCGGATCTTGCTTGCGCCTATGTAACCCTGCAGGTCTAGTCTGCGAATCGCCGAATCCGACTGCAGCCCCTTCTTCGGCAGCGGTGCCGAAAAATTCAAACTCGCGGCGATTGCCTTTTTTACCCATGAGCAGCCCCCTCTGTTCTTCCGCTTGACGGAAGCACTCGTTACACAACAAAACACCTTCGACACTCATTACGACGCCGGGCCAGGTTCTGCAGACTTCACACATGAGGTCTTCTTGCACAGGCACGTCATTGCCGGAATGCGTACGTTCTGCCATCTTCTTCTCCTTTCACACCGATTTCTCGGCGGGCTGTGAACTCCTTTAGAAAGGCGCTTTACGCCTTTCCGAGCAATCCGCAACCACACGGCGCTCTACAACAGCACACAAACGATGTCATCGTTTCCGTCAACATATACGTGAGTGAACTTGAATCGTGCAGCGAGGATCGCCGGAAATTTTTCCCTAATATGCTCATCGAATCTGAGATGCTCATCAACCCCTTCTGCCACCTTGTTGGCGGCGTCCTTCATTGCCCAATCGGCGCCTTCGATAATAATCACTGGCGGGTCGTTTTCAGTTCTGGGCTCCCGTTTGTAGAATCGCATTCTTCTTCTCCTTTCGTAACCTCGTAACTGGGTTGAACTCCGGCAGACGCACGATCCGCAGACCGTGCGCCCAAGCAACTCAACCTTCCAACTGATTTGGGTGCAGCGCATAAATGAAAGTTTCTTTCGTCTGCAACGGCCGCACGTCATGCATGTACGCAACCGCCGCGACCTCGCCTTCGCCGTACATAGACACGCGCCATGCCAGCTTTTGCACCGGGCGATAGATGTACCAAATGTCCAAATCGCCCTCAAGCTGGAACGCGAGGACTGTGTTGCCTTCATGAACGTCGGCATCCCACAACTGCACCAGTCGCAGAAACGCTTTCAACGCCGCTTCGCGGGCCGCACCATGCGCACAAAAGTCATCGGCGTTCTGGAGCATTCTGCGGACTTCGGACATCCCGTCTGCATCTTTAAGCGCCAGCCCGATCATCTGGAAAACACGCTTGCCATGCTCAACGAAGAACTTTTCTTGCCACGTTTTTGCCACCTTCTCCTCCTTTTCGCATTACGCGAATTACGATAACGCAGACGAAAAAAATACCCGTAATGCAAATCGTTGCATCTACGAGCATCTCTCTCTGCGTCATCTTCTTCTTCTAATGTTCGTTTGAACTCCAGCGGTCGCACCGATTTACGATGCGACCAAGCAACTCAAACTAAGATTTGCAGTACCACTCGATACGGGTTACGCAGCCGCTTTCGCGGGAACGCCCAGCTTCGCGCACTTGTTGGTGTAATGCGAAATAGCGCCCGCATAATCGTCCACGTGCTGCTCCGCCACTTGCAACCAGATGCGAACTTGGCCGACCCACGCGGGCGGAATCAGCGAAGTCTTGATCCGCAAAACGCCGCCGCATTCAGTCAACTGTTTGGGAGTGTGAATGCCGTTCGGCATCACAACCACTTCCGCGTTCAACGCGATGCCCATGATCTTCATCTGCATCAAGAACTCGGCCCAGGTTTTTTCGTCGGTCACTCTGAACTGAACAACCGCGCCCACGCCTTTGTCGGCGAACATGGTGAAGTAGGTCCAATTTTTCACTTCCAACCGACCCCGAAATGTCTGATTCGCTTGCGCGGAGAATTTTTGTCCAGTGAAGTGTGTCGCAACCAGGTTACGAGTACCGTTGGCCTTTTTTCCGCGCAACATGATTCTTACTTCTTTCATTCTTCTTCTCCTTCGCAGCCTTTCGGCTGGGTGTTGAGTACGCTTATGCGGACTCAAGAAAACCCGGGACCTGTGTCCCGGGCAATCCTCAATCCGTAGCAGGTAACTTAGACGCCGGCGACCAGCATCTTTTTGCGCCGAAGAGCCAGGCCCTCGGCCAACTCCGTCGAACCGGTGATCGCGAACCCGGCGAGACCGCCGTCTTGCACCCGCAGGATCGCGATGTTGACAGGGGCTTCGTTCGCACCCAGTTGGAACGGGGCCGCCATTTCGACGACCGGCACGAAAGCAGCAGTGCCCGATTCGATACCGCCCGCCGTCAGCGCCACGCCGATCCAGCCTTTGGTTTCTCCGGCGATCGGAACGAATGCTTCTTTCATGGTGTCCTTGTTCGCTTTGAGGAAACGACCGGCCAACTTTTTCACAGCCGCCTGATGCGCTTCTTCGGCCGTCTGGTTTTTCTTCGGCTTCGTCGCACGCTTCGGAAGTGCGGCAGCCAACGCCGTGAACATCGGTTGCGCTTCCACGCACATTGCAATGAACGCCTTTTTGCTCGTCTTGACGCGCTTGGGCGCTTGCAGTGTGTAGTAGTCTTCGACCACCGCTGCGATCGTCGCGCCGGCAGTGGCGGTAACGATCTTCAACACTTCGACCGCATCCCGCATGACCAACTCGATCACTTCGGGTTTGCCGTCCGTCGTAGCCGCCGGGGGAGTAGCAGTCTTGCTGCCCTTGCCTTTGGCATTGGCGGAATTGGGGTCACGAACGACAGTCTGGTTCTTGGGTTTACTCATGATTCTTCTCCTTGAGAAATGAACACTTGTCACGAAATGTGACTCAAGCTCGTGCACCCCGTACGATCTTGCGGAGGCGCACACTGCATGCGCTACCGTAAAACCGGATGGCTATTTGGAAAGGTTATCGAATCTTCATTTTTTGCTTCCTTTTTCGATGGACTGATTTGCTTTGTTCTGCGCTTTATCACGGATGGCCAAAGTGTTTTCTTTGTACCGACCGCGAATTTTTTGCGTGCGAACTCCGCGTGCAGTGCCCGCTTGATAAGTGATTACCGCAACCACCTGACCGTCAATCGTCTCAAGACGACCGTTGATCGGTTTCTTCGGATCCTTCATTGCAGCACCTCGCAAAATTATTTGAAGCCGCGCCGTAAGGTTGTTTAGTCGTCTAACCTCATCAGATCCTCTGGCAGAAAACAAAAAAGGTTGCGGCTCATGCCAAACCGCAACGCCCTTTTCACAGTAGAGAAAACCTGCTTTGTACCCCAGCCTTTAAGCCGGTAACCCTTTGGCCGTTTCTCAATCTCAAATTGCACTAGCCCTTTTTCATTGGAAACGCTGAGAAGCTCGGGGTTTGAATTGTCTAAATTGCAAAACCCGATTATCTTGTTCTCATCAAGAGCAAACACTATTTACACTTTTTGCATGCAGTAACTCCCACTCAGTCTTTCGACCGGGATTTACGATGCGACCTCAAATAATTTTACGAACTGAAAAACAATAACCGGGGGGCCGTTTCCGATCCCCCGATTACCGCTTCGTTCATCTAAGGAGAAAAAGAAGAATGACTTATTCAGCAGGCTCGCCGTTTCCGGATCATCGTCTGACCACCAACAAGTATTGTGCAGTCTGTTTTCAGTTTGTGAGAAACCTCCTCGGCCCTTCGCTCTGCCTTTCGGCCACGATTCGATCACATGCAAAATATTCTTTGCATGTGATGGAGGATACAAACTTGAAAAACGTGTCGACTGTTTTTCACTTTGTCAGCTTTCCCGCGATCAAGAAAAAGAATCAAGGCCCCTCAGCCTTTCCGTCATCCAGGGAACTATCCCTTTTTTTCGTCTGAGAATTCTCATTCTCATTTCGTCTTATTTTGGATTGCAGTTTGAAAGTGATCGCCTTACAAATCCAAAATCGGGCGGCGGACTCTTTACTTTCCCAAATCATTTAGGTTTTTATTGAGGGTTTTCAGCCACCGTACCTCTTGGCTCTCTGATTTGGTTCGCGGGGTTTATGGTTCAAAACCACCAAACCCTTTGAGTATAAAGGATTTGAATGAAAAAGAAGCCCTTCGAGTAGGGTTAAGGACACTTGTATTGTAGGGTATTTATAGGTAAATGCAAGATATTTTTTACTTTGTAAACGTATGATATTATAGGGGATTTTAGGACGTGCTGCTAAGTAGTTGATATTACAAGAAACTTTTATTTGGGCGGCTAAGTAGTTGATTATAAAAGGGATTTTGCAAAATAAATAGGGTTGTAAATGGTTGAAATCGTTGGTGTTTTTGAGGGTAGCAAGAGAGGCAGCCAGGGTAGGGTAAGAAGGTGGGAAAGGTAGGAGTAAGGAAAAAAGGATTCATGGCGCCCTGGGGCATCCTGTGAGCAGCCATAGGGTAGCAAAAGGGTAGCAATAGCAGAGAAAGCAGAGACGGACGTAGGAAATCGGTAAAGGCCATAAAGCAAAAGAAATCGTGTTGAGCAAGCAAGGAACAACGCAGTAAATAGCAAGGAGCGCACGCAAAAATCGCAGTACCCTGACAGCGGAATAAACGCTACCCAGTTCCAATCGTTAAATGCTGTACCAGTGTCGAGTAGTCTACATAACCGGCTTGGCTCGCCTTCTTCAATTACTAGACTCAGCAAACACAACCACTTCGAAACTCAACCGCCTGTGTCCAACACCAAGCCAACCGCCTGCATCGAAATAACCGCCGCTCCTCGCTTACCAGTTACCGCCACACCCAAACACACACAGCACTCCTCAATTTGAGACTTAGGTGCTGGCATCTCCTCTATGTGGGAGACGGGTGGGATGACGTCGATCTGGATGGGTCCATGAAGGGTCGAACAGTCTCACGCTCAAAATCGTGAACGTGTACTGCATCTCACCTTGCCCTTTCTCACCTCACCTTTGCTTTACTGAACGGGCGGGCTTCACCTTATGGGGGGGGCCTAAAAATCACTGGGATATCTCACCCGTGCCTGCAAACTATTCCTGCACTTGCCTGCACCTTATAAAGGACGGGCCATGAAGCACTTTGCTGCGCCTTCAACTTTTTCTGTTACGTACCGCTGCAGATCCCGACACACACGCTTTATTCTTATCTCACCTGAGGACTCACCTCGAACCAAAACCAGAACCGGAACCCGCGACTGATTCTATACGCAGCCAGCAGCCAGCAGTACCGGAACGCACCTTCAACCACAACGGGAACGCGCCTCACCTGCGAGCGCCACGTGGGATTGCTCCTACACCCTCGGTGGTCCGGGAGATACGGGGGTAGACGCTAACATTCGAGGGTACGCTTTGAGAGGTTGGGTAGGGGAGGGTGTGCTTCTATAAAGGGAAGGACTTTATACGTTGACTTGAACCGCCTGGTTCGGGCATCGGGCTTGTTTCCTACTTCTGCGCGTTATGTGTATACGTACGCTATGCAGTTCATTCTCTGCTATGTGTTATTCCGTTGTAAGGGGGTTTTACTTTATGACTTCCCAAGCCGCGAATCATCGGCTTTCATCAATCGTTCCGCTGAAGGTGCCGTTGAACATACCCTTCGTTAAATCCGTCGTCAAATCCCGCCTTGTAGCCCTTCCCCTTCCCGTTTTCAGTTGCCGTCGCAATGCACACCGGGCATGGATTGATCGACACTACCCCTGTATCTGGGTGGAAGCTGCCCGTGAGCTTGCTATCGCATTCGCCACAATGCGCTGTGATTGTGATCTTTCCAAGGACAAAGCCAAGCGCCACAGCGAACGTGACCACTAGTGAAACAGCGATTATGTAGTCCATGGTTCCCCCTTGTTATGAACGGCAGTCGATAATCTCCGCACGCAGACGCTTGATTTCGTCTGCCTGTGCGGCACAATGAGCGAGAAGCATGGCCGGATAAGTGTCGGGGGTGTGGTGTTCATACGCCTTTCGTATTCTTACCAGCTCATTGTCAAGTAGCAGCATTTTGTCAACATGCTTGCTCATTCCCCCCCACTGGCCGGAACTCAGCCGGTGCCGTTTGTACAAGCGCAACCACCCGTTCGCCGGCGACCATCTTAGTAACTCTGACCTCCGGCACCAATTGCACCGTCTCAATCAAAGTGTCCTTGAGACGCTTTCCTTTGAGGTACACCCCGCCACTTCCAGCGGTCGTGAACGGCGCACCAACCGCCAGGTCGTGCAGTGGGGTGGTTCCATACGACGGAACAATCTTCACGTGAAACTCTACCATTTGATTCTCCTGTCCCGGGCCTTGTCCGGAACTTGTCTGTTTTCGCCATCAGAAATTCATTAACAACACCTCGGTTGTCTTCTTCCGTTTCCCGCCTTTGAGCAACACAGAGCAGTTATGCGAAGCACGGGATACTTGCCGCCATCCGGAGTACAGCTCTCCCAAGCCCTCGGCGGCGTGGTAGGAAACGATCGCCTTGCCTTGAATCGTTGCAAACGCCTTTGCTAAGCGGTGGTGGTCGTCTCCACCAAAATCTAGTCGGTACTGGTGCCGACGATCCCGCCCATGCATGAGATACGGCGGATCCGCGTAAAATAACGTATCGGGAGTATCAAGCTTCTCGACACACCTATGAAAGTCCACGTTCTCGATGGCGACACCCTGCAGCCTCTCTATGACCGCATCCATTCGTGTTGTAATAGCATTCTTCCATACAGTGGTACTGGTACGGCGGCCGCAAACGCTGGGTTGCTTCCAGTTTCCTGGGGAAAGGTTACGCTCGCTCACACCACACCCGCCGAACGCCTGGCGCGATATTACGAGAAACCTCCTTGCACGCTCAATCGGGTCGTCGGTAGCCGGCGCTGAAATGGCCGCTGCAAACTCATCGCGGGCATACGGCGTCAGCCATAACGCCCTCTTCAATTCCTCACCGTTGTCTCGGGTTACGCGAAAGAAATTGGCGACGTCGCCTTCCAGATCGTTGTAGACCTCGACCAGCGCTCGTTTTTTGGCAAACAACACGGACGCTCCGCCACCAAACAGCTCAACGTAAACACGATGTTCAGGAAAGTGGCTAACAACCCATGGTGCGAGCATGCTTTTCCCGCCGTAATACACGACGGGCGAAAGAACGCGAATCATCGTAAATCCAATAGTACGGCAAGTACGGTAAGCGCGGTAAGCGTGACAATCGGAAGAATTATGCAGAAAGCCAACCTGAGCTCCCATACTGTGCGCTGGAGCTTGGACACCTGGTCATCCAATC
>Ga0307992_1000325_pt1 | contig 30684 bp, 49 predicted proteins | sample EllFjometagen133_FD_203162 | JGI IMG/M metagenome (GOLD analysis project Ga0307992, IMG submission 203162) | Marine microbial communities from Ellis Fjord, Antarctic Ocean - #133 | ecosystem: Environmental > Aquatic > Marine > Unclassified | place: Southern Ocean | collected 2014-10-08
TTTTGCTTCACACTCATACACTTTATCTGTTTCCTTTTTTATCCACATATTCCAGTGTTTAGTTAAATGATATCCTTTATTACATATTGATGGTTTATTTATATTTTTTGTCCATTTTCCTTTTTTGGCTCTTTTTGGTAGGTTTGTTGTCCAGTCGTATTCTCCACCATTTATGCTTTTGTTTTCTTTGCTTATTATTTTGTATAATTTTCCTGTATATTTTTTGTTGTCTTTTTTCATTTTATTTCCTTCTTAATAATAAGTTTCAGATTCTTCGTCGTCTTTAAATCCTTTTAATTGCCAAATCTCTATTTTACCCATTTTATTTTTTAATCTTATCCAATTCATAGTCAATACTTTGTATTTGATTCCATATTTTATTATATATATTTACACTTATTTGTTTTTTATTTTCAGAATTTTCTACGAAATTCTTCAACCAATTTTTTATTGTTTCAATATCCATTTTGTCCTCCATCATGGTTTAACCGAGCCTTACTTTTAAGGTTTTGTTAATGTGCGTTATGCGATATATTTATCCTCTTTTTGTTTTACCACAAAAAGTTCGCATCAATGCTTCAATGTTATGCGATTGATTTGATTAAACAAATCTTTTGTATAACGTGAATTATACGAACATATCAATCTTTAACTAATTTAATTTGATTATCCTCTAATCTTTTCTTTGCTATCTCAAAATACTTCTCGTCTTTTTCTATACCTATAAAGTTTCTTTTAGTATTCACACAAGCCGCTCCTGTGCTTCCACTTCCCATAGTAAAATCTAAAACTAATTCATTTTCGTTTGTATATGTTTTTATTAGGTATTCCATTAATGCTACTGGTTTTTGTGTTGGATGTATTTGTTGTTGAGCTGAAAAATCTCTACTAATATTTAAAATACTTTTTGGGTATCTTGTTCCATTATTATTTATGTCTTTTGTTGAGTTAGCAAATCCATAACCCATATTGTTTTCTCTTGATTTACCACTACGTTTTCTATAATAAGGTTTTCCTTCTTCCATTTGAGGATTATAAGTTTCTACTCCTTTAGAAAACACTAATATATTTTCGTGAGTTTTCATAAATCTATATTTTGCAAGACCAGGGCTACCACACTTATTTTTATTCCATATAATCTCATACTTAAACATTTTAAGATTACTTATTATTAAAGCACTTGTGAAAGGCTGAGAACCAAACAATACTATTGCACCATTTAGTTTAATTAATTTATTCAATCTCTTCCACATTTTATCGAAGGGTATCACACTATCCCACTTACAGTCTGTTGTGCCGTATGGTGGGTCTGTAATAATAACATCTACTTTAACACCTTGTTTAATTAAATTATCCATTACTTCTAAACAATCTCCTTTAATTAAATTTATTTTTTTTGTTTGTTCCATTTTCTTTTTTGTTCGCAAAAAAGTTCGTTATAATTAGTATTATCCGTAGCTTTTACTTTTCCTTATCTAAAGCACCATAGTAAATTTCGGAGTTTTTAATTACTTTTTTATTATTTAATTCTCTGTTTGCTCTGCCAATTTCATGTGCTAAAGATAATAAACTTTTTACTTTATTAACGACAACACTTTCAGCATAGAAAGAATATATAGTTCCTTCATCTTCGCAACTATCTTTAACTTCTTCTAATAATAATTTATTATTCATATTTTTAATTTTTTTCCAATCAACAACTTTTCTATTATCCCATTTAGGTTTATATTTTCTAGTCATTTCATTTTATATTATGTTCAGAAAGATTTCCAAATTTATCTTTATATTCAACCAATTTTTTAAGACATTCATCAAATTCTTTCTTAGTTTTAAATGCCCATTCTTCAGAGATAGTTAATCTCCATTCTTTATTTCGTTTTTTAATTCCTAACATTTTATTTTTCCCCAATTATTTTTAAATAATATTTTATAACTCTTGGAATTATATCAGAAACTTCATCAGGTAAAACACAATTATCTTCTTGTTCTAAACATTCTTGTATTTCTTTATAAATATCTAATTTATTATCTATTTCTAAACAATTCTTACAAATTACAATTTCAGCACCATTTCTTAATTTGAAAACTTTTTCTGAATAACTTACTTCTTCACCACATACATCACAATTAAACGGCATTTTATTTTAACCTCATTCATCTGCTAATTCTGATATTGCTTTTTCAAAATTAACCAAATTCTTTTTTTCTATTTTAGCTGATTTAACATTTAAATCAATTTCATATAATATAGCTTTCTTTCTTAATTTTAAAATAAATAATGGAAATTTATTAGAAACTAATACCATAATTACTTCTATCGCCAAAACTAAAAACATTCCAAATAAAAGTGTTCCTATCATTTTTTATATTCCTCCTCAAGTGATTTATCTACACCAGCATAATCAAACTACTATTTCTTTTAATATGTGTTCCATATTTATCACTAACATTTACATTTACTAATCCAATTATCGTCTATGAAAACTGGCTTTCTGCATAAATCTTTATTATTTTCATACTTAAATTGAACATAAGATTCTGAACCACTAATATCACAGCTCGTTGGAGTTGTAATATTCTCTACAATATCTGGACCACCACTCAAAAAAATAGTTTGATTATTAACTGCCAAATTTATAGATTCACCTGTAATCAATGGAATAAATATCCATTGAATAAGTAATATCATACCAAAATAATATAGTGTCCATTTTAAAAATGTATTAAATATACTTCTTCTTTTCATTTTAAGCGGTTACATCAATTGTTAATGATTCTTTTTTCTTTTTAGATTTTTCTTCTTCAAATTCATCTAAAGAAGTTTGTCTATCTTCTTTTTCACTTGGTGCTTTCATTTCTTCTTCTGAATAAGGATAATCTTCAGCTAATTCAGCTTCTAATTTGACATCTTTTTTCTCAACAGATTTTTTATATCTCTTAAATTTATTTTTAATTATTGGAATTGACCAAGCCAATAAGGCGGCACCAAAAACGGCACCTAATAAAATAAGAAAAAAAGTTCTTGGCGTTATCATTCTTCTACAACCTCCTCAACTTCCTCAACTTCTAAAACTTCAGAAGTTGCTGTTGAACCAGTAGCTAACGATAATAATAAATTACTACTAGCACTTTCTCCATTAATAATTAAAGTTGTTGGAAATACTCCAGTCCATTTTTGAATCATTGCTTGAGTATTCAATTGGTCTGTAATTTGTGCCTTTTGTAATTCAAGTTTCTTAGCTTGAGCTCGATACATAATTATGTTCTGTTCTTGTTGAGCTTTAACTACACCAACTAATTCTTCTTCTTTAAGTCTTTCTTGAGTTGCAATTTTCTTTAACTCAATAGCATCCTTAAAGTCTGTAGTAAAATCAATATTAGATACAACAATTTGAGTTATTTCAAAATATTCACTCGGAAAATTAGCTATGATTCTTTCTTTAGCCATATTCTTTACTGCTTGTCTATCTTTAAGAATATCCATTGCTTCAAATTGAACTGTAGATTGTTTAAATCCTTCTATAATTATAGGTTCAATTAATAATTTACTCGCAACGTATCTATCTCTACCAACATTTTTATATAATCTTTGAACAACATTAATATCTGGTTTAAGACGATAATTAACAGAAACTACACCAAAAACTTTCTGTCCTGTATTATCAGTTGCAGATTGTTCACCTAAAAGCTCAACTTTCATCTCTCTAACTCTCATATCATATTCATAAACTTGTGTAAACATTCCTGTCCATTTTAATCCTGGTTCCATTGTTCCCTTAATTTCACCAAATCTTACTTTTACACCATAGTGACTTGCATCAACTTGGTCCATACCTAACATAGCAACAATTATTCCTAATACTACTATTATAACAAAACCTGTTATAAATATTCCTATTTTTTCTTCTGTATTTACCATTTATTTTTCCCCCAATATTTTATTCTTTTACTATTTCTAATATATAAGTGCTATAGTAACAACAATCATTAAAGCTCCAAATAATATGCTACCTATAATCATAATTACATATGATTCTGCTAATATTCCAAGAGTTATTAATAAATAAAATGGAATACCTAATAATGATACTAAAACCCAATAGAAATATCTTTTTACATTTTTTTCAAATTTACTTATTTGATTATCTTTTTTTACCATATTATTACCACATAATTTTATATATAAATATGTTCACATTTATATATTTTATTGTTTATTCCTGATATTATTTATAAATAGTAATAAAAACTATAATTTATTCCAACGTTTAATTTTATAATTACCTAAATATTCAAAAAATAATTCATCATTTTCTCTTTTTAATATTACAGATAAATCGCATTTACAATTACTTTCTGACACTTTATCATAATCATAAACAACTTTCCAACCTAAATATTTAAGTTCATCAACAACATTTTGTAATATTAATTCATTATTATCATTAATATTAGATTTATTATTTTCTAAACAATTTCTTAATCTAATAAATGGAATCGTTGAATGTGTTCCAAATATAATACTTACATCATTAGTAGCTAATTTTATTAACATCTTCTGTTCCCTCTTATATACTCTCTAGGTAATTTCTTAAACCATTTCCAACCACAAACTTTACATTCAACAACTATGGCGTTAAAATCAATTAATCTGGTCATATGTTTTCTATTTTTTGAACTAACAAATACTCTATTTTTATTACAAATTAAACAAAAACCTTCATATATATTATGGTCATCATTCATTTCCATTTTATTTTTTAAAAATTTTTGTTGCAACTTTACCTTTTTTACCATCAGAAACGGCAAATGAAACTAAATCTCCTTCATTTAAAATTTCTTTATTTTGAACTTCACTATGATGAAAAAATAAATCATCTTGACCTTCAATTACAATAAACCCAAATCCTTTTTTCATATTAAAAAATTTTATTTTTCCGTCTTCTTTCATTTTATTCTTCTCCTAAGTGCTCCTTTATTTTTTTACTCCACTGTTCAGCACTAAATCTATTTTTATTTATATTACTCCTTCGTTTATTTATTTCTAATTTCTCACTAATTATAATATCAAATTCATCTTTCCAATTTTGATGAATATGACCAAATTCTTTTATATGAGTATAACATACTTTAAATTTTTCTAACCTTTCTTTTTTAATTGCCGATTTAAATTCATAACTTGATATAGCATCTAATATTTTATCAATATCTTCAAAATTTTGTATGTTTAAAGAAAAAGTTTCATTATGAAAACTTTCTGTTTTCTTTTTTTTACTAGCTCTAGAATATTTTAAATCTAAAAATTGTTTTATAAAATTAATTTGTTTAGAATCAGTATTTGCTACACAAATATATGGTTTAAATACTACATATCTTCTATTTTTAGTTTTAGATAATCCTATATTTACAGTAAAAGATGCTTGTCCTTCAAAAAATCCTAAGCACCAATAAATTTCATTATCATTCATTCTTACTAACCTTTTTATAATTATATCTATATCTTCTTTTTTTAGCACAATCAAAACAATACTTTTTAGCTAAAGTTGCGCATTTCATTTCTATATTACAATCTAAACAATTTTTAAGATAATATTCTTCATTATTTTTATTTATTTTTTCTTCCATTTTAAAAATTAAGAGGAAACAGATAAAATATTATTGTGTGTATTTAGTGGTTGATATTAATAAATATCAGTTGATATTAACAAATATCATTATTATCTGTTTCCTCAATGCACTGTGCAGGAATCGAACCCGCGTTTGATGGTTGGAAACCACCGATTCTACCATTAAAATAACAGTGCTAAATCGTTTGATTACCCTTTTCAAATATAAAATAAACTGGATATTGATTACTAATAGCTTCTAATAATTCTTTATTATTATTTGTTTCTTCTGTTAAATTATCAACTCCAGCATATAATATTTTTGAATCAAATTCTGTTGTTAATATTCTACTATATGATTGACTATATCTTCCAATTGTTGTATCTGTAGTTTCATTAATTAATATTATATATTTATCTAATAATTCAAAACTATCAAAATATGGAGTATCTGCGTAAAGATTTCCCATAATAAAAATGTTATTATTTCCATAATTATCTTCTGTCCATTCTATTAATTCTGGAAATTTTCTAATTTCTTGTTCAGCATTTTCTGAATTAATATTAACTTGAATTAATACTATATCTTGTTTATTTAAAACAAAATTCATAACATAAGGATTATACTTAAATCCTTCATTTGGATATACATCAGCAACTCCTTGTAATACTCTATTATTATACATAAAAACCTTCTGTTCTTCGTTATTTTTTTGGCTTATTTTCATAGAATATCCATTTATATTATTAAGTGCGTCAATAACTGTATTATTAGTATCTATAATGCCCTGTATCGCAATAATATCATAATCATTAATAATATCCTCTATAATTAACATTACCTCAGAATTAGCTTTATTTGGCTCAAATGACTCAATATTAAATGAACCAATAATATAATTATTATTATCAATAGCTGAAGAATAATTGTATGTTTCTATAATATCAACATTGTTGGTATCATTTATTTCAAAATCAGGAATATTATAATTTTTAAAAATAGTTGCATTTTCATCAATTGGTTCAAATAATGTGCATCCAGAAAGAAATAATACAAAGATTAATAATATTGGTGCAAATCTCATAATATTCTATTTATGTAGATATATATAAATCTTTCTATTTAAAAAAAAATAAAAGCTTTATTTCATTTTTAATAAAGCTTTGAATGCTACAATAATACCAGCTGGTATAGTTACACTTGCAAGAGAAACTAACATAGAATTAATTACAACTCCAAATACAGGTAATGCTGCTAATCCTGCTGAACCAACTCCTAATACTAATGATATTATCATAAATAATTGTATATTTTCTTTTCTAATATGTAGTAATCCTATAATTAATCCAGACACTACTAATATTAAAGTTACAACTGGTCCAGCTGTAAATAATCCAAATCCACCAAGTATTCCAATTAATAGTGAACCGAAAATACCAATCAAAAATGCTATTGTTCCAACATCTTTCATATACTTACCTCCTTACAATTTATGTATTTATACAAAAATTGAATCTAAACACTCATCTCCCAAGAATTTAATTTAAATATCATATCTAATTTATCTTGGTCTAACTTTTTTGTTTTTAATATAACCCTTAAAATATCCGCAGCAATATATGAAGAAACAACTTCAAAATTCTTTGAATTAGCTTTTTTATTATAATATTCAACTGCTTCTGACATTCTCATACCTAATATTCTGCTAACAACTTTTATATCTTGACCTAACCAAAATGTTTTTGTAATATTACCTTTTTTTAATACAATAGTCCAATCTCTTCCAAAACCATATGCATTTGGTCGTGCAATTAAATCATACGTTATCATTTCTTATCCTCCTTAAATTAAACTTATAATAATACATCCTAAATATAATCCAACAGTTCCAATAATCAAATCTGCTATTACATTAATCAATGGCTCTGGTGATAAAATATTCATTCCAAATATTACTAATGGATTTTTTCTAAATATTATATTCTCAATTATTTCAAATACTACTAAAATAAAAATACCATAATACCATTTACTTTTTAAAATTAATCCCATAATAAATGGAAAAATAAAATGTGCAATACTTGCAATCGTCAATAATTTGCCTAAATAATATTTTGTCATTTATTTCTCCACCTATTTGTTAATTCTTTATCTAAATAAACTGAATGTAAATGTAATTTTGATTTTCTATTTTGTGGTTTATTATTAAAACGTGAAAATAAAATATTAATTTTTCTTTCAGCATCTTTAATACTACCTGCCGCTATATTACTAGATGGATAAGGTTTCTTTTGTTTAATTCCATCATCTATCCTATAATAATAATATTTATAAAATCTAGTTAACATTTTAATTAAAATATATTTTTATCTATAAAATTAATCCCAAGCTCCAGAAACATAAACTGGACAGCTTTTATATCCTAATTGATATAATGCTTCAACTCTATGATTCCCTTCACCAATATTACTTTCACGAATATAAAATGTTGGAATATTATCAAGCTTAACTCCACTTTTTAATAATTCTTTAATTTTTTCTACACTTTTCCCAATTCTTTCATTTTCCTTTTTTTGTATAATTGGATTTCCTTTTCTATTTCTTAAATAATTAATATCAACAAAAACAATAGGAAGTGTTGGGTCAGTTCTTATAAATTTAAAATGTTTTCCTGATTTTTTATCAAAAGATAAAAATTGCCAAATAGAATGATTTAATTGTTCATTTGTTAATCTTTCCATCATAAGTTTTTTTGCAAATTCAACGTCTTTTATTTCGTTTTTAAATAATGCAGATTTATTTATTCTTATAATTAATCTATCAATTTTTTTTTCTCTATCTTTAACATTATCTTTTTTAATTCTATTAATAGGTAAAATTTTATTATAATAATTTGGATTAATTGGTTTATTTTTTAAAAGTCCAATAGCATATTGTCCTGTTGCAAGTAATTTAACATAAACAAAATTATATTGTCCATTCTTATCTTTATTAAACTCAATTAATCTATCTACTTCATTATATGCATTTCTAACTCCTATAACTTTATTTACATATACCATTTTAATTTACCTCCTAATAAACGTTATTCATAAGCCACTGTTTATCATATGGTATTTTACCATTTAACATATCTCTATATTTGACCGCATCTTTTTCACTATAAAAAGATTTTAATAAAGTAGCATTATTTCCTTTTCCGGAATTAACATTATAAGTAATAAATCTATTACCTATTTCTCTTAAATAAGCTTTAGTTTTAATTTTTCTTACTATTTTAATATCCTCCTATTTAAAATTATCTAATATCCATACTCTCTTTTAGCCCAATTAGGCATTCTTCTTTGAATAGATTCTTTTTCTTTTTTTCTCCAATCTAAAAAAGTTTTAGTTTTAGTATTATAAAGTAAAACATTTTTACTTGGATTTTTTAATATAAAATCTAATCTACCTTTATGTGCAGATTCAAGATTATTAAAAATCCCATATTTTTTAGTTGCTTTACTATTCATAATTATATATGCCATTTTATTTACCTCTAAAATTCGTCGTCAATGACCACACCCTAAAGAGATGTGGCTTGTAAGTAATCTCCAACTCAACTGCATATTTCTACGCCTTTGTTTTCAACAATTCCTACTTTTGGACTATTGACTAAGCCCTGCAAAAAATCAGTTCTACCAATTCTTGCGATATTTCTTGAAGCATTTAGGTCAGCATCTAATTCATAACCACATTTTTTACAAAGAAAAATATTCCCATTACGATTATCTTTTTCTGTGTAACTACATTTACTACATTGCTGACTTGTGTAATTAGGTTTAATATATACAACACTTTTTCCTAATCGTTCTGATTTATATTCTATGAAATTTTGTAGTTGTGCAAAACTCCAATTACCAATCATACGATTAAGTTTTTTATTATATGTTCTTGTGTTGAACCTTATATTTTTTAAGTTCTCTAACACAAAAACATTATATTCTGTATTTACTATTTCCTTACTTACACAATGATTTACATCACGAACAAAACGGTTCTCTTTTCTACTAAGAAAACTTAATTTTCTCTTAGCAGACTTAGTGCCTTTCGATTGTAAATCTCGCTTCAATTTTTGATATTTACCTTTAATATTTTTTAAATGTGATGACTTGTAAAACTTATTATCACTTGTTACTGCTATTTTTTTAATTCCTAAATCAATACCTAAAACTTTGCATTCGTTTGATTTCTTTGGTATATCTTTATTCATCTGTAAATTGATATAATAATCTCCATTTTTTCGCTGTATTAGTTGAGCATTACTATATTTCCAATCAAGATACTTATTATAATATGTTGCCATCTTGAATGGTATTTTCATTCTTCCAAATATGGTGTTTATTGATATTATATTTTTATCAAATCTTATTGTTAAACTTCGTCTATCATAACGAATACTTGATAATTCTTGTTTGATTGGTTTATCCAATAATTTAATTGAATGTTTTCGTTTAATGTTTTTATATTCAATATCTTTATTTTTCTTCATAGTTCGTTTTAATATTTCTCCTGCATTATCTCTTGCAGTTTGAACCATAGCACTACTAAACTTAGGATATTTTAATCTTAATTTTTTATATGTTCCATTATGTAAAGTTGTCTTATTATAACTACCTTCTTCCCAACCAAAATCAATTATTTCTTGACATATTTGATTGTATATTTTCATTGTTTCTTTAAACTCCACAAAATTATCTAATTTTATAGATATTGTTGTAAATAGTTTATTAGTTATAATCATATTTTATTAGTATTGTGTTATTATTTATATATGTTTCTATTTACTCACAAATTCATCTCCCACCTAAAGGAAGGAGTGTTCTTTGCTCAGACAATTTTGATAAAATTTTTTATTTTTAAAATTAAATTTGTAAACGGTAATTAAAAATAATTTTGCCTTTCTTAATTCTAGTAAAAGATTATCATCTCCTTGAACTGCTTTAATGAATCCTTTCTTTTTTATGAATATTTCGGTTAATTTCATTTTGTAAAAGCCCAATATAATCCTGCAAACATTTCAATTCCAACACCAATATGATAGAAACTTAATGTAGACATATTAATAAACAAAAATCTAATTGTCTCTGAATAAATTCCAACTGTAAATCCTGTTAAAACAATAGCCACTCCAAAAAATGCTAAAGTTCCAACAATAACATCAAATACTCTGCTAGTATCTTTAGACCTTAAACTCATTAAGAATAAAGCCATCAATACAATATGAAATGCTATTAATAATATAATTGCTAAATCTAAAGCACTTGTTGTGATTCCTGCAAACCAAGTAACTCTATAATCAATTCCTAAATCAAGAACTTTATTTTGAACAACATCCCACCATAAGAAAAATACTGCATATAAAAATATTAAGACTAGCTCCAATCTATGTGGAGTTCCTATTTCTATTGTTTTATTTTTCCAAAGTGTTATTTCCATTTTACTTTTTCTTTTTTTCATATGAATATAAAAATTTATTTTTATGTTTAGTAGGATAACCCCAATTATTAACTTGCCAATCTGTTATGGTATTATCTCTATGTAATTGGTCAATAAATGTAGTCCACATTATTTTATTTCTTGGAATATCATCTGTTAATCTAATCATATCAAAAAACATATTTTCAGCGTCAATTTTATTTAATTTACCTATCATTTTAGTTAACCTCTTGGTTTATTTTTCATATATTTTACTGCATATTTTAAAGCTTTAAATTTGGTTTGTAAAACTTTTAAAATTAATGCTTCATCTGTATTTTTATTTGCAATAGCAATAACCCAACCTAATTCTTCAACTTTTTTAACATTTAATCTTATAGAAGAAAAATCATTGTGCCATTCATCATAATCTTTAAATTTTTTCCAACCTTTTATTTTACCCATTATTAACCTCTTATAATACAAATTTTCCTCTACGATTTTTTAAATGTAAATTTTTACTTTTAATTTTATCATTTTTAAATTCTAAAGTATGACCATATTTTTGTAAAAAATCAACTCCAATAACTAATTGTTCAGGAATATCTCCAATCAAAAACCAATGAAAATAAGAATTTTTATTCATTTTTAATTCTAATAAAATAGATTCTTTTATTTTTAAGAAATCACCATTACCTAATTCTAATTCAATGTCAACTTTTCTTTTTTTAATAAAACCAACATCTTTGAAAATATTTTTTTTAATAATAGAAAAAGAACTACCGCTATCAAAAAAAGCTGCTACTCTTTTTGGCTTTTTCCCAACAATAATTAAATTTCTTTCAATAATTCCCGTTTTAATTTAACCTATTACTTTATTTACATATTTTTTAAAATCTTTAATAGCTATATCTTTATCTTTAAAAGAATAAAGTTTTGATTTATATATAATTTCTTTTTTTCCAAATGAATTACTTATTGAATGTTTTATGAACAATCCTTTATTTGGAACCCAATCTAAAACTATATAATTCCATTCAAGTAATGTAACTCTTTTTCTTATCTTACCAAATTCTTTCTTTAAACCACTTTTAATAGGTTGTTCAAAAACATATATATCTATTGGTTTAAAACTAGAATATTCTAAAGTATAATCTTTATTTCCATAATTGGTAATTTTTCCTTGAATTTTATCATTTAATGCAGAATGATAATTTAATTCTGAAAATAAACTAATTGGAATATAATTAGGATAATATTTTCTTAATAAATTATCAACTTCATAACTATTTCTTGATTTTTTTGTTTTATCTCCAACAAAAAGTTGATACCATCCTTTGCCTAAAGATTCTAAATGAACTACAATAATTCTCTTACTTCTTTTATTTGCATAAAATTTTACTTTATCTGCATAAAACGGTTTCATCTTTATTATCCTCCTTAAATAAACATCATTTTTCCTTGATAAATAAATTCCATTGAATCTTGTCCCCAAGATTTCTTTTTTTCTTTAATAATTCATCAATATTACTATCTGACTCTAAATCTTCATATTTACAAAGATTTGATTTAGATTCTTCAATTTTTATTTACCTCTAATTTAATTGTTTTGTTTTAAATATTTTATTTCTAAGAGCCACTAAATATTTTTCAGCTTCAACCTTGGTTCTAAAAAGTTTTGGTTTAGATTGCATATCATCAACATACCATTTATTGTGCCAAATTGGTTTATTACCCACTTCTTTATCAAATCCATCAGGACCACGATATTTACCTATTTGAATTTCAAAGCCAGTTCCAATAATATAATATCTTCTAGTGATACCTTTTTTCCATTGAAGCACATATTTTTTTACCATTTTAATTTACCTCTTAATAATCTTTGTTTCGGTTGCACCAGCAAAACTAGTTTTTATTATTGCATCTTGTTTTTTTAAATTTTCATATTCTTCTTTAGATAATAATTCAATAGAATCTATTTCAGTAGTATTTGCTAAAGAACCCATACCTCTAACATTAGACATAAATCCAGAATATCTAACTCCTTTTATTTTAATATATGAATTTAAAATAGTTGAAAGCCCAATTTTAGTAAAATTTCTACTTCCTAAACTTCTATCGGAAGTTAATAAAACAAATCCACTTAATTCTTTTTTAATACTACCCAATTCTCTTGGAGAAACTCCGAATTTTTTTATTTTATCTACTCTTTCTTCTAACTTATATTTTTTATTTTGTAAACTATTTCTCTCTTTCATTTTTAAATTATAAGGTATAGAAGAATTCATAATATCATTTAATTCTTTATCTAAATAATTAATTTTACTATTTAAATTATCAAATTCTTCATTTGCTTTTTTAGTCATCATTTTAATTAACCTCTATTTCTTGTAATTAAGTTTTTTTAAAACTGGTTTTATTTTAATTTTTATTACCATTTTTAATCCCAATAATTTACAAATAAATTATATATTCCATATCTTTTTTTAGTAGCTTTTCTAATAACCGTAATAAATTCAACTTCATAATCTCTTTTTTCTACAATTCTTTTTGCTGCTTCTTTATTGATTCTTCAATTTTTTTATTAACTCTATTAAAATTATTAATAACAGTTTTAGCATCTTCAAAAGCTAATGCTTTAGTTTTACCAACACCAATATATTGTTTAGATATTATTGGAGATTGAGCAAAAACAAAACCTCCTCTTCCTTTTATAAAAATAATTCTCCTTCCACCATACTCTTCTGATTTATATTTAGTCATTTTATTTTAACCTCATTTAATTAATATCCCATTAAATCTTCTTTAGCATTTTTAAGAGCATCTTCTAATTCTGCTAAAGTTAATTTATTTAAAAAAATAGGAACCATACTCTTAGCATCTTCTCTCATTGCTGTATGAAGATTATTATACATTTGTTCAACATAAACCTTCTTTTTTAAATTTGCAGGCATCTTTTTAAGGTTTTTTTCCCATTTTTCGACCATTTTAATTTACCTCATTCTCTAAAATAATTATATATAGTTCTAGGATAATTAGGATTTAAAAGATATATTTTTCCTTCTCCATCATAATATCCAGTTGTATAATCGCCATTACACAACAATTTAGTTCTTTTCAATCCTTTATCTTTACCAAATTTATTTAATAATTTATAATTTCCAGACATATAAATTCTTTTATAACTTCCTATTAATTTGTAAAATTTACCATTTGAATTTTCACTAATAAACTCTTTTTTTAAACCAGTTCTTTTTAAATATCTTTTAAAACCATTTTCTGTATGAAACGCAGTATGTGCTGTTGCACCATAACTTGTTATCAAATACTTATAACCACCAAATTGTTGAGATGGTTCATTTAAAATAGATACACTAAGATTTTTGTTTTCTTCAATGTGTATAACTTTAAGTTTATTAAAATCTTCATCACCATAAAATTTTTTTAATTCTCTATAACCACCGTGTGATTTTTGTCTTGATTCTGGAACTAAATATTTTCCGGTCCATTCTCTTTTTTCAAATTGTTTTACCATTTTAATTTACCTCAAAATACTTCATCATTGTTTGTAATAAATGGTCATAATCCCCAGTAGTTGCTTCTTTATTAATCGTTTCCCAAGGCATATTATTTTTTAAAGCAACTTTTCTAGCTTTTCCTAAAATTGAAAAAGCATTTCCATCTTGACCTGTTAAATTAAGTTCTGGTTTTGATAAACCAATATCTTCTAAATTATCAACAATATCTTCATTATAATCTTTACCATAATTAACAATAAAATCATCAATCCAAGATATACCACCCATTCGTAATCTCCACATAGCTAATTTACCAGTATTTATTTTTAGCTTATCATTAAAAATTAATACTAAATCAGTTCTTCCTTTAGGATTAGCATTTCCAGTAAGAATATAAGCTGAAGAAAATACTTTAGTTTTAGATTTAACTGCAACTATTTTGGCTTTAATTAAAGATTCACCTAATCCATCAATCCAACCTTTATATGGTTTACCAGCACCCATTACAACAATACCAAAACGTTTATCTTTTCTCAATTCAGTAATAGATTTTTCTCCAACAGAAATAGGATTCTTTTTAACTATCCCATCTTTTGTAATATGTTTAGTTTTAGATATTTTAGTCATTTTTATTTACCTCTTATAATACAATCTTCAACTCTATAAAATAAATTTGTATTTTTAACTTTATTTTTTACCCAATATTTTGCTTGTGTTTTATTATTAAAAAAATGTGAAATATAACTATTAAATTTTTTTGTTTTTGATAATTTAACAACTATTCCTCTAATCTCATTTTTTTTAAGCATAATATCATTATCCTTATTATAAAAAGTATAATCTTTTCCTTCTTGGTCAGATACAATAAGATTTCCATCATTTGAAATTTTATCTACAACTTTACAACCACTTGAATCATTAATTTCATCACCAACTTTGTATTTAACCATTTTAAATAACTTTTATTTTCTAGCTTTAAAAGATATTTTTTTTCCTTTAGCTTTAAACGTAACAGTTGTTTTTTTTTTAGGTTTTTTCTTTTTACCTATTCTTGACCTAACTGCTGCCATTCTTTCTTTTGCTGCTTTACTTCCTTTTCTAACTGGTTTTTGTGTCATTTTATTTTTACCTCATATAAATTTTATTTATTTTTTAAACATATCTAAAACAATTACTAAAATAGCCACTCCTGATATAACAATTTTAATTCCATCAAATACATCATAATTAATTCCAACTGCAGGTGAAGTTAAAATTCCAACAAACATAGATGAAACACCAACAATAACGGCTACAATCTTATTTACTTCTTCTGAAGTAAGACCGCCTTTTATATAATGAAATATTAAATGCATTCCTCCTGAAACAAATAATGAAAGTCCAATTAAAAAGAATAAAGCCGATTCAACCCACATACTAATATCAACTCCAGCCATTGCTTGAATTAATATTGTAACAAAACCTAAAATACTTATTACAGATAAGTAAGTGCTAAATTTTATATCTGCTAACTTCATTTTTTATTTCCTCCTTTATTCATAAGAATAAATGCGGCTACTAAAAGAATTATTATTCCAGCAATTATATAATATGTTATATTTCCATCTGTTCGCCCACACTCATCTCCAACACAAGGTTCACAAACATCAACATCCCAATTATCTCCTATACATTCACATCCTTCAGCAAAATTATCATTTAAACAAGGATTTGGTGGAATAACTCCGCAAGATATTTCTACAGATGATAATGTGTTTTCTTCACAATTATTTCCAGGTGGTATCATTGTTTGTCTAAGAGAATCTCCTGCACAATAAAAACATATAACATCTTCATCTGGATTTGGTTCACCTTCACAATTAATTTCATAATCATAATATTCACCACAATAATCTCCATCAACAACTGTTGACCTTAAAGTTGTTCCAGCACAATAATAACAAGTAATTTGTTCTTGTGGTTCTGGTTCACAAGTTATTGGATTAGTTGAATAATCACCACAATTTTCCATTTCTAAAGTTTTCATCTCTCCATTTGAACAAATATAACAAGTATCTAATACTGGTGGAATATATTGAGAAGTTATATCAACTACAACATTTTCAATATCTAACATTTTATATGAACTACCTAATGTATCATAACAACCATTTGATGCATAAACTGGAATTGTATATCTTCCTGTTTTAGTTGCTTTATCTGTTAATTTAAAATTTATAATAGAATCTTTTACATTTACTTTAATTCCAGTAGTTCTATCATCACCACAAGCTCCAGTAGAAGAACTTAATGTAGTCATTGAACTTCCATATTCTTCTAAACTAGTTTCTATTACACAACCATCACAAGTTCCACTTATTACAGCAGTTCCAGATACAACAAATAATTGACCTTCAACTAAATCACCATTATTAGTTACTTGTAAATTTGATAATTTAATAGAAGGTGGAACATCAACATTACAATATTCTTGATTTGGAAGAAGTGGTCCAGTTCCATCAAGACATTCTGGAACTATTTTTGTAAGACAAACACTTTCATAAGTATAATCTGTATTACTATTACATTTTGAATCACTTTCTATTACACAATCTGTTTTATCATAAGTTAAACAACTTGGTTCTGAACTTCCAGCAACTTCAATATTACAAGAATAACAAGAATATTTATAAGAATATGTTAAAGAATTTATATAATAATTTTGTGAATTAGGCATATCATTAGAATCAGATTTATACCAAGCATTATCAAATAAATAATTTGATGGATTAGTTGTTGTAGGAAAATATCCACCTACTCCATAATATGTTATAAATTGTCCAACAGAACATTGACCTCCAGCTCTAACATTTTGATTTGGAACGTGACTAAATGGTCCGTGTGAACTCCTAAAACTACAAGAATATACACCAGCATCAACTGCTCTTGCTGTTTGAGTTACAAAACTCTTATCTCCGCCAAATAAATTAGCCCAAATATTTTCAAAGAAATTTGGTTTATCTTGACCAACAATAAATAATTCTCCATTATTAGCATCTATTGTAATCATTGAAGTATCTATAAATTGACTTGTATCTTCAACTTTTTCACCATCAATATCAATAGCAAAAACATTAGACACCATAGTTAAAATTAATATACTTATTATAAATAAGTTTGTTATTTTATTCATTTTATATTCCTCCAATTAAAATTTAATTTTTAATCTTGCTATTATTTTTTTATTAACTTCTTTATAATAATATTCTGCTTCATCTCTTGGCATTTGAATTTCACCATTATAAAAAAAGTAATGAAGTTGAACAGCTTTTATTAATAAATCATAATCATTATTATTATTTTTAACTAAAATTTTAAGTTCTGTATAACTATTAACACGATGTGAATATTTTAATTGTAAATAATTTTCAACAATACTAAATAATTTATTACCGGCTTGTTGTAAATAACCAACATTATTGGTTTCCTGAAAAAGAGCATATTCTTTATTCATTAAAATAACTTTATTTTTTATATCTTTTCTGAAACTTTTTTTCCAAATAGGTATTTTATTCATTTAAAAATACCCTAATGGACCTTTATTACTTATTCTATGAGATTTATGTTTTCCTTTCTTTCCTTTAGATTTATAATCAGCTTTATGGGCCTGATTTTTCTCTTTAGATTTAATATTTTTAGAATTTGTTTGTTTACGATAATTTTTAGCATCCAATTTTTCATTATATTTACTCCAAGTTCTAACTCTTCGACCATTTGGTTGTTTTAAAGAACCTCTGTAATAATAATAACCAGCGCCCCTAGCTTTATTTTGAGGGTCTTTTCTTTTAAAAATTAATCCAGATACCATTTTATGATGCCTCCAATATACAATTGTTTAAATTATAATCAACATACTATATAAATCTTTTCTCTTAAAAGATATACTAATAAGTTGATTCAACATATTTGGCTAAACAAAGGGCGTCTGTAATACCATCGTGTAGCTTCTTGCATCGTTCTGTGGCCTTAAAATCTTCTTCTGGATATAATCTAGTGCAATATGTAATAGAAGCTAATTTGGTATCTTTTCTATCCATTCCAACAAATATAGCTTTTTGCCAAACTCTAGCAGATACAATAACATATGGAATTTTTAATGCTGTTAGCATTCCTCTCATCATTCCAAAACAAAAACTTGTTGAAACAATAGATAATCTTCCAGACATCGGAACTATTAAAGATTTTTCTAAAGCAACAATAATATCTTCATTATCATTTTTTAATTTTCTAAATACTGCTGCTATCTCTGGTAAATTATATTCCCTTCTAGTTTTAGTAGAATTAATTACTGGCATTATAATTTTTAATATAATCTTTCCGTTTTTTATAGCAACAATTCCACCTGAAAGGCCATTATCGGTCCCTATATAAACTTTATCTTGTATCATCTTTTTCTGCCAAACAATTTTCTTTTCTTTGGTCTATTAAATTTAGGTTCTGGAACATCTTCAAATCTTGGTGGCTGATATTCTTGTTGTGGTTGTTGTGGTCGATATTCTTGTTGTGGTTGCTGTGGTTGCTGTGGTTGCTGTAGTTGCTGTGGTTGCTGTGGTTGCTGTGGTTGTTGTGGTTGTTGTGGTTGTTGATATTGTTTTTCATATGTTGGTATTTGTTGTTGTTTTGATTCAACATCTAAATCAGCATTAAAATCCGGCAATGATGTTTGACTAGTTTTATTCTTTCTTTCAATTTTAGGTAAATCGCTATCATTTACTTCACTTGCTTCAGTTAATTTTTTTGTTAAAAAATTAAAGAAACAATTTCTACAACAAAAATCTTTTTCATTAGTTATTACTATTCCAGGTTGCTTCACTACAGAATGTGTAGAATCTTTTGGTATAGACACATTCAAATTTTCTAAATTAATCCATCCTTGTTTAAAAGGATAATCTTCTACTCCTGTTTTAATTTTTGTTTCTTCTTTTCCACAAAAATCACACTTAAATTGCATTATTGTCTTCTTCATTTTTTATTTCCTCCATTGATTAATTTTCTTCACCATCTTCCCATCCTTGTTTTTTCTTTAATCCTAAAATTTGTCTATCCGTAAAACTCCAACATTCTCTAAAATAATCATATACATCTTCTTTATGCGTAACTCTTAAAATTTCTAATACTCCTCTAATAATTCTATCATAATAATATAACGCATCATATTCTTTAATTTTTCTATATTCTTTTAATGTTATTGGTTCAATTTTAGGTTTGGCTTTTAAAACAATATATTTAAGTTTAGTTCCAACATCAACATTTTGTCCTTCTTCTAATAATCTCTTTGCTATTTTGACTACTGCTGGAATTGGAGAAAACATCGGAAGTCCATCGCTCTTTCTTAATTTTTGTAATCCAGTTTTACCATTTATTACCGGCTTCCCATAACTTTCAATAGCTCTACCTAATCCAGAAATTTTTATAAGATGTTCTTCTTCTAATTTATGGTCAAAGACTTTTTTCTTTAATTCTAGTAATTTATTTTTCCAATTTTCTTTATCAAATTTCTTTGTAAAAATATCATTTAATAATTCTCCTTGTAAATCTTTAGTAAGTTTTAAAGTATCAGTTCTAACATTATATCCGCCTTTACCGCCAACTTTTCCATCTTTATAAAAATAATAACGTTTTCTTTTCACAGGAATTACAGCATCATAAGTTTCTTCCCATTCAAAATTAACACTATGAATTTTGCCTTTATATTCCATAGTTTTAAATGATAATATTCTATAATCTAAAACTTTTTTAAATCTTTCATCTAAAAATTCTTTAGTTTTCTCTCCAACAAGATATGTAGAATCTGTATCTGATAAAATAATTTCCATATTATTATCTAAAGCTTCTAACATACAAATTTTTATTAAATATCTCGCCGTTGAAGTAATACCTGTCGGTATTTCATATTTATAATCTCTTGATGGTTTAAATCCAGTAAAGCCATAGAGACTATTAGACAATAATTTTAATCCATTTTGATAAATGAATCTTTCTTGCCATTCAAAACTTCCTTTTTTATAATTGTTTAAAGAATATTTAATCTTATCTCTTTCTTCAGATAAACCATCTATTATTGTTGGATAAATTGCTCTTTCTTTTTTACCAAAAATAAAATGTGGATGTAACTCCCAACCTCTAATATTCATATTTATATCAGCAGAAGTATAACATTCATTTTCACTAACCTCAATTTTATTATCATAATTCCTAATAAATCTCCACATAAGACCTTCCATATCTTCAACATTTAATTCTATGCTTTTTTCTAATAACGCTTGTTCATATTTTTTCTTTTGAAGTTTATTAGTTTTATCTATAAATTTTGAAGCTACACTTACACTCCATTTTATATATAGAACTTCGTTTTCTGTAAAAATTTTAGATAAGTCTGGAACAACTGTTCTAATATAATTTTCTGGTGAAATATTCCAAGTAGAAATTATTCTAGCATAATGACTAGCAAAATCAAAACACATTACATCCCAATATAATCTATTACCAAATGAAGTAGTATATCCTCCTGGGACATTTTTATTTCCTCTAGTTTCTATTTCTCTTTCAGTTGGCTTAGAAATTTTTAACATATTTCTTTTTCTAGATTCATTTAAAATCATAATATCACAAATTCTAGAATTATAAAGAGTATCAATTAAAAGACAATGTGCTTTTCTACATTGAACAAAATGTAATTTAAAAAATCCTAATTTTCTTTCCAACATATCTAATAGTTGAACATCTTGAATATTATATTCTTTATGTATTTCTGGATATAATAAAAATAAATCAAAATATTTAATTGCATCAGTTGTCTTTCTCCAGTCTAACTTTTTAATTTCATCTGGATATTTTAATGATGAATCATCTTTGTTTAATTCAGATTTAAGTTCTTGATACGCAACATTATTTAATGCATATGATTTAACAGAACCAAAATGATTTTTCTTATAACTTTCCATATAATCAAATCCATTAACCCATAAATTATCGTAATTCATTTTATGACTTTTAAATCTAAATCTAACATAAGCATCATCAAATTTTCTTCCGTTCCAAGCAGAAATAATATCAAATTGTTTAATATGTATTCTATATTTTTCTAATAATATTTTTTCTCCTTCCCAAAGAGCATCTGTTACAATTTTATCTTGTCTTTTTAATTCAATAGAAATTTCTTTTGTTGGTAATTCATTATGTTGTAATCTTATATATTCTTTTCTTAATGTTCTATACTCATCAAACTCTTCACCATCAATTCCTTCATTTCTAACATACCAAATTTTAACTTCTCTGTTTTTTATAAATTCTTTAACTGCTATAGAAGTTATTGCAGTTAATGGGACTATTTCTCCTTTTATATCTTTAACAAAAGGTAACCTGTCATCAGATTCAATATCATAAAAAGCTATTCTTAATTTTTCTTGATTTAAATCAAAATTAGTATTATCAATTAAAATTCTTTTAGAACTATTAATATCCGCTTCAAAAGTTTCAATACCTAAATCTTCAATTTCATTTCTTAACATATTTCTATGAAAATTATTTCTTAAATAAATTCTAACATACTCTTCTTTATTTCTATCTGTAACTGTTTTTAGGTCTGAAGCTTTTGGCATAACCAAATAAGAAACTTGGTCAAATTCTTCTGCTTTAATATAAAAATAATTAATAAATGGCATTTCTTTAATGAATATTTTACCATCTACTCTAAACTTAATCTTTACTCCTTCCTTTGTTTCAGTTATTTTACAAATAGTTTTTGTCATTTTAATATTTTCTAACCAATGAAATTGTTTCTTGTAAATCAAATTTATCAAGATTTTTATTTATTAATCTTCTTTCTAATTCAGCACCTTCTCTTTTCTTTTTAACTAAAGCTTCATATAAATTATATGCGTCTTTTGCTAATAATCTATATACTTCTCTTTTTCCTTTACGAAAAGTTCTTGCTTGTTTTGCTGTTGTAATTTCTTCTGTTTCAACTTTAGCTGGAATATTTTTCATAACAGTTTCAATTCTTTCTTTATTTGATTGTTCTAACTCTAAATTTATTTCACCTAATCTCAATTCATCTTTTTCTTTTTCAACTACACTTTCATAACTTGTATCTAATTTTCTTATTAAATCTTGCTTTTCTTTAACTAACTCATTTATTTTTATGTTCATCTTATTTACCTCATACTATTTCCATTTTTTCCCATTCTGTTATATGTAAACTTTTATCTACAGGATTATCAAAGCTTTCTAACATCTTCATTCTTTTCTTAGCCATTAATCTAAAAATTCCTAAATCATTAAAGTCAATATAATAACCAAATATTTTTCCAGGATATTTTCTTTTAGTTCTTCCAATTGTTTGAATAGAAGAAATATCACTTCCAAAAGCACTAGCATTAATTAAAATATCTAAATCTGGAACATCTATTCCTTGACCAAAAATACTTACCATACTAATCATTATTAATCCATTAGTATGTTTAAATTCTTCATACATATCTTTTCTTTTCTTTTTTGGTGTTGAACCATAAAGAAAAAATGATGAAGGTATAATTTTTTCTAATAACTCTCCGTGTTCGATTGACTTAACAAGAATCATAATTTTCTTTTTATCTTTATATTTATTAACTATATCTCTTATTGTTTCATTTCTTAAAGTATTTTTAGTTATAAAACTTTGATAATTTTCGTGATATTCTGGAGTTTCATATTGGTCTTTATTTTGAGGAGTTCCTAAAAAATAAGTTTTAGTTGGACATAAATATCCTTCATCTTCTAATTCTTTTGTTGTTTTTTTATATATAACAAATCCAACCAAAGCATTCATTTCTAATGAATCAGGACCATTTCTAAATGGACTTCCAGATAATCCAATCATATATTCTAAATTAACTAATTCATCTGATATTTGTTTATACATTCCTGAATCTTTTGTCCCTTGTGCCTCATCTGCTATAGTAGCAGTTACATTATACAAATACATTTTTAATTCTTTAGAAGTTTTATTTTTTCTTTTTAATATTGCAGCTATGGTCTGAATACCTCCAATTGTTATTTGCTTATCAATATCTAAATTTCCTTCTGCCATTCGTCCAACTTTTACACCTAAATAATTTTCAAATTCATCTGCAGTTTGTCTTATAAGTTCTATTCTATTAACTAATACTAATGTTCTTCTATTTATTTTTTTAATAAAATCTGCTGTTAAAACAGTTTTACCCATTCCGGTTCCACCAAATATAATCCCATACTTTCTAGACAACATAGTTTTAACAGCTTCTTCTTGATATGGTCTTAATTTAATATCACTATCTTTAAATTTAGTTTTATAAATCATTCTAACAACATCTTTATTTCTAAAATCTGTAAAATCTAACCAAAATGTTGTATTAAATTTATTATTATAAACTTTTATTAATTCATCAACTTTCCAAACAAAAGCAAATGGTAATGAATTTTTCTTAAAAAATGTTTTTCTGCCATCCCATACTTTATTTTTATATGCCTGAGAAAATTCTTTTCCATCAATTTCGTAAGAAAAATAATGATTAAGAAAACTTTTCAAATGTTCTGTTAAACCATTTTTAAAAACTAATTTATTATTTTTTCTATAAACTTGAATACCACCACTATTTTGTCTAATTAAAAATTCGTTATGGCACAGACATTTAAAGGAATTAAAAGGAAATTTATAATCACCTAAATCATAATTTCGACAATTTTCTCCTTTCTTTTGAATATCAGCCCATACTGGCATTAAAACATTTTTATCAAAATTCTTTATTTCATCTTCTGTAAATTCATATTCTGAAAATGTTTTTAATTTAAGATATTCAATTCTAGCTTTTTTAATTAATTCTCCCGTTTTACACCAATAAAGATTAGAATAAAAAAGAACCTGTATACGAAATGTAGAAGTTTTATCCATACTTGAACTGGTTTTCCAATCCACAATAATCTTTTCTCCAGTTTCTTTTAATTTAGCTACAACATCAATATAACCTTTTTTCTTTGTAGTTCCAACAAATGGTAATTCAATTTTTAATTCAGTATCTAAAATTTCATAAACATTATCTATTAAATAAATTGCGTGTAATAATGCTTGATGATAAATCATCTTAGATAGTGGTTTTCCATTAAATCCACCAAGAGTATCTAATTTTCGTTTTGCCCATTCTGATATAAAAAATTCTGTTGTTTTATTAACATCTTTATTTTTCACATATAATTCTGCACTTGAATGTGTGAGTATTCCTGAAATTCCATACGATTGAATTACTGGTTCTGGTGTTTCATATGATAAATATGAATAATAAAAACCTAATTGTGACCTAAACCAGCTTCCTAAAGCTGAAGGACTGAAATTAAATGATTTCATAATTCTATCTCCATTTTCATATTATTTATACCTCATAATCAAAATAAAAAAAAAAATAAAAAAATTATTTAAAGACGTGGATGTCCAAACGTCTATATGTTTTTCCATCAAAATCTATTTCACTTTCAACAAGTTGAACTTTCTTTCCAACTAAAGCTTCAAAGAATTGTTCAATACCAAATGTTCCAGCTGTTTCTTTAAATTGACTACAATATTTATAATACAATTTAGATACACAACTTGTAAATGTATTAGCAAATTCCTTTTCAGTTTTAATTTTCTTAAAACTTGGATTATATGTATCTTTGTCGTATTTATCTTGGAACCACTTAATGTTTGGCAAACTTGATTTGTAATCACTATCTTCAAAAGTAATTTCTAATCTTGTTTGAACCCATTGTGATTGTCCGTCTCTACTTGTAGTAAAATCTGCAGCTACTATTTTCTTAACAGCTAATTCATCTTGTTTAGAAACATTCTTAATTACATATGTCTTTTTAGAAACTTTTAATTTTTTATCACCGAATTGAATTTCTTCAATATCATCAACAGATAATACATTAAATGTTCCATCGCCTTCAACGCCTTTTCCTAATTTAATTTTTGAAGGGTCAACCATAGGTGCTTGTTCAACTGGTGCTACAACTGGTTGAGCAACCGGTGCAACTGGTGCAACTGGTGCAACTGGTGCTGTTGGTGTTTGTTCAACTACCGGAGCTGGTGCTCCTACTTCATTTTCTTTTCCCATAAATTCATCTAATGATGCATTTACTGGTTTTTCAATTTTTTCTTCCATTTTATTTCCTCTCTCAAATGCTTTAATCCTTTATCGGATAATTGCTTATATGAGTGTTAATTAAAAGAATCACTATCAAGTGTTGAAACTTCTCCTGATATAAATTCCTGTAATTTTAAAAATTCAATATATTCTAATAAATATTTATTAACAATCCCTGCTCTTATTTTTTTCCATAATATACTTTTAAAAATTATAATCTTTTCGCCTTCTCTAATTGCTGTAGCTTTATTAAATTGTCTTATATATCTTAATACATCTGTAAAATTATTTAATGGTATAACAGGAAAAGCTTTTCCAATAGGACTTTTACTTTCATCAATTTGTTTAATAATATATCTAACTTCATCAAAAGGAAATGGTAAAACAATTCTTCTTTTAACACAATATTCACAATTTTTCATAGCCCAATTAAATAATGTCCAAGCACTATATTGATAATCTTGTGAAGGTTCATCAACTAATTCATTATATCCTAATTCCATTAATTTATTTTGTAATTTTTCTATATCAAGATTATTATCTCTAGCTAATATTTTAATTTGTAATATTAGCTTAGTATGTATTTCTCCTTCTGGTAAATCATCATTTTCAGAAAGTAACATCCATTCAGGACTTCTATAAAATGATACATCATCATATTTCTTTTTATGATTAGGAAAAAATCTTTGTTTTTTAAGTTCAACATATCTTTTTCTGTTAATAAAAGGTAATAAATTATTTTGATGTGTAAATAATTTTAAAATTCTTCTTTCTGGAGCTTCTGGATATTTATAATGTTTAAATCCTGGAGCACTTTCAATTCTAGATAAATTAACCATTGAATCATTAAATTTAATATCTTCGTGTGGTCTATTTTTCATTAAACTTTTAACAAAATATTTATACCAACTTTTAAATCTATCATCATATATAACGCTAAATAATGGAATAACTTTAACTCCTATATGAAATCCTCTACCAGACTCTAATAATAAATTAGGATTTATTTTAATTTTCTTTAATTCTTTCCAAATATATAATGCTGTATCTAATAATTTTTGATAATAAATTTTATCAGTTAAAGGTGGTTTTTCACCACTTGCTTCTATATCAAAGAAAAATGTTCTACGATATTTAACTCCACCATCAACTCTAACTTTATTAGGCCTACAATTACACCCGACATATGCAATATATTTTTTATTATTATATTTTTCTATAATTGCTTCTACTTCATTAATATTACTAGCATACTCTGAAATCATAATATTTCTTCCATTTATTTTTTTAGTTAAATCAAACATTCTGAATTCTAAGACATTCTGAAATTCTAAATATTCTTGATAAAATTTTCTTATTGTCTCATTCATTTTATATTAAATCACCATCTATTTCTTCAATATCTTCATTTGATTTTTTTATATCAGATTTATTCAACTTACTTTCTAATTCTTTCTTTTCTAATGCTTCAACTATTTTTTCTTCAACTTTTGTTTCTTGTTCTTCTTCTATAATTTGTTCAGTTTTATATTGTAAAGCTGTATTAGTATATTTTTTATTATCTATTATTTCTTTATTTGGTATATATGAATTATCTAAAAAATTATATTGAATTTCTGTTAATCCAATTTTACATTTTAATAATATTTTATTTCCAAAATCTTTAGTTACTTCATCTAAATCAGTAGCATTTGAATCATTAAGTAATTGAAGAACTGTAAAAAACATAACAATACTGCTTGATAATTTTTCATCTAATTTTTTTGAATCAGAAAAATGAACAATTATCGCTTCATTTTTTCTTAAAAAAGATATTACATTATTTTTTAATTCTTCTAATTGTTTTGTAACATTTTCATCATTATTTAATATATTTTTTAAATTAATTTTTTTATTATTTAAACAATAATTATTAATAGTTCCAACAAAATCTATTGTAGGTAAATCATAAATATTTTGTGCTTCAATATTTTCTATTAAATCAAATGCTTTTTCTCTAATAAAATTTAAATCTCTTTTAACAACACAATCAAATAAAAATCTATTTTGAGCTGGTATAGAACCACCAGACCACCAACAAATATCTTTAGAATGTTTATTTTGTCTAACTATAGCAATAGCTTCTCTTAAATCTTCATTATCATAATATTGTAATGGTAAATATAAATTTTTATTATTTAAATAAAAATCAGCTTCTAATTTATTATTTTCGTGAAATTCGTTTGTATCAAAACTTTTAATTAATTTCCAATAATAAAATTTTATTTCTCCTTCATAACTCATATCTTTAAATTTATCTATATTACCTTTATGATAATTTGTAAAATTAAAAAATATTAATGGAGTAAATCTTTGTTGAATAATCTTTCCACCAATTTTCATTATTTCAATTTCATCATTATGCAAAGATTTTAATTCTTCATTAAATGGTTTTTCCATATCAAAAAAATGACTACCTTCATCAAAAATTGTTAATCCAGCTCCTGCTGCTCCTTCTTGAAATATTTTATACTTCTTAGCACCAACAGCAATATCAGTATTAATTCCACCATAAATTCCAGCATATGTTTGAGATTGTTTACCAGAAGTAAATTTATAATTAATATCTAATAATTTTCCTATTAATTTTGCTGGATAAGTTTTAGATATACTTGTATCACCTATAACTAAAATAGGAAAATTTCTATAATTAAATAATTCTCTAGATAAAGCAGAAATTATTAAAAATATTTGTAATAATGAACCTTTATCTGGTTTTAATGTTATATTTTTTTCATTTTTATAATATTTAATTATTCCACTCCAAATATCAAATAATTTATGATTGCCAATACCAAAACTATTGGCTAATTTTTTTCCTTCTTCTTCTGATAAAAATCCTGGTAATATTTTTGCTGTTGCTCTTTCTACTCCTAATATTATAGTTTTTATATCTTTATCATCAGGACTCATCAAATTTCCAGGTATATTTACTAAATTTACATAATATTCACCATTAATAATATTACCATCTAAAGAAAAAAAATATTTATTTTCTTCTTCTAATTTATATTCATCAATATAACACATTACTTCATAACAATATAAAGGTAATGTGCTTCCATTAATATAACTAGATTTTAATATTGGAACATTTCCAAATTTACCATTTGATTTAGGATAAGTAGGACAATTAAAATGCTTAACTGTTGTTGAACCCATTTCATATGGTTTATATATTATTTTTTTTGCACATTTTGGACAAGTATAAATATAACTTCCTTTAATAGATTGAGTATTCTCAATAATTAATTTATTCCTGATTCTTAATTTTGTTTTAATAACATTTTCTATATCAGAAATATTGTTTTGTTTTATATTTTTAATTAATGGATTTAATAATATTTTAGGTGTATTTGGTGATAATTTTAATACAAATTCTGCAAAATCAGTATCTGCTAATATTTTTTTAGGTATATAACAATCTAAATTATCATTATTATATTTTTTAAATTCATTTTTTAATTTTGGATTAATTTCTATAAATTCTGATAATGAATTAAACCCAGATATTTTATCTCCAACATCAAAATCATTCATTGCTTCTCCAATTCCTAAATCTGAAGGATTATTTTTTTTATTACTATCTATAAATAAATCAAAAGATTCTTTAATTATATCTTTAAAACTATCTAAAAATTCTAAGCCAAATTCTAACGACCTTTCTTCTTTAAATATTTCTTTATACGTTTTATTTCTTTCAAAATATATTTCCCATTTTTCTTGTGATTCAAAATATTCTTTTGTTATTAAAAATTTAAAATCTTCTTTATTTTTATATTGTTTATAATAATCAAATAATATTTTAAAAAGTCTAGAACCTATATTTTTTTTATTTGTAAGTGAAAACATTATATTCCATATATTCTTTTTAAAATATGTTCTGCCAAATCCTAATATCGGATTTAAATTAATTCTTGGTTCATTAGAAATATTAAATTTTTCTGGTATTATTACATTAATATTTTCTGAATTTTTATCTTCTTTATCCAGAATATTAACCTCAACCATAATTTAAAGAAAGTAGTCCCATTTATATACTTTGTTGTTTAACTAGAACGCCATATCAATTTTTATCAACTTATGTTAATTAGCATATTCTTTTTTTAAATGTCGGTATATGAAATTAACAAAAATTAATACAGTTTTTTTTTGAATCAATACGGATTAATATAATTTTAAAAAATGAATTTATGTCTATTAGCATAAATTAAAAAAACTATATTAATCCGTATTATTGCCATTTTTTTTATATTACTTTTTGTTTATAACACTTTTAACATATATATTTTAGTATATGCTTTTTTTTATGTTGGTCCCTGAGCTCCTCTGGAGCAACATTTCTTTTTTTTTTTATTATATATATATATAATTACTTTATTTGCTAATTATATTATATTAATTATATTAATTGTAATAATTAATGTATCAATTAATACAGTTAATATAATTAATATGTGTTATATAGCAAATGGTAGTAGGGAGGTAGAAAAACAACAAAAAAAGACCAATTTTGACTGAAAATCACAATATAAAATTATATGTTGATATTTGAAAAAACATATATTTAACATATCAATTTTTAATTATTGGTTAATTTTTAATTATTGATAAATTTTTAATTAATCAAATATTACAATCAGACATACATCTATGTTAAACCACAAAGCTCCATATGAGTCCATATCTCTCTTTATTTAATTAGATTAGGTAAAACTATTCAAATTAGATTAATCATTCTTATATTGACCAGATGAGCTTAAAACGATTTTTGATTGAAAGTTTCAGTTTTTGATTGAAAGTTTCAGTTTTTGATTGAAAGTTTCAGTTTTTGATTGAAAGTTTCAGTTTTTGATTGAAAGTTTCAGTTTTTGATTGAAAGTTTC
>Ga0307992_1000326_pt1 | contig 30682 bp, 30 predicted proteins | sample EllFjometagen133_FD_203162 | JGI IMG/M metagenome (GOLD analysis project Ga0307992, IMG submission 203162) | Marine microbial communities from Ellis Fjord, Antarctic Ocean - #133 | ecosystem: Environmental > Aquatic > Marine > Unclassified | place: Southern Ocean | collected 2014-10-08
GATTTTAAATTAGTAAAACCAAAATATCCGAGAGCTAACAATAAAAATATAATTACATTACCAGAAACAGGATATTTAATGAAATATTCAATGAGTCTTTTCATATTGTTGCGATTTGATTATTTTATATTATATAATAAATAAGTAGTGGATTTAAAGGATATTAACTTTTTGTCCATCATAAATATTCTGTGATTTGGTAATTACTTTACTACTATCACGTAATCCAGTTACTACTGCAGTATCTCCACTAAATGAGATTATCTCTATTTTCTGTTCAGCAGCGACACTGTCAGCAATTACAAATACTGTATTTTTATTAGTTATAATTCTACGAGGGATTTCAGCTGCCGTGACAAAAGTTGAGCTATAAATGTCTCCTTTTAAATACATCCCTTCCCATAAATCGTTACCGGAAACAGTTATGTAAATATTAACCATTTGTGTGTTGGGATCAACATTATCATTTATTCTAGAAACTTTTCCACTGATTGATTTAACAATGTTTTCCGATTTTAGATTTACTTTATCGCCAATTTTTATTGAAGCTGCTTGCCCTACTAATACACTTGATTCTAAGTCGTACACATATGTACTTATAAATTCGCCCAATAGTTGTCCACCCCTAACAAGTGTACCGGGTTTAATCTTGCTTGACACAACGGTTCCATTAAATGGCGCTTTAATGCGATATTTGCTAAATGTATTCTCGATGTTTTTTATATTATAATAAGTCTGATAAATCCCTTTGCCGGATAGATAATATTTTTCTCTATCATTTGATGGCTCAGGAAAAGGTTCAATTTCTTGCTCAATATTAAAATTAGCTAGATAACTCTCCCAATGAACATAACTTTCAGGAAAATCAAACTTCATCTCTGGTAATATTTGAGCTACTTGAGTCAATAGAGTGCTTCTTTGCGACATTAAATTGTATTCAGCATCTTTCGAATTAATTGATAAAAGTACTTCACCTTTTTTAAATGAAACACCCTCTAAAAAATGTTTTTGTCCTTGTTCTAGTATTCCTCCAACTTCAGCATAGATTTGTGCATGATCCCGTGCTTCCAGTTTACCAATCACAGGGACTTTTATTTGAATATTATCAACATTAACATTTAAAGTAGATACCGATAATGTATTGTTGTTGTTTACCATCCGCTTGGGTGGTTTTTTCATACTTCTCAATAACACAAACACCAAAATCGATGCAGTAATTACAATTAAAATTGGCAGTATTTTCTTAAATCTTTGTTTAATTGACATTGTTCCTCTTATAATAATTTTTTATAATGATTTGTAGATATTTATTGTTACCACCAAAAATAGATAAACAACTGTGGTTATATTAATACAATAATTATTAGATACCAATTGTATAAGTAAGTGACACAATAAACTTAAATGACTATTTATAATTACAGTTTTCTATTTACTGTGATTTAATTCTAATTTATTAATATCACATACAAGTTATAAAAAGGAGAAATAAAGATATGGATAGTTCTTATACAGCTTGGGCCTGGCCATGGTGGACTATTATGGTTCATATTATTACCTTGCCCCATATACTGCGCATTTAAGTTTGAAAAGATGGAAAAAGCAAATAGCATCGCTATAAATAATCCATTCTTTTTATTGTTACTAACTTTCATTATTATTTTCTTTTTTTTTGTTAGTTTTGAAGTATCTTTTCGCCTATCAGTCCAGTTCGAATTTCCTTCATGTTTACATTCCTTATTTTTTTAAACTATATGATTTCCATAAGTAATAAATTGCTGGGATTACTAATAGCGTAAGAATGGTTGATGTAACCATTCCACCAACCATTGGTGCGGCGATTCTTTTCATTACTTGTGATCCAGTGCCGTGCCCCCAAAGAATTGGTAATAGACTTACAATTGTAGTCGTCACCGTCATCAACTTGGGTCTTACACGATCAACTGCCCCTTCCATCACTGCACTATATAAATCTTTAACTGTATTCATTTTACCGTCATTAATGCGGTATTTGTATGCTTGATCAAGATAGATTAACATCACAACACCAGTCTCAGCTGCCACCCCTGCTAAAGCTATAAATCCGACTCCAACAGCAACGCTCATATTATAACCGAGTAGGTACATAAACCATATTCCACCAACTAACGCAAAAGGTAATGACAACATTACAATTAAACTTTCTGTCAAATTCTTAAAATTGAAGTACAATAATAAAAATATGATGAGCAAAGTAATTGGTATTACTACACGAAGCCTCTTGTTTGCCCTCTCCATATACTCAAACTGACCACTCCATACTATTGAATAGCCCGCAGGCACTCTAAGTTCTTTAGCTAATGCCTGTTTAGCATTTTTCACGTATGTACCAACATCGATACCTGTGATATCTACATAAATCCATCCAGTTTTACGTGCATTCTCACTTTTTATAACCGGAGCTCCTTTACGAACCACAATATCTGCAACTTGGATAATAGGTATTTGTGCTCCGGTAGGTGTGGGAACTATAACACGTTTGAGTTTTGTAATACTATCTCTCAACTCTCTGCTATATCGCACATTAATTGGATATCGTTCGAGTCCTTCAACAGTATATGACACATTCATACCACCTATGGCAGATTGGATGATATCCTGAATATCACCAACAGTCAAACCATATCTTGCTGCTTCGTCTCTATTAATTTCAAAATCAATAAAATTTCCACCTGTCACCTTATCTGCATAAGCACTTAATGTTCCTGGTATTTTCTGCACTATTGCTTGAACATTAGCTCCAAGCATGTTTAATGTATCTAGATTATCTCCCATCAATTTTATACCGACTGGTGTTTTAATGCCGGTACTTAGCATATCGATTCGTGTCTTAATAGGCATCGTCCAAGCATTTGTTAAGCCTGGGAATTTAATTGAAGCATTTAGATCTGATGTCAATTCTTCAAGTGTAGTTTTTCGATGTTCAGGCCATATTACATTTAGCGATGATCTTGTCCAATTCCATAAATTCCACCCTGAGAACCATCTTTCTTCAAAAACCCTTTTTGACCAATCATCTTCTTGTTTTAATGTAATAGTTGTTTCTATCATACTTAATGGAGCAGGATCTGTTGCCGTTTCAGCCCTTCCTACTTTACCAAATACTCTCTCTACTTCAGGAAATGATTTAATTATTTTATCAGTCTGTTGAAGCAATTCTTTGGCTTTCGTAATAGATATTCCAGGATCTGTAGTAGGCATGTATAATAAATTGCCTTCATTTAACGGAGGCATAAACTCAGACCCAATTCTTTTCAAGGGAAATATTGTAATTACAATTATTATAATCGCTATTATAATAGTAGATTTTTTAAACCTAAGTACTACTTCAATTATTGGTCGGTAGATTCTAATTAAGAATCTGCTGATTGGATTTTTCTTTTCAGGCCTTATTTTACCTTTGATAAAGTATCCCATTAAAACAGGTACAATAGTAATTGCTAATATTGCCGAAGCGCCCATTGCATATGTTTTTGTAAATGCTAATGGTCTAAAAAGTCGGCCTTCTTGAGCTTGCAAGGTGAACACTGGTAAAAATGAAACTGTAATAATAAGTAATGAATAAAATAGAGCAGGACCAACTTCCTTTGATGCATCAAGGATTAATTTCCATCTATCAGTTTTACCATCATCCTTTTCAATATGTTTATGAGCATTTTCAATCATTACTATCACAGCATCCACCATTGCTCCAATCGCAATAGCAATTCCACTAAGTGACATGATATTAGCGTTAATACCCTGATATTTCATGACCAAGAATGCCATTAATATTCCCAGTGGCAATGTAATAATTGCTACTAATGAACTTCTAAAGTGCAGAAGAAAGATTATCAATACAAGCGCTACAACAATACTTTCTACTGTTAATTTTTCTTTTAAATTATCAATTGCACGTTCTATCAACTGGGATCTATCGTAAGCAGTATTAATTGTAACACCATCTGGTAATCCAACTTTTAACTCTTTCAACTTTTCTTTAACATTATCAATTACAGCTAAAGCATTCTCACCATAACGCATTACAATGATTCCACCAACAACTTCACCAATTCCATCACGCTCTACTAACCCTCTTCTTAATTCTGGTCCAATATGAATATGTGCTACATTTTTAAGTAATATTGGAACACCATTATTGTCAACCCCCAGAGGCACTTTCTCAAGATCTTTAATTGAATTAATATAACCTTTTCCTCTGACCATGAATTCCGTTTCAGCCATCTCCATTAGTCTACCACCCACATCATTGTTACTGCGTTTTATTGCCATTTTAACTTTATTGAGTGGAATATTATAGGCTAGTAGTTTAATTGGATCAACATCGACTTGATATTGTTTTACATAACCGCCAATACTTGCAACTTCGGATACTCCTGGTACGCTCATTAATTCATATTGTAAATAGAAATCCTGAATTGCCCTTAATTGCTGAAGATCATGCTCTTTACTTTCTAATGTGTATTCATAAACCCAACCGACACCAGTTGCATCCGGACCTAACTTAGGATTAACGCCATCGGGTAATCTTCCTGAAACGAAATTCAAATATTCTAATACTCTACTCCTTGCCCAATAAATATCTGTACCATCTTCAAATATTATATAAACAAACGATACACCAAAGAAGGAATATCCTCGGACTACTTTTGCGTACGGAACAGACAGCATTGCAGTTGTTAATGGGTAAGTTATCTGGTCTTCAACTACCTGTGGTGCTTGTCCCATATAATCAGTCTGAATTATAACCTGTACATCGCTTAGGTCTGGTATAGCATCAAGTGGTGTTGTCGATACTGCTACTATTCCACCCAACACTATAGCAATTGTTGCTAGGATGACTAAGAAACGATTATTAACGGACCATTCAATAATTTTTTCAATCATTAGTTTTCTTCATATCATTAGAATCCATCGAATCCATATTTGATTCATTACCTACGGATTTTTTTGAAGATAACATTTTAGCGATACTTTCTTGGAGTTTGCTCTCTGAATCGAGCAAGAATTGAGAGGATGTTACAACGAGTTCTCCAGCATTTAATCCCTCTTTGACTTCGTAGAAACCATCACCGCTTTCAATACCTATGACAACATCTCTCGAAGCAAATCTTCCTTCACCCAGCGATAAAAACACTAAATTTCGTTCTCCTGAAAACATTACTGCTTCAGTTGGAACCGCAATTGCATCTTTAATCTCAACTGATGAAATATTTACATTTGCGTACATCCCTGGTTTTAATTCATTGTCTGTATTAGGAAAAGATAATCTAACTTTTAATGTCCTCGTTTTTGAATCTAAGTAAGGATAGATATAGTCAACGTTGCCTTTGAATTTTTTACCCGGGATGTATGACAAGGTCATAATAGCATCTTTTCCTTCCTGGATCCAAGGTGTTTCATATTCATATATATCAGCATATACCCAGACGGTATTTACGTTCGAAATAGAGTATAACTTCATCCCTGGTTTAACTTCCATACCGTCTTGGACATGTTTCTTATCAACAATCCCACTGTATGGTGAGATCACCTTAAAAGTTTTGTTAATAATTTGATCTATTTCTATTCTAACAATTTGATCATTAGATATGTCAAAATTCTCCAAACGCTTTCTAGTTGCTAGTAGATTAGAGTTTAAATTTTCAATTGCCGTAATTCTATTTTCTTTTTCTACTTGTTTCAATCGGCGAAAAGTTTCAAGATACTCTTCTTGAGCTGTAACAAGCTGAGGACTGTAGATCTCAAGCAGTGTATCGCCTTTTCTAACTTTCTGACCTGTTTTATTAACATATGTTTTTTCAACCCAACCAGAGAACTTTGTTTGTACGAATCCTACTTGAGTTTCATCATAATCCACACGGCCTACAGTTCTTATAGTTTGATTTAAATCTTTTCTAGTAACTGTTGCTGTGCGGACTCCAATATTTTGAACAGTTGCAGGATTTATCTTCACTGTTGAGCCAAATGCTTCTTCACCTGCATATACGGGTATTAGATCCATACCCATTGGTGACTTACCTGGTTTTGGTGAGATATACGTTGGATCCATTGGTGCCCGGTAATACAGAATTTCTTTTTCCCCATGCGAGGAGATCCCGTTGGCGTTATCTGTAGTGGTATCATTTGTTGGTGAGTTTATGGGAGTCAAATTCATCCCACATATTGGGCAATTACCGGGTCCTTCCTGAATCACATTTGGATGCATTCCGCAAGTGAATAATTCTTCGCTCATTGTTTCTTGATTTGTCTCTTGACTATTACCTGTAGAAGAACATCCTACTATAAATAGTCCTATTGATAAGAAAGCAATTAATACTATTATTTTTATTATATTTTTCATTTTAATTCTCCTGAATCGGTTTAATTATTCCTACTGATTGATATAGTTTAGCAGATAGAGTAGTTTGCTTTGCTTTTATACCCTCAAATTCTAATTTTACTTTTACACCTAAGCGAACACTGTCCAATATATCTAAAAAACTAATCTTGCCTGTTTCGTAAGCTGCATAGGCTGATGACAGCATTTGCTCAGTTTCATAGACAATACTCTCGTCATATAATATATATGTTTCTTTTACTTCTTTTAATTCTTTTATAATTGATAGAATGTCCGACTCAACTTTATTCCATGTATCTAACAATAATTCTTCGTGCTGCTTCTTAGTATATGAGGCAGATCTTACCCTAGCTTTGTTTTTTATAAACCATATTGGCACATTAATGCCTACTTTTACTCCCAAAGCATCAGCTCCTGAGGATACAGCACCACCAAGATCAGTTGGACCAACGATAGTGTAGGTCATACCAGCTATTAGATCTGGATAGTTCTTCAATTTTGAAAGTTTATATTTATCAGATGCTAAAGCGACTTGAGCTTGCGCTTTCAGATACTTTGGACTACTAATTTTTGCTAAATTAATCCAATAGTCATTGGGAAAAGAAACTACATTTAATTTAGAGTTATAATTTAAAGTACTTGTTGAAAATTGTCTGTTAAATAGAACCTGTAGATCGTTTATTGTTTTCTCTAATGCACTTTCAAGAGCATTAATTTTTGTCTCAACTAAAGATTCTTCGATTTGAAGTTTAATTATTGGATGTTGAGTTAATCCAATTCCATTGGCATAGTGACTTTGTGCTACAACCTGAAATGTTTCAAGTTCTTGCTTGTATTGTTCCAATATATTTAGGGAATGTGTTTGCTTGATATAATCAGCAAAATATTTCCTTAATAAGAATGCAATCTTTACTGAAGTATTCTCCAGATTAAGACGGCTAATCTCAGCATTAATCTTTTCTATGCTACGTTCTTTTCTTAATTTCCCCCATAAGGGAAATTTTTGACCAAGCATAATTTGGTTTTCAATGGGACCGTTCCGTGTTTCGATAGAATTAATACTAAATGAACTCTCGATCATAGGGTCCGGTAAAATTCCTGACGTTTTTACTTTTTCTAAAGCTGCTTGGTATGCTTTTTCTGCTGCAAGTATTTCGGGATTTACTTCAAGAACAACTTCTAATTGCTTGGCTATTTGAGCAAATCCTACGGTTGTAATTGTAATTGCTGTTATTATAAGTTTATACCAGCTTCTACTAATTATTTTTAAAATCAATTGTACACTCCTTTTTTTTAAATCATTTACATTTCCATGCCAATATTTAATCTATATAGGGCATAGCTGTCTCGATAAGAGACTATTTGAATTTAAATGGGGTGTATTAGACTAGTAGTGGTGTCTGGAAGCCTGGATGAATATCAAGGCAAGACAAATCATTGTTTATCTGAAGGTATGAGAGTTCTTCCGAAGAATCGAAAATATATGTATATGAAACTATATAATCAATTGTTAAATCTTTTTGTAGTTTAACTTTATTAATAGGAGCAGAGGTAATTGGATAAAACGGCACTGTTACACATTCGGTCACAGCTTCACAGCAATCCATATCGGACATATTCATGTCACAATGCAATGCAGAGTTTGTTGATTCTGGCATATCACAGTTTTCTTGTGCGAAAAAAGGTGCAGCATATGAAACTGCGAATAGCAACAGAACTAAAATTGACAATATTTTTATATTTCTTTTCATTGTTTTGTTATCACGATACACTGCTATATTTCAAATCACAGTGTAATTAAATAACTTTTTTACTTTTAAAACTTCGGACTAAGTTACATTTTAGATTTTTTTAAAGTGTTATAATATTATTGTTAAATTGTATAAAATTTTAGTTGCTGGTAATGTTGTCAATTGATGATCTTGATCTTCTACGTTGAGATTTAAATTCAGTAGAACTCATGCCTGTTATTTCTTTGAATTGCTTAGAGAGGTATTGAACATTTCCGTATCCTAACTTATAAGCAATTTCTGATAAAGATAACTCATCATATATCAGTAATTCTTTTGTACGTTCAATTTTCTGTAATATAAAATATTTCTCGATAGTTATGCCCTCAACAGATGAGAAGAGACTACTCAAATGACTATAATCATGATTTAATGTACTAGATAAATAATTTGAAAGATTTGTATGCATTTCTGCTAAGTCATCATTATATATTAAATTAACAACTGCCGTCTTTAACTCTTCTATCAACATTGAATTTTTATCCAGTAGTAGCTCAAACCCATTTTTTTCAAGAATATTACTTATTTCACTTAAATTGGGTTTTTCGTTTGTATGCATAATTGTGGCTGTACCCAATCTTTCTATCGATGTTTCGTATCCAAGCTTTTCTAATTCATCTTTAACTACAGTTATGCATCTTGGACAAACCATGTTTTTAATTTTCAGTACAGTGGCTGGCATTATAGTAACTCCATAATAGAAAGTACAACTAGATTCATTTCTATTCAAAATGAATTATATTTCTAAAAAATACGTTCCCAAACCCGCCGTTTTTGGCACACTCAAATTAACCCGTTTGTTTTGGGATACGTTTTGGTAATACATTAAATATTATTCAAAACTTTGGTCAACATTAACAATGACACCTCTGAGTCCACTGCTCAAAAAACTGTGCTATAACTGTGTTATTTTTTTTATGTCGTTTTATGTACATTTATGTACACTCCTGTCATAAGTTAATTTTAAAGTTTAAGTTGATTGCTCTTCATGCAGTTGGTAAGTTTATAAAATAGATAGAATTCCATTAGTTTCTGCTAAATTATTGGAAGTATAGACAAATCATTGAAGGAGATCGCTTATGAGTTTTTTCTATGAAGTACCCGGATTAATGGGTTGGGCAATTATGCTCTTTGTTACGTTAACTCTAATTGCTTTTAATGAATTTGGTAGAACTACAAAATGGGGTGGAATTCTGCTTTTCCTAATAGTCCCAATAATGCTTACTATTTGGGTATGGCCAAAAACTGCAGCTCCAGGGAATGAATATGGTACAGGGAATTGGTTTAATTGGGTAAAGACATACTCAGCTCTTGCAGGATGTTTAGGATTTATGGCTATCAGATTCATCCCCAGTTTAGCAAAGAAAAAATGGGCTCTTGCTTTTCCTGCGGCTATCCTTGCAATAAATATTTTTGAAGCATGTATTAGGGATTTCCAAGTATACAGTTATGGTCTTTGGGAAGGAGGCATTGTTGATAACCTATGGACAATGTCAGGACCATGGAATATAATGAATGGGATTGCGGGGATACTCAATATTCTTGCAATTTGTGGATGGCTTGGAATCGTTATTTCAAAAGATAAATCAAAGGATATGATATGGCCTGATATGATTTGGGCGTGGATTATAGCTTATGATCTTTGGAACTTCGCGTATACCTACAATTGCATATCTGACCATTCTTTTTACTGTGGTGTTGCACTATTGTTATCGTGTACTATTCCAGCCTTTTTTATAGTAAAAGGAGCATGGCTACAACATAGGGCTTCAACACTTGCTCTATGGATAATGTTTGTAATGACTGTTCCACAATTTGCAGACAAAATAGCGCCTGTACCTACGACTCATAATCCTAAGGCTTTCTTTATTATAAGTTTTATTGCACTGCTTGCTAATGTTGCACTATATATTTATCAGGTAGTAAGAATCAGAAAAATGAAATTGAATCCTCTTAAGGATGAAATATATGTAGGGACAAAAACCTATCAGAAAGTTCTTGCTGAGAGTTTATAGACTATAATTCAACCATAGGAATAAAAATACACCAATCTCTTACGCGCGAAACACTGCTCGTTTAAATTTAGTTGATGAGAAGTCCCAATTTTGAGTATTCTATATCCAAAGAATGAATACCAAAACCCACCGTTTTTGGTACTTCCAAATTAGCCCGTTTGTTTTGGGATATGTTTTTAAGACTTATTAGTTGTAGAAATCAACAGAAAATGTATCCACAATGTCGATTTTTGGTAGAATTATATTAGTTGTCATTTATTCTAATTAGGGTATAGGTTCACTTAATCGCATAAAAAAGAGGTTCATAACGAATATGCACATCATTTTCTTAATTAACTAGGAGGAGAAAATATGTCACTCAAAACCGTATTTATCCTAAATACAATCGTATCAGGTTTCTTTTCTGTATTTTGCTTATTATTTCCAACTACTATGCTATCTTGGTATGGACCCACTTCTACAGAAGCATTAGTAATGATGACACGTTATTGGGGGGTTGGATTATTAGCATTAGCACTATTAACCTGGTTTTTAAGAGAAACAAAAGTTACTGCAAACCTTAAATCAGTATTATTAGCACTAATCTTAAGTGATATTGTTGGTGTAATCGTTTCACTATGGGCAGTATTGACAAAAGTAGTAAATAATATGGGTTGGTTGACGGTAATTATCTATGGTTTCTTTACAATCGTACTGTATTTGATTTATAAAAAGAATTAAACCTCATTATATAAATAGTAAGATTATTGCGGGATGGATAGTGTCTCCTAAATTATCAAACTGACATTCCCAATTCTATCCCGCTAATATTGTATCTATTAGTATCTAAATTTTAATGTAATAAATGAGGTCAATAACTATGTTTATCAGAATTTACTTGTTATTATTTCTCCTCTTTTCGAGTCAATTACCTGCTCAAGATAAGTTTGATTTCACAATTAGGTTCGGTCAGGGCGGTTTCTCTGATAATCGTTCCCCTGTTGGACAATTAGGAGGAGGACAGCTGGCCTTTGATATTAAAAATAAATAATTGAACCTAAATCAAATTTTTTGTATTCGTTTTGATATATTTCTTTGAATATTTTTTGTGCATTTTCACCAGTACAGTGTGTTGGTGAAACCCATTTTACATTAAGTTCAGTTTTCATTTTGGTAGCAATATTGATTAATTGATCATTTGAAAATCTGCGCAAATGGAATCCACCAATAACTCCATCGACAGTTGTTTTTAAAAATTTATTTGATTCGTTTACAATATTAGCAACACCGCTATGTGAACAACCATCAAGTAGAATCCATTTATCATCATTTGATTTTACGGCAAGTGAAACTTCTGGTAATCCCCAGTAACTAGTATTTTGTTCGTCTTTTGGATCTCTCAAGTATACTCCAATTGATGAAGCTACTGTAGGAATTAAAGCTATACCCGGTGCAATTTGGATATTTTGTTTCACAAATGTAACATCTGCATCCTTAAATCGATAACCTACACGATATTTACTATTCCATTCCTCATTTTCTTTCGATGACTCTCCTCCTAAATCTGAATCATCAGGAAGATATAGTTTTACTGCTGGATTTACTTCTAATAAATAGTTAAATCCAGTTACATGATCACGATGATTATGTGATAGGACTGCAATATCAACATTACTTAAATCGACACCCAGTTTAGCACAATTATGCTCAAGTATTTCAGAACTTGCTCCACTATCAAATAGTATTAATTGATCATTATAATAAATTAAGGCAGAGAATCCCCAATCGATAATTAGTTCGCCTCCTTCCACTCCTTCATTGTTGTAAAGACATAATATTTTATTATCTTCTGCCATTAAAGCAGAAAAAGGTAAATAAAATATAATAAATAACACTAGTAGGCAGTTTTTCACATTAACCTCCTTTTTGTTAATGAAATTTTGAATTGAAATGTTGTAAATGGAATGTAGAGATAAGAAAGTAAGTAACTTCCCCTCTATAATAAAAATTAATCTGCATTAGTCTCCTACAACAGATAATTACGGATTTCGTTGGTTTACCGTAACCAAATAATACTCCTAAATCCTATAATCGTTCAATATTTATTAGGTTGAGTAAAATTCATTAACTTTGGAAAAATCCCGGTGGTGTGCAAATGTGCTTTATATATATAATAGACCCCCTGCCTACCAATGGCATGGGTGGTTCTTTAAATCGGTATCCCGCAGGTATCCAAATTTTTGCGATGCGAAACGGTGCGAAACGATTGCTCTACATGTAGAGTGGATAAGCTAAAACAACCCATAAGGGTTGTTTTTACAACTACTTCCGTAGCTGTAGTATGATCTTTATTATAATAACTATATCCCTTATTAGCATTAGTATCTTGCCTCCCTTCGGTTATCTTTCTCTAGTTCTCTAATTAATTCATGATAGCAGTCACCATCATCTTTATTAGTCAGATCCCAAGCATAGGTAATACTGGGATTAGCTTCAGCTGGGAACTGTGGATAGGTAGAACCATTCAGCATTATTGATTTGATTTCTTCAACTAACTCATTAAGTGATACCTTCCTTCTAAGTGTTAAGTGCCCTCTGTCTTCAGCAATATCATCATAATCAATCCCTACCACAAAGTCTCTCACCTTAGAATGGCAAGTCATCACTAGGATTTCCATCTAGCATCTCAAGTAGTTTATCCATTCTTACTTTAATCTCTTGTAGATCTTCATCTGTCCAAGGCTTAGTAGTTTGGCCTATACTGATAGTTGCTATCTTTAGTGCTACTTGACGATGTATATCAGCTGTTCTATCATCTAGATACTTGAGAACTGTTTGATTGGATTTTCGCTGTGTGTTGCCATTTGCCGGTGTTACCTGCCATTCTAGCTTACCGTTATCATCCTGATTTCTGCAGATAACAAGCTTGGCACCCTTTCCATACTGCTGTAGTTGCTCATGCAATGCATCTTCAGCAAATATACCTTGAGGTTCGCCATCATGCTCAACTCCATAAAAATACCAGGGACCATATTGACTCTCACCGCTTTTACATTGATCATAAGTCAGCACAACAGGATAATCATGATTGAACTGCTTTAGTTGAAGGGTCTTCATTTTATCATTCATATGTACTCCTTTCTGTTAAACAAAAACCCCAAACGTCATGTTTGGGGTTCATAGTACATATACCGGAAAATTTATTTATTTATCACATAATTCTAATTATTTTGGTGAAAATACAGGTAATCCAGCATTATAATCAAAAGTAAGGTTTTGTTTCACTGACTAATTCCAAACAAGTAAAATTAGTTATTTACGTAAATATTCTGATACATTGGCAATCACATCAATTTAGTAAATAATACATAATAACAAGTAAGTATTTACACCCACACGCATATAGTGTATATGTGTGTGGGTACACTCACTATATTGGACACCTCAATAAAATTACTTTTGGTAAAACATACCGTAATGCTAATAAATTATTAATGCCTGTTTCTGTAAACGCTCATCACGGATTAGTAGATGGTAAACATATAGGAACCTACTTTGAAATTTTTCAGGAATTATTAAATGAATAACATGTAAAATATTGACGTTGTTCTTATATGATAACGCATCTTAGCAATTATTTCGTCGTGAGATACTTCTTTAAGTAGTTTTGCATCCACAGAAAGCGTATCCACAATGTGGTTATGTTTATATTCGGCAAGTAATTAATATATTACATAATGTAATATATATTTGACATTGTGTAATATATATTATTAATATTGTATACATTATTTTACTAATCAATTGTGAAACGGAGGAATCATATGTCATTTAAAGAAAAAAGTGTTTTGGGTTCACTTATATTAACTGTAATAGTTTTTAGTTATTATTTTATTAAGGTCTTTAGAATTACGGAAACATCTGTTCTTGATATAGCTACTGGCACTTTTTATTTTATTGGAGCTGTTGTTTTAATGGTACTTTTAGATATTATTTTACATATAGTATTAACAATTTCAAATAAACATGAATCCAATCAAATCAATGATGAAAGAGATACTCTTATTGAATTAAAAGCAACAAGGATTTCATATTACGTATTAGTCTTTGGAATATTTTCGGTCGGTATATCATTAATATTTTCCTATAATCCATTATTTCTTGTAAATCTAATATTACTTTTCTTTGTAATAGCTGAAATTGTAGGATTCTCTATGCAACTCTATTTTTACCGCAAAGGTGTATAAAATGAAAAATAGTCTGATTACAAATAAAATTAGATATTTTAGATTTCATAAAGATGAAATGACCCAACAACAATTAGCTGATAAAGCAGGAGTAACACGACAAACAATTCATCATATTGAAACTGGTAAATATTCCCCATCATTAGAGTTGGCCTTTAAAATCGCTAAAGAATTTGAAGCACCTTTGGAAGACATATTTCAGTATAATTTATAGTATAACACCATTTAATTCTTAACTCTGCCATAGGAAGGCAGAGCTATTGAGCATACTGTTCGTCATAAGGAATTTCTTTTAACAACTTTGCATCCACAGAAAGTGCATCCACAATGTGATTATATTTGAATTACTATCATTTGATAGTTAGTGTAAGACTTGTGTCCAGATTCTTTTTCTATCCAATTATATTTGAATGCTAATTCTGTAAGCAGTTTAGCTTTCTTCGTAGAATTTATAGTTTTGTTTAATATATCAACTATTTTACCAATATCTTGAATACAAAAGACTATAACCGTTCCAATCTTAGAATTAAGTATTATTCGTTTAATTAAACTTGTCTCTTTATTCTTATCCCTCTTATAAAAATGAAACATACTATCAAGAAGAATAAAATCATATTTACTGAAATCATTGTATTTATATATATCCTCAACGTAACCTTGAATCTTTAATCCTTCTTTTTGGCTTTTTAATATCATTTGTTTAATACCCACCTTTGATTTATCAATGGCAGTTACATTATGCCCCAAATGTGCCAATGGAATTGCATCCCGACCTTGACCACTACCCAAATCAAGCAATCTTCCTCTTTTGGGATAGGTACGAAAAAAATCAATTAGTTCGGGATATGGTTCACCAAACAAATCGACAGTCTTATACTGCTTATCATAACTACTCATTACATCATTTCCTCTTAGATAAATACACTATATACAATTCTATATAATTTAAGTTAGAGATGTGGTTAAAAACTAACTGAATTGATGTCGCTGTCTTCGTAGAACAACGCTACACAGCTATTCTTTCATCGTGAGACACTCCTAAAAGTAGTTTTGCATCCACTGTTTGTAAAATTATTTTATTCCGATCGCACAATAATTGCATTTCAGATGACTTTCTTTTGAAATAATTTCAACATTGTTCAATTTCCCATCAATTCTTAGAAGATAAAATACTTCTTTTATAAAATAAAGTTGAAAAATATCTTCATTTAGTTCCATTTTTACCATATCTTGTTTTTCATGAAAACTAAGAACCAAAATACCATTTGGGTTTAATAAATTAAATATTTTAGAAATAGTGAACTTAGGGTTCTCCCAAAAATATATCGTATTAACAGAAAATATCTTATCGTAAAAATCTTCTTTAAAATTAAATTCATCAAAATTTGCTGTGTGGATAGTAACTTTTTTTCTTCGAATATTCTTTTTGTTTTTCTTTTTAGCTATTGAAACCATATTTTTAGAAAAATCAATACCTTCAATAAATCCATTATCTAAATCATTTGCTATTTCATTAATTAGCAACCCTGTCCCGCAACCTATCTCAAGAATATAATCACCTTTTTTTATATCCAATGTCTCTTTTGTAAAAGTATTTATTTCTATATTACCTTTATCAAAGACTTTAGATATGTAAAAGTGTCCAAATAATCCCGTTGGTTTTCTTGCTTGTTCTGAAAAGAAAGTTGAAAAATTCATTATTGCCTTTTATAATATTACTTTATCAATTGCATATAACATCCCAGCATACTTATCGTGGATATTGCGAAATATACTTATAATACCAAATCAATAATTATAATTTTGAAATATGAGATTTGCTGAATAAGTGTATAGATTATATCTTTATTACTCTTTTAATGTAGGCTCTGCCTTGTCAGAGCAATGCTACACAGCAATTCTTTCTTAGCAAGACACTTCTTTTAACGGTTTTACAACCGCAGAAACGATGTCTCAAAACCCAACGTTTTTGGTGCTCTCAAATTAGACTGTTTGTTTTGGAACACGTTTTTGGCACAAATTGCTTACATTAATTGACAGAAAGCGTATCCACAATTAGGTATTATTTGACTAAATACTGATTCAAAGATAGTATACAGATTTATTTGTAGGTATTTGTAAATTGTTTATGCTTGAGGAAATATAATATGAAAACTAAATCTATTTTTTCCCTACTTATTTTCTTGCTAATTACCTTTTCCTGCAAAAATACCAATAATGTTCTGGATAATAATGAAAATGACTATCCGTGTAATATTAATATGGAAAATTATGATTACTCCTTTGGGATAGAATATAACAATCCTCAACTATACCTTATTCCTGGTACGCAATCAGATTTAAATAATGAATATTTAGAAGAAATCAGAAGGATTATTGGCACGCCAGAATATAGCATTCCTGGTATATTAACTGTTTGTGACTGGTTTAATCATAACTTCACATTTGATAATGCAGGGGGTGGAATGATAGGCAAGAAAACAGTAAATGATTTGTATGAAAGTAAAACTTTTTATGGATGTCATTCAGCCGCTCTTGTAATATCATCTGTTTTGAGAGAATTTGGATTCCCAACAGTTATGATTGAAACAGCTTCGGTAGAATGGGCTTATGATTATTACAATGGAACTATTCAGAGTTTTGGTGGTCACGTTATGACAGAAGTATATGTTTTAGAGAAATGGATATTACTTGATAATGACGGCACTTTTGTTGAAGACTATGCTTGTATGAATCCTTTTATCTCAACAACAGATGACCAAGGATTGTTTACATATGCAAAGGGAAAAGATATATGGGATTATGGTGTTCGAGAACCATCCGATACTCATAATATGATGATAAATTTTTCAGAGAATATTGGTTGTTTTGAGGACAAGTTTAATTCAGTAGACTATGAATGGGAAGATTAGCTTTGTATCCACAGAAAGTGCATCCACAATGGCAATTTTTGGTATATTTTACCAATTAATATTATTGTTGATGAAGCTGATGAGGGTATTAGCTAAATCTTGTTGTTCATCTATGGAAGGATGACCGTCGGTACCTTTTGATGGTACAAACAATGTATAAATCTTATCATCATTTAGGTTTGAAACTGCGTTAGTAATATAATCCTTCCAATAGGATAATTCATTACTATAATCTATAATATTTCCAAGCATACAAATAATTGATGCCTTAGGATAATGTTTACGAATGTTAGAAACAAAGTTTAGATAGGATTCAGTTATAAGGGAATCTGTTGGAGGTGTACTACCAAATCTATTTATAAACTGGTCATATTCTGGCATATCTACAAGCCAAGTATCATTTTGAAGCAGGTTAATTACGATAATATTAGGCTGAAAGTTTTCAAAACTCCATTGACTTGTTAAGTCTGTTGGATTAATCCTGTCATAAATCTCAGGCATAATTTCGTCATTCCAGCTGACTGTAATCCCTATTCCACTTCTGCAAATACAATGATAATCAGCATCAAAGTGTCTTGCTGTAATTGCTGAATAACTCAAATAATTATTAGTGTATGTACTATCTGGTGAGTCTTCTCCTGTTGTATCTTCGACAGCGTATCCTGCCGTAACTGAATTTCCGTAAAATTCAATTTTACGTTTCTTCTCTTTTGATTTTTTTAGAAGTTTTGCTCTTCCAATTATTTTAAAACCATAAAAAATCGTCTTGCCCCGATTCCATTCAGTTCGTCTAAACAGTTCAGCAGTATGTTTCCCCTTGTTGAGTTTTGATACAATATCATAATATTGTTTTATTGTATCTGGTCTAAAAAGAAATGGTTCATTTCCATCAATTATTACATTATAATAATTATCCCCTGATTCATCTTCTGCTAATGCTTGAAATGATTCACCCTTAAAATTGATTTTAATAGAAGCACCTGACCAGTACAATTCAGCACCCTCTATTTTTGATGTATCAATTCGTCCTGAATAGGATAATTGTGGATTTGAGTAAGGGACCGTAATAGAATCTTGTAAGCCACAACTTACTAATAGTAAAAAATAAGAAAAGATGTATAGCCTTGAAATGTTTCTAAGCATTGAGGCTAATTTACTGTTGTACAAATATATTATAAATAAAAATAGTAATTCTGTCTATATAAGGCAACGCTATATAACAATTCTTTAATCGTGAGACACTTCTTTTAGCAGTTTTGCGTCCACAGAATGTGTATCCATAATGTGGTTATATTTGACAGTTAAAAAGAAAAACCCCACTAAACAGCATGGCTTTTATTTTTAATATTGTGATTAAGTTACTTCAATAACATCAATTTTGTGGTCTTGGTGGTGTTATTAGATGTAATCCTATTTAAATAGATACCTGCAGGTACTTGTGTACCATTTAGAGTAAATTTTGAATTGGTACATTTACTGTATTTAAAATACTTTCATCATAATTCTTATGGAAAATTCAAATCTCGGTGTATTGCATAAGATTCAAGAAGTGTTTAAATTATAAATAGCACATTTTAAAATAATCACAATTAGGAGGTTAAAATGAAAATGAAATTAAATGTACTTGGATGTCTTGGATTCTTAGGATTATTAGGAACGCTTGGTTCTAAATCTGCACTAGATGTCCCTGCTCTGTATGGTTTGTTTTTTCTATTCGTACTTTTTGGCCTATTTGCTTATAAAGAGAAGTAGAATATTAACACAAGTTACTTGAGTATTATTGACTATTCTGAATTTCAAATAAGCATTTAATTAGGTATCCCGCAGGTATCCACATTTTAGCGATGCTAAACGATGCCAAATAAACTTAGAAAGTTAAATCTAAATATACTATCAAATGTATCCACAGAAAGCGTGTCCACAGTGTCTATTACTGTCCACTGGTGTTCAGGTAATATTCAAATATTGTTCATTTATATTAGAGGAAGAGATTAAGGCAGTCGAGTAATGTGCAAAATATAAGTAAACGTACCACTTACAGGCGATATTGTGACTGGTCTGCTTTCAGTCCACCCTTCTTGAAGTAATAAACGCAAAGAATATGATTGTTTACCCAATGCCAGTTGTGGCGAATCTACAACTACATTATCCGGACATAGATAGGTAAGATTATATTCAGGCCAATTTTCTTCCAGTTCAAGATTAATCCATAGTAAAGCATCATTATCTGCTTCAAGTGTTCCACTGACCTCAACATTAATTGATGCTGTTCCTGAAAATGTACAATCCTCAGCTGTACCATTTCTATTTAATACAACTGTTCCATTGCCACTAACATCTCCAAATGGATATGATAATACTGTAAAATACCAATCAACTAATCCGGTTATTGTCCATTCTTCTGTATAGCTAAGATATGACATTGATAGACTATGATCATATTGAATCTGACCACGACCTAAACATTTATCAGCAAGATTAACAAGCAGATCACTGAAAGCTTGATTCATTTCTCCGCCGACCATTAGATTCACTTTCTCTGAATATTTTATAGCGACTTTTAAATACCATCCACAGGGTTCATCCGGTACTGTTTGGTCAAGAAAATTTTGTGCATCTGCTTCGAGTATATCGCGAGCGCGATCTAAATACTTCTGCCCTTCTACTTCATTACCAAGACAGATTAGAAGATTTCCATACCACAATAGAGCTTCTATAGCTGCATAAGTTGTTTGCCAATCATAAGGTCCGGCACCGCTACCCGCGATACCTCCAGCTTGCTGACCAACTTCACCTCCAGAAGGATTTGCAGCACCATATTCACTGAAATGATAAATTTCTCCACTAAGATTATTAGAGGCTACTTTTCGATTACCAAGAGGGTAAGCAGTTGAATTATCAATTAAATTAAAAAGTGTAACTGAAGCAGTATCATTTAGATCTTCAGCAAAATCAATATTGATAGTAGCAGGTTCGTTAAGCATCAATCCTGCCGGTTCAAGTAGAATGCCAAAAGATAAATTATTTGCAAATATGTCATTATTTAATTCATTAAGCGCTGTTAATGTTATCTCGGTACTGTCGTCAATGGCCCAGGCAGGAATTATTAGTTCAATTTTATCCCCATCATTATTTACTATTGATAAGATACTACCATTTGCTCCAACTGTTTTACTAATAACCGGTTCTTCCAAATCACCGCTGGAATCAGTAGGTTGATTTTTGCATCCGATTAATCCAATAATAGTAGAAGCGATTAAGATGGAAATAAGTTTGATTAATTTGTGCATTAAATCCTCCTATTAAAGCAAAATATAGAAATTTGTGGAAAAAAGATGTAGATGTTTGAATGTAGTGGATGCCCCCGTTAAAAATCACACCTCTCATAGCACACCTCTCTGTGTACTTTTAATTATAGAATACTGCCCACGTGGTCTCAATATGGCGTAAAATACTATAATTCGTATATATTAGTGAATCCACATTACAATAGTGTGGTCTAATTATCAATATTAATCTATTTTTACTCTATTTAGAGTATATTTTACCCCTGTGGTGTGCAAACGTGATTTATATATAATAAAAGGGGGGTGCCTCGCTTGGCGTGGGTGGGTAGTTGTGTACGATGGTTTGTGTACGATTTATGGTGATTATTGATTAACTATGACTAAATCTGACCATTTACTTAATTGTGTACTTTTTATATAAAAAGATAAATCCCCGACGATAAAATACAACTATCGACGAGGATTTTTCTGTGGGCGATGACAGGCTCGAACTACCGACCTCTGCCGTGTGAAGACAGTGTGATACGAAGAGACATTTTCAAAGTGTGCCACAACAGTGCTACACTACTGTCCATTACTGTCCACTTATGTCACAACTAATCCTTTCTAATTGGCAAAGAGAAGTAGAACGTAGCTCCCTTATCCTTTTCACTTTCTGCCCATACTTTTCCTCTATGGCGTTCTATAATTCGTTGTGCCAATGCTAAACCAACACCGTGACCTTCAAATTCTCTCTCAACATGCAACTTTCTGAACAAATTAAACATATCATCGTGATATTTCATATCAATTCCAACACCATTGTCTTTAATACTATAAATCAGTTTGTCTTTCTCTTCTATGCATGAAACAGATATAATTGATTTATCTTGTTTAGATGAAAATTTGATTGCATTGATAATAAGATGTGACCATACTTGTTTCAGCATAATATTATCGGCCATTATATAGGGAATATCATCGATAGTGAGATTGATGCGCTCACGCTCTTTAGAATTGGTTACCTCATAGTACATGGATTTGACCATGCCCTTCATATCAATGCTTACAAACGTCATTGATTTTCTTCCTATACCCACAAAGATGCGTAAACCCCTAATGAGTTCACCAATTTTATGAGAATTTTCCTGTATGACCTTTCCTAAATGTTTTCCCTCTTCGTCTAGCTTTGATGTATAATCTTCCAATAGGGCTTTAGTAAATCCCTCGATAGCTCGTAGGGGGGCGTTTATGTCGTGAGCTACTGAATTAGCGAATGCTTGTAACTCATGATTTCTTTCTTCAACTAATTCTTCTAGATGGTTACGATGCTGATAAAGTTCAGTTTCCTGCAATTTGCGTTCAGTGATATCATGGTAATTTAATAGCGCTCCTTTAATGATAGGGTCGTTGATACGATTAACAGCAGTTAGTTCTATCCATTTATAATTACCATCTTTACACTTAAATCTAAATTCGACTATTGAAGCAGTTTCTTTTTTGAGTATTTTACTGAATTCTTTCTGAATGCTTTCAATATCTTCCGGATGCACATTGTCCCAGCCGTTTTTACCGATAAGGTCATCCGGCTTCCATCCAAACCATTTCTCAATATTTGGACTTTGATATTTCGTTATTCCATCAGCCCCCATAATAACAATAACATCACCAATATTTTCTATCATTGTAGAGTGTCTCTCGGTGGTTTTCTTCAGCAAATTCTCTGCCTTTTTGCGCTCTACAATTTCAGAATTTAACTTAGTGTTAGTATTTGTTAATTTTTTTGTACGATCTTCAACATTCCTTTCTAGATTATCATGCGATTCTTGCAATATCCTTCTGGCATTCTTTCGCTCTATTCTATTCTTATTTATTCTATTAAAACCAAAAATAATTGCACCAATTCCTAATATCCAAAGTATTGCAAATGAATATTTCGTTGTTTTAGATACACGCTTTTGTTGTGTCTGGAATACATCTAAGGGTACAGATACACTTACACCACCGCGAATGTCGCCAACCTTATAACCCTGATGCTCATGACACTTTAAACAGCCCTCAGCAGTGATTAATGGTTGTATCAACCGTAGAGATAAACTATCTCCTGATTCAATAAACTCAAGTACCTCTGATTCTCCATTTTCAAATAATTTAAGCGCTCGAGCTTCCCAATCATCTGGAGTATTTTCTTCTCGTAATGGTTGTAAGCTTGTTATATGTCCCACTACACCAAATATATCAGCAAAATCTTCATTCATTTGCCTTAAAGCCCAGGCTGGATTCATAAGCGTTAGCTTATTACCTGCTGGAGTTTGTATGTCACGTTCAGGAATGTGTGCCAAATAGGAGCTCGGGGTAGTACGCTCAGTAATGGGAACGTAAAACCCTCCATGCATTGCAGACCAATATCGAAATACTTTATCCTTTTGAAAATGTGTACGAGCTTCCTTGATCGCAAGGTTTTGCGATGCATCTTTAATCATTTTGAGATTATTTAATAGTAACATACCCATCAATAATGTCCAGATGCCAAATAACAACCATTTATATTTCATTAAATTATTCTTTGTATATTTATTTTTGCTTTTATTATTCATCATTTTCATTCAAAGTATTAATGGGTTTAGTGATGCTTTTTGATCTTTCGGATAGTATCATCTTTCTAGATGCGAACATAATTTACTAACGATGTTAAATATTAACATACATTTTAAAATCTAGCATTTATACAGATGCTATACTAATATGATGTGTATATTTTCCTACGAAGTGTAAATGTACTTTATATGTATAAAAGAACCCTCGCCTACACTTTGCGTGGGTGGTTCTCTTATAAATTGGTATCTCGTCTGCTTCCACAATACTGATTATTTCTTAAAATTTAGACGAGAGTGCTTGTTTACTTCTCTTACTACACACACTACACTAGTTCAAGTAAATTGAAATTTCTAAAACCGTTTAAAAAATGGTTATACATAAAAAACGCCCCATAGAGAGGCGATTTTTACTATTTTGTTGGAGGGCTTCCTACACTTTTTCTACACGGTTCTTTAAGTACTGATGATTAGTCTCAATTATATTATAATCTTTAATAACCTCCTCAACAGTAAATTCAAAATCATTACTAAAAAATGGTTTAGTAATTAATCCTTTAGCCCCCTTATCAAATACTAGTTTTCTTATAACCAATGTTGGATGAGCAGCCATAAAAATTACAGGTATTTGTCTTGTTGCATCTAACTGCTTTAATATTTCAAATACTTCAATTCCACTTAATCGTGGCATTAGCATATCTAATAATATTAAATCAGGAAGTATTTCCTTTGCTTTTTGTAAGCCCTGATCACCATCAGCTGCTAACATTACTTCATAATTTTTTGTTCTTAATCTTTTTGCTAATAATCTAGCTGAGTAGTAATCATCATCAATAATTAAGATTTTCTTTCTCATGTTAAACCACCATACTGACAAATAAACCTAATTCAATCTTTGTAAATTTATGTGTAAATATTAGACACTAATGTAAATGTAAATCAATATTAAACAATAATTTAGAATATCATTATCGTGCAATAAATAAGCAATACTCGGTAATTTCCTTAAATGAAAATGGGAGAATACCCTATTGTGATAAATAAAAACAATAATCAAAATTAATGGTAGATAGACTAAAATGGTCTTTAAATGAAAAATTTTAATTGATAGCTAGATTAACAGTGATAATTGTGTTGTTTTTATTAATTCCAAAAATCGTGGAAATTCCCCTGTCGTGCGCAAGAGTGCTTTATATATATAAAAGACCCCCCTCCTCCACTTGGCGTGGGTGGGTAGTTATGTACGATGGTTTGTGTACGATTTATGGTGATTTATGGATAACTATGACTAAATCTGACCATTTACTTAATTGTGTACTTTTTATATAAAAAGATAAATCCCCGACGATAAAATACAATTACCGACGAGGATTTAAATGTGGGCGATGGCAGTCTCGAACTGCCGACCTCTGCCGTGTGAAGACAGTGTTCTACGAGGAGCGATTTTGAAAGTGTGCTACAACAGTGCTACACTTTTGTCCATTACTGTCCACTTATGTCCATTAAAATTGAATATTAAGAGCTTTTGGTACTCCTGAATTAGCCTGCTTGTTTTGTTATACGTTTATGGGACAAATTATAGTCATCAGTATCCACAGAAAGCGTATCAGAATCCATCGTTTTTGGTACACCCAAATTAGGTCGTTTGTTTTGGGACAATGTAGTTGATACTGAAAAAAACAATATAACCATTATGCAATATTACTGTTAACACAATTCTTCATATAAATCCTTTTTGGCTTTAGCGTTATTAATCTGTTATGATTCCATTTCTTGCCACAGTTGCGGTTTATTCTTTTTTAAGCTAAATACACAAAATATTGCAATTAATCCCCATGCAATGATCCATACTAATTGACGATATATTTCATTTTCATACATAGTCATACCATATAAAAATCCTGAGAATAAATTGATCGAAGTATGAGCCAACGCTGGCATCCAAATACTCCTGGATCGTAAATATATCCAACCAAGAAACATTCCGAGAAATATTGTGCCTAAAGGCATGAGTATGAATGCACCTAGAATTGGTTGACTCGGGAAATTGTAACCCATTAATATAATTGGAAAGTGCCAGTATCCCCATATTGCACCTAAAACAACCAAACCCTTAATAATTCCGTATTTCCTTAACAGTTTTTCTTGTAAATAGCCACGCCAGCCAAGTTCTTCACCTAAAGTTAAGATACTACCAACTATTAGAAATAGTAAATGAGAAACAACCATATTGAAAATAAAAAAGCTAATGGACTGTGGATGGTTGCCGAGGATAAGTCCAAATTTGATTTGCTCAAACATATTATTATTAAATACAAAAAGCTTTTCTGTCTGCTCTCCCCAACCCAACATTTTAATTATATACATTAGCCCTATTGACAATAAAAGTGGTACCAATATTGCCGGGAAAATGAATTTCCATTTTTTCATTCCCCAACCAATATTCCGAAAACCCTTTCTTGAAAATATCAAAAATGCTATCGCGATAAGACCCGGGAACCACATTAAAAAAGGGAATAATACGGATTCTGTTGCGCCTGTTTTATATATTAAATATTGCCAAGTATAACTAAAAATGAATACTATACTCACATACCACATCATTTTATTTTTCATTAATCACTCCTTCTTTATCCTGTTGTTTAATATTATAATTATAATAATATGTGATTGTTACTCTTGTCTTAAATTGTGCTTTATTCATGATGGTAAACTCCCGTATATTGGTTAAAACAGTAAACAAACAATTGATTAATCAATTATATTATTATTGTTTTTTTAATGACTAACTTGGTTTTTCTTCCTCCCATGTTATAAATCCCCAGAAAAGTTCTTTCTGTATATATCGAGTGTCTTTCAATTTCAACTTATTATAATTCTCTATATAGTATGATCTCTTCGTGGTAAGCGACTTTACTTTGTATTCTAAATTATTTATCTTGTTATTTATTATCTTAGACTTTTCTTGTTCTTTTGTAAGTTTTGGTTTCGTGTAATATCCACCAAAAAAAGTGAAATGAATTGGAACTGGGACAATATCTATTTGTCTAAACTCTTCAAGTTCTGCCGTAAGCGTTTTTATCTTTACAGTGATATTGTTTATTTTTGATTCAAACTTAATTGAATCTTCAACCTGTAAAAGTGGACTCACTTTAAATGCTCCCAATAAGGTCGAGTAATAAATATTTTTGTTATTAGTTGAAGTATATTCTTGACCCATTATAAAAGCACCAAGAAGAAAGCAAGTCATAATTATTGAACCATTTTTCATTATAAGCTCCTTACTATTTATTAATCTTTAAATAATTTGATGAGAAGTTATTAGCACATGATATTCGTTTTTGTGAAAAGATGATCAACGACTGTGTTTAAATGATAAAATGAGTTGATCAGATAATTATGGTAGTTTGTAACGATATAATTGTTTTACTATGATATTTAATGATATTTTCTGATTAGGTCATATGCATATAGATGATATAAAAAACAATTTATCTTATAAAAAACTTACAATTCATATTTCGTCCTGGGTAATAATTTACATTATTGCTATCTATATTCTAGTTGGGATTGAATCCTATGGTACAACATGGTCATTGATTCTAGCTTTTTGTATTGTGATGGCAGCCGCAATTCCCACGTATATACATTTCTATATTTTAAATAAATATTTTACTCCTAAACGTTATTTTATATACATTATTTTGTTGATTATACTACTTTTTCTTTCCTCAACAGTCGCCTATTATTTCTTTTTTATATTGTACGAATCAACTAATTATTATATTCAGTGGATAATTGATATATTTGTTGTTTTAGTTATTACATCGGCACTAAAAATTATTTGGAATGGATTAGCAGAACGATTAAACATGCAAGAGATAAAATCCAAAAACCTTGAATCAGAACTTCAATTACTAAAAGGACAGATGAATCCACACTTTTATTTTAATACACTTAACAATTTATATTCATTAAGTTTAGAAAAATCAGAAAAAGTTCCCGAAACGATACTTAAACTATCTGATATAATGAGATATATCCTTGAAAGTTCCAATAGACAAAATGTAAAATTAGATGAAGAAATAACTTATTTAAAAAATTACTTATCACTTGAAAGATTAAGAACCGAGGACGAAAACAACATCAGGCTTGAAGTGTCTGGTAAATTGAAAGGTAAAGAGATAATTCCTATGATATTAATGCCATTTGCAGAAAATTGTATCAAACATGGCAAAGTAAATAGTGCAAAAGGATGGTATATTAATATTGATATACAAGTCGAAGGTAATAAATTAACTTTTTCTACTGAAAACCGCAAAAATTCCCAGACAATTAGTGATACTATATCTTCCTCACCAAAAGTTGGGTTAAGAAATGTTAAAAAACGGTTAAAATTATTATATCCAGACACACACCAACTGAATATTCAAGAGGATGATACACATTATAAAGTATTATTAGAGATCCAATTATGAATATGAAATGTATTATTGTTGATGACGAACCTTTAGCTCGGAAGATTCTTGTCAAGTATATTGCCTCTGTTGAGTCGCTTGAACTAATCAAAGAATGCAGTAACGCATCAGACGCTGCTTCTGTTCTACATCAACATACTATTGATCTAATTTTCCTTGACATCAAGATGCCCGATATGTCAGGATTAGAATTACTAAACATTCTTCCTGATCCGCCAATGGTAATAATTACTACAGCCCACATGGAATATGCAATTGAAGGGTATGAATATTCAGTTGTTGATTTCTTGCTCAAGCCTTTTCCATTTGAAAGGTTTTTAAAAGCAGTAAATACGGCGTTTCAAAGGATAACTGGGATTGCATCCAGCTCAACCACAGTAGTAGAAGATGTTGACTATATATTTCTAAAAGCAGATAGAGTGCTTCACAGGGTTTCATTATCCGAGATTAATTATATACAGGGATATGGAAATTTTCTTAAGGTTTTCACTGATAATAAAATGCTGTTAATTTCTGAAACAATGGCAAATATGGAGGGACGCTTACCATCAAAACTCTTTAAAAGAGTACACAAATCATTTATTGTGTCGTTAATAAATATAGAATCGATAGAGGATGGATTTATTAAAGTCAAAAACAAAGAAATTCCAATAGGTAATATATATAAACAGCAGTTTTACCATACCTTAAAAAACATGAAGTAAATTATCAATTCCGATTTTAGTCCGTTTGTTTTGGGACACGTTTTTGGGACAAAAAAGCCCCACAATAAGCAGGGCTTTAGCACCAAAATATTGAATATTAATTTATTACATTAATATCGTTTTTCTTGTTTGAATAAAATCTCCAACTTCGAGTTTTAAAAAGTAGATATCATCGCTAACAGATTGTCCTGTATTATTTTTCTATTCAAATATTAAATTTTGTAACGAACCTACGTTATCTATAAAAGGATTCTCATAGGTGTTATCATAAACTTCCAGTCCATTGCTTGTAGCTACAATTATTTTATTGTAAGGATATACACCTGAAACGATAACATCATTTAATGAATTACTTAATGCAGAAAATAACTCGCCTTCATAATCTAAGTCCCCATCATTATAATGAAATAGATGAAGTCCGCCTGAATTGCTAGAGACTCCAATAATTTCTTTTCCATTGCCTACTTCACCATCTATTTCTCCAACGTCTACAGCCCAAGCATAATAAATTGGGATGACCTGGTCAGATGCTATTATTTGATTAGGAGACTCCCATACTAGTATCTTACCAATACTACTCCCACCAATTACCTCAACATCTTCATCATAATCAATATCAGCTATTTTCACACAGTTCAAAGAACCGATTTCATTATAAGCAATTGATTCTTCAATTTGGGAAATTGAAGAGGAAGAGCCGTTATATTCATAGCTTCGCCAAATATTGCCAGAAAAACAAACTATTATCTCATTAATACCATCGCTATTAAAATCACCAACATCAATTCCCCAGGGAATCTCCCCTAAACTAAAGTAATCAAAAGTGGCAGTTGGAGATATTTCTGTACCATCAGATTCCCAGATTTCTAATTTATCACGAAATGCTAATATAATTTCCAAATCACTATCATCGTCTACATTGGCAATCTTCATGTCCCAAAGAGCGTCTTCATAATCTTCGTGTTGTCTTAGCACGACTGTTTTAAAGGGTTCAATATTATCCTCTGTAAAAATTAACAATTCCTGCGATTCAATAATATCTTTCTTATTCTTACCTCTTTTAATTCTTCTTTCAACCAATAATTGTTTATTAGCATCACCAATAAAGTTCCCAATACCGATACCATTAATTGTAAATGCCTCAATAGAAGTTGACCATATATTTGTCAAGTTATCTATATCCCATATAAATACTTTTCCTTCACCTATTCCCGCAATATATTCAGTATCCAGATTAAGAGCCGGCATAGGAGTTGGTGGAATCTCTGGCGGCTGGATTGGTTTTTTAAATAATAAACTACCTCCTGATGAAATTGGCTCTGTTGGATTAACTGAATTTTCACATCCCACCATAAATAATACCAGCAAAAGAATTATAAGTAGTGTTATTGTTTTTTTCATACTAACTCCTTTTTTAAGTTTAATTTTGGGAAATCTTTAGGACATTCCCCAAAAGCACTTCTCACTATTTAGGGTAATAAAATCTTCTATTAAAATACATTCTTCACCCTAACTCCTATGATATTACTTTAAATGAGAAATGAATTATTGTCCTTTAAGATTCTACTTTTCACCATATAGGATAATTTTACACTATTTTCTAAAATTACTTACAAAATTTGGATACGTACAACAATTTACTCTAATTGACATATTATCGAATTTCATAAATACTATTTACTTTATTTAGAATTAGAAGTAATTTTTATCAGATATTAGAAAATTTCTAAAAATTATTTGAGAATGTGTGTAAGCTTTTCTCACCACAACACTCTACCCCATCTAAAGTAAGTTGCAATTTGGAAAATGGTTGAAAAAAATATTTATATACGATGTTTTATATACGATTTATGGTGTTATTTGACCTTATTTGACCTTGTTTGACTTAATCATCAGTTGTGCTAAAAACACAAAACCCCGTCGTGAAACGAGGTTTATAGAGGGTGGGCGATGGCAGGCTCGAACTGCCGACCTCTGCCGTGTGAAGACAGTGTTCTGCGAGGAGAGATTTTAAAAGTGTGCTTCAACAGTGCTACGTTTTTGTCCACTTCTGTCCACCTGTGTCACCTAAATTTGTTATTTCAAATATCATAACAAGAGCTAAAAACTATATTTGACTTTCATATATATCATATCATTATCATCGTAGTATCCAAACATTTCATTTATGTCAAGTGGAGATGCATTATTGTTGCGATAAAAGATATTTGCTCCAGCAAGGATTTCAAATCCATCCGCAAAATCATAAGATACTGTTGGACGAATTAGTGCATCTTTATTACTCAAACCTACATATCCAAAGAGTTGCGCTGTGAGTG
>Ga0307992_1000328_pt1 | contig 30370 bp, 41 predicted proteins | sample EllFjometagen133_FD_203162 | JGI IMG/M metagenome (GOLD analysis project Ga0307992, IMG submission 203162) | Marine microbial communities from Ellis Fjord, Antarctic Ocean - #133 | ecosystem: Environmental > Aquatic > Marine > Unclassified | place: Southern Ocean | collected 2014-10-08
TTGAGTATGACCCGAATCGATCCTCAAGGATAGCGCTTCTCAATTATGTGGATGGGGAAAAAAGATATATACTTGCTCCGCTGGGTATTGAAGTTGGTGATACTGTTATTAGCGGCGAGAAAGAGGATATAAAGACAGGTAACACTATCCCCCTGAGAAACATACCTTTAGGTTCTCTGATTCATAATCTTGAGCTTAAAATGGGTAAAGGCGGGCAGCTGATTCGTAGTGCTGGTTCCAGTGGCCAGCTTATGGCAAAAGAAGGCTCTTATGCCCAGGTTCGGTTGCCTTCGGGGGAAGTCCGAAAAATTCTGATGGGGTGCAAGGCTACAATAGGACAAGTTGGTAACATTGAGCACGAGAACTTAAGCATCGGAAAAGCAGGACGGACAAGGTGGCTGGGTAAGCGGCCCAAGGTTCGGGGAGTGGTTATGAACCCTGTTGATCATCCAATGGGTGGTGGTGAGGGCAAGTCGTCCGGCGGCAGGCATCCCTGTACCCCGTGGGGAGTTCCCACTAAGGGTTATAAGACAAGGAAGAACAGAAATTCTGATAAATATATCGTGAAGAAAAGAGGGTAGAGTGTGTCGCGTTCAATAAAAAAAGGTCCTTATATTAATGAGAAGCTTCTCAAGAAAGTGCGGTCGGCGGAGGCTGGGGGGGGTAGAGCGGTCATAAAAACATGGTCCCGTCGTTCCATGATTGCCCCCGAGCTTGTAGGCCATACATTCGCGATACATAATGGGAAAAAGTTTATACCAGTGTATGTGACTGAAGAAATGGTTGGGCATAAACTGGGTGAATTTGCGCCAACGAGGACATTTTACAGTCATGCGGGAGACAGAAAAACAAGGCTGAAAACAAGATAAACAAGGTCAGCATGTGGAGTTTTGCAATAGATGGAAACTAAAGCAATTGCTAAGTATGTTCGGATATCACCGCAGAAAGCAAGATTGGTGGTTGATCTGATAAGAGGAAAGAAGGCCGGGGAAGCGGATGTTACGCTCGGCTTTACACATAAAAAGGCTGCGGGTATTGTCCGGAAGGTCTTGAAATCCGCGATGGCTAATGCGGCACAGAATCCCAACATGGATGAGAATATACTTTACGTAAGAGAGATATTTGTAGATCAGGGCCCTACGCTGAAAAGATGGAGAGCAAGGGCACAGGGAAGAGCGACCCCCATAAAGAAAAGAACAAGTCATATAACGGTCGTGCTTGGTGAAGGGTAATCTGTAAGGAGGTGAAGGTTTGGGACAAAAAGTAAATCCTATTGGGTTCAGGCTGGGTATTAATAAGACTTGGAGCTCAAAGTGGTTCGCGCAACGAAACTACAGTGAGTTGCTCCATGAAGATATACGGGTCAGAAAACATATAAAGGACAAATTTTTTCATGCAGGTATATCTAGGATAGAGATTGAAAGGGCCTCTGACAAGGCCAAAATCAACATCTATACTGCGCGTCCTGGCATTATAATCGGGAGAAAAGGAACAGAAATAGAGAAGGTAAAGAAAGACCTCGAGAGGATCATGACGGGGGATATCATCATAAATATACTGGAGGTACGCAGGCCGGAGACAGATGCTCAGCTTGTAGCTGAAAACATTGCCTTACAGCTTGTGAGAAGGGTAAGTTTCAGGCGGGCTATGAAGAGAGGCGTTACCACAGCCATGAAGTTTGGCGTCAAGGGCATCAGAGTGGCCTGCGCGGGGAGATTAGGCGGCGCGGAAATGGCCAGGAAAGAATGGTATAGAGAGGGTAGAGTTCCACTCCATACATTACGGGCGGATATCGATTATGGTTTTGCCGAGGCCCGTACGACCTATGGAATCATAGGCGTCAAAGTCTTGATATTTAATGGCGAGGTTTTGCCGGACAAGAAAGGCAGCCTGAACCCCCAGGGATAGGATTGTTATGTTAGCACCGAAAAGAGTAAAATATAGGAAGTTGCACAAAGGTCGTGTAAAAGGCCGGGCACATAAGGGCGCCAAAGTGGACTTCGGTGAATATGGACTTCAGGCAATGGAGAATGGTTGGGTCACGGCACGGCAGATCGAATCGGCCCGTGTTGCGATAACCCGCCATGTGAAGCGTGGTGGTAAGATATGGATACGCATTTTTCCCCATAAGTCGGTAACAAAAAAACCGGCAGAAACTCGTATGGGAAAGGGGAAAGGGTCTCCTGAAGAGTGGGTTGCCGTAGTCAAAAAGGGCATGGTTCTCTATGAAATGGAGGGAATTTCGAAAGATGTTGCCCGTGAGGCATTGAGGTTGGCATCGCACAAACTTCCTGTGGCGACCAGATTTCTTTCCAGGGAGATATTTGATGAAAATTAAAGAAGTTAGAGACCTCAGCGTTGATGAGTTAAAAGAGAAGGAAAAGAGTTTCATTGAAGAGCTCTTCAGGCTTCGCGTTAGATTTGCAACTGGGCAACTGGAGTCTCCCTCTGTAATAAAGAGTGTGAAGAGGGATGTGGCTCGTGTAAAGACCATTCTCAGGGAAAAGGGAGACCCCACATAATATGAGTAACAGTGGCAACAAGAGAAACATACAAGGGATGGTGGTAAGTGACAAAATGGATAAGACGGTCGTCGTCCTGACGGAACGGCTGGTTAAACATCCCAGATTTCACAAATATATAAAAAGACACGTTAAATACAAGGCCCATGACAGTGAAAACAGCTGTGGAATGGGCGATAAGGTACTGATTGTTGAGTCACGCCCTTTCAGCAAAGAGAAGCGGTGGCGGGTGAGTGAGATACTGGAAAAGGCGAAATAATAGGATTGAAGCGGCGGGGTTTTTGTTATGATACAGATGCAAACCTTTTTAAGGGTAGCGGACAATTCTGGAGCTAAAAAGGTCTGTTGTATAAAGGTTCTTGGTGGTTCGAAGAGAAGATACGCGCGCGTTGGAGATGTTATCGTAGTTTCTGTAAAGGAGGCTATTCCCAATTCGAAGGTGAAAAAGGGAGACGTGCTGAAGGCTGTTATTGTGAGGACGAGAAAGGAAATCGGCCGTAGCGACGGTTCGTATCTCAAGTTTGACGAGAATTCCGCTGTCCTGATCAATGATCAGCTTGAGCCGCTTGGCACAAGAATATTCGGGCCGGTTGCCAGGGAACTTAGGGCAAAACAGTTTATGAAGATAGTTTCTCTTGCCCCGGAAGTGATATAAGAGATTGGAATCCACCGCATATGGACTTCGCAACCTGTTAATTCTTGAATAAAATTAAAGATAACTTTGGGTGGAGTATCCCGCTAAAGCGGTTACATAGTATTGGAGATGCAGCGAATGTATATAAAGAAAAATGATACAGTAAAGGTAATAGCCGGCAGAGAGAAAGGAAAAACCGGCAAAGTGCTCACTGTGATCAGAGACAAAAACCGCGTTGTAATCGAAAAGGTGAACCTGATAAAAAAACACCAGAAACCCGACGCAACCGGGAAGGGTGGAATATTGGAAAAGGAAGCTTCGCTCCATATGTCCAATGTCATGTTTGTGTGTAACAAATGTGATACCGGTGTAAGAATAGGGCACAAAGTACTTGAAGATGGCAAGAAGGTACGTGTCTGTAAGAAATGTGGAGAGTTGCTGGATGAATAGAGAGATATAGATTAGGGCACTAAATAATCGGAATTAAAGGAACAAAAGATCAAGAAAAGGTGGAATTGAGCTTCAGAAAGGTAGAGAAGGGGGACGTGAAATGGATGAGAAAGCAAAAGGAACTATAGATAAGGAAGCACTTTTGGTCGAACGCCAAAAAATGGTAGAACGGATCCTTGAAAGGGATGCAAAGGGGTGCGAAAGCGGAAGCCATGTAGACAACTCTAGAGGGAGTGCCGAATGGCAAGAAGCGGCAGCACGGTTCCGTGAAATAGATAATCTGATATTTGAAAACACTAATTGAAAATGGTGTAGGATTAACGAGCGTGGATGACAAATGGCAAGATTAAAGAAATATTATAAAGAAGCAGTGATGCCCGCATTGATTAAGGAAGTTGGATATAAAAATCCCATGCAGGTTCCCAAGCTTGAAAAGATTGTAGTCAATATGGGTCTGGGTGAGGCGATACAGAATATCAAGATACTTGATAATGCTGTATCCGAACTTGCCATGATCGCGGGTCAGATGCCTGTTGTTACCAAAGCGCGCAAATCCATTGCCACTTTTAAACTGCGTAAGGGTATGTCAATAGGATGCATGGTGACCTTGAGACAAGAGAAAATGTATGAGTTTTTTGACAGGCTTGTCAATGTTGCCATCCCCAGGATCAGAGACTTCAGGGGGGTTTCTCCTAAATCATTTGATGGCAGGGGAAATTTTTCTATGGGGATTAACGAACATTATATTTTCCCCGAGATCGATTATGACAAGATCGAAAAAGTTAAGGGGTTGAATATAACTATTGTCACGATGGCTGAAACAGACGATGAGGCAAGGCAACTCTTGAAGTTAATGGGTGTTCCATTTCGTAATTAAGGGAGAATGAGTGTGGCCAAAAAATCCTTGATAGCAAAAGCCAAGGCGAAAAAGAAATTTCCCGTCATGGAGTATAATCGATGTCCGTTGTGTGGAAGACCTCGCGCTTATTACAGAAAATTTGATATGTGCAGGATATGCCTGAGGAAACGTTCACTTAATGGAGAGATCCCGGGTGTTATTAAATCAAGCTGGTAAAGGAGAAACAAGATGGGAATGACCGATCCCGTTGCCGATATGCTGACAAGAATCAGAAACGCGAATCGCATGAAATTTAAGAATGTGGACGTGTTGCTGTCGAGAGTGAATTTGAGTCTCGCGAAAGTGTTAAAAGACGCGGGATATATAAACGGGTTTGATGTCAGAAAAGGTGATAAGACGCCGCATGGGATGTTGAGGATACATTTAAGATATTCAGGCGCAAAGGATAACGTGATAACGGGTATACAGAGGGTGAGCAAGCCAGGCAGAAGAGTATATTCGGGCAGCCAGGATATTCCTAGGGTTTTGAATGGGTATGGAGTGGCTATCGTTTCGACCTCCAAAGGAATCATGACTGATAAACAGGCGCAGACGCTGAACGTGGGCGGTGAAATTCTCTGCAATGTGTGGTGAAAAGAGTTGGCTGACAAGATGAGGCGGGAGATTTATTCATGTCGAGAATTGGCAAGAAACCGATAGAAATTCCTGATGGTGTAAAAATCAGAAGGGACGGCTCTCTAATAATAGTAGAGGGCCCCAAAGGGACCCTTTCCAGGGAAATTCCTGTGGGAATTGAAGTCATTTCAGAGGGGAATGTGGTCCTTGTAAGTACAGGGTCTGATGATGGAAGGGGAAGATCTCTGCATGGTCTTTTAAGAACGCTGGTTGCTAATATGGTAACAGGTGTGAACAAGGGATTTGATAAATCTCTTGATATAGTCGGTGTCGGATACCGTGGAGAATTAAAAGGCGATGTGCTTGTTTTGCTAATTGGTTACTCTGATCCGGTGCAATATAAGATACCGGAAGGAATAACGGTAAAAGTTGACAAGCAGGTTCATGTCGTTGTCTCCGGTATAGATAAGGAACTTGTCGGCAGGGTTGCTTCAGAGATAAGAGATCTAAGGAAGCCCGAGCCTTATAAGGGCAAGGGGATCAGATACACAGGCGAATATGTTAGAAAGAAAGTAGGGAAGTCTGCCGGGACCTAAATCGGACCCTGAGTTTTTGCGAGGCGTTCAAAACTATTGTAGGAGAGTTGCTGTGTCGTCAATAAAGAAATTGGAAAAGATAAGAGAGAGGCGTGCAAGAAGAGTCAGGATCAAGATATATGGCACGCAGGTTCGACCGCGCCTTTCGGTCTTTCGTAGTTCCAGATATATATATGTTCAGGCGATCGCCGATGATACAGGGGAAACACTGGCTCAGGCATCGGGGTTGAATAGAGAGATTAAAGGGAATCCGGATGGTCTCAAGAAAACCGAAATGGCCAGGGAAGTCGGGAAACTGTTGGCGAAGGATTTGTTATCAAAAAACATAAAAGAGGCCGTCTTTGACAGGGGTAGATTTCTTTATCATGGAAGAGTGAAGTCTCTTGCTGAAGGTGTAAGGGAAATGGGCGTAAAATTATAAATCTTTGGATCTGGATAAGGAAGATATGGAAGAAAGTGAACTGCTTGACAAGGTAATAAAGATCAAGAGGACTGCCAAGGTTGTAAAGGGCGGCAGAAGATTTAGATTCAGTGCCGTGGTCGCGGTCGGTGACGGGAATGGTTCTGTAGGCGTGGGGTTGGGAAAGGCCCATGAGGTTCCTGAGGCTATCAGGAAGGGCATGGAAATGGCCAAAAGAAGTATCGTTAAAGTATCTATTGCGGACGGAACCATACCCCATGAAGTAATAGGACATTACGGGGCAGGGAGAGTGCTCCTGAAGCCTGCTTCCAAAGGTACGGGTCTTATCGCAGGGGGTGCCGTCAGGGCTATTCTTGAAGTAGCTGGAGTTCAAAATATATTAACCAAATGTTTAGGTTCGCACAATCCCCATAACCTTGTCAAGGCAACTATGGAGGGACTGAGGAGTTTAAGAAATCCTGCCGAAATAGCTGCGTTGCGGGGGAAGGATATCGCTGAAATCTAAAAAGATATTATGTTGAGGTATCGGTTTTGAAACAACTTAAAATCAAGCTTGTCAAGAGTTTCATAGGAAGACCTGAGAAACAGAGAAAAGTACTCCGTGGAATGGGACTTGAGAAGTTGAATAAAACAGTTTATCTGAAGGACAGCCCGGAAATTAGAGGTATGATCAACAAGGTTTCACACTTGGTTTCTGCGGAAGAATGTGAGATGGATATATGAAGCTTAACGAATTGAGACCTTCAAAAGGGTCCACTAAGACGAAAAAAAGGGTGGGACGTGGCGATGGGTCAGGCCATGGAGGAACATCCTGTAGGGGCCATAAGGGGCAGAACTCTCGTTCGGGTGGAGGTGTCAGGATTGGATTCGAAGGTGGACAGATGCCCCTTACGAGAAGGCTGCCGAAAAGAGGGTTTTATAACAGATTCCGGAAAGATATTGTTATTGTTAATATCGGCCAGCTGAACGCATTCCCGAAGGATTCAGTAGTAGATGCGGACGCCCTGGTAATGAGAGGAATCGTTAAAGACAGCGGTGATGGAATCAAGGTGCTTGGCAATGGAAGTATAGACTATCCATTAAAATTGAGAGTAAATAGTGTAAGCTGCGGCGCCAGGGAAAAGATAGAGGCTTCAGGCGGTACGATAGAGGTTGTTTAATGATAGGCGGATTTAAGAACATAACAAAAATTCCGGAACTGCAGAAGAAGATACTTTTTACTTTCTTTCTCCTCGCTGTTTACAGAATAGGTGCGCATGTACCTACGCCCGGTATAGACACGCAGGCCCTTGCCGCCTTTTTTGCGCAAGCGCAAAACTCTCTTCTCGGGCTCTTTGACATGTTTGCAGGAGGCGCCCTGAGCAGGCTATCCGTATTTGCCCTCGGAATTATGCCCTATATCAGTGCATCCATTATCCTCCAATTACTCACCGTTGCCGTTCCTCACCTTGAAAAATTGTCTAAAGAGGGAGATGCAGGCAGAAGGAAAATAACCCAGTATACGAGATATGGTACCGTTTTTCTGAGTGTAATACAGGGCTTTGGGATAGCGGTTGGTTTGGAAAACATGGCTGGGCCTTCGGGTTTGTCGGTTGTTATAGAGCCTGGATGGGCTTTTCGCCTGATGACAGTCATTACCCTGACGGCAGGTACTTCGTTTATCATGTGGCTGGGAGAAACAATTACAGAGAAGGGGATAGGTAACGGAATATCCCTGATTATCTTTGCCGGTATAGTATGCAGAGGACCCGCTGCCGTTGTGAACACTTTCCGCCTTCTGTCTACAGGTGAGATGGGAATATTCTTTGCTGTGCTCCTCACAGTAGCAATGGTTGGTGTTGTCGGTGTGATCGTATTTGTCGAGAGCGCGCAGAGGCGGATCCCTGTACAGTATGCAAAAAGGGTTGTCGGGAGGAAGATGTATGGTGGCCAGACAACTCATTTGCCTCTGAAGGTTAATACAGCGGGTGTTATTCCCCCGATTTTCGCTTCATCCATAATCATGTTTCCCGCTACTATTGCCAATTTTATTCCTCATCCGTGGATGAAAATAGTGGCAGGGTTCCTGATGCCTGGCAGGCTGGTATACGAGTCGTTTTACGTCGCACTTATAATATTCTTCTGTTATTTTTATACAGCCGTTACCTTCAATCCGGTGGATGTTGCCGACAATATGAAAAAAAATGGCGGTTATGTGCCGGGTATACGACCCGGCAAAAAAACCGCTGAGTATATAGACAGTGTTTTGACTAAACTTACCTTCAGTGGTGCCATATATGTGTCCGCTGTTTGTGTTCTTCCGAGTATCCTTATAAGTAAGTTTAATGTTCCTTTTTATTTTGGAGGTACGGCGCTCCTTATAGTTGTAGGGGTTGCTCTTGACACTGCCGGCCAGATAGAAACCCATATGCTTACAAGGCAGTACGAAGGATTTATGAAAAAGGGCAAGATGGGTAGAAGGCGTTAAGGGGTATTTTCCTTGTGAGGCAATAGACCGGATGATCATCCTGAAATCTCCCGAAGAGATAGAGAAGAGGGGGGAAGGCAACGCTATTGTAGCTGAAGTATTGACTGGTTTAGAAAAGAGGGTAAAACCTGGCGTAACAACATTGGAGCGGAATGAATACGCCGAGACTTTAACACAAAAAAGGGGCGCGAAGCCTGCTTTCAAGGGATACGAGGGGTTTCCCTTCGCGCTTTGTTCGTCTGTAAATTCGGAAGTGGTTCATGGTTTTCCTTCTGACAGACCTTTGAAAGAGGGTGGTATAGTAAGTCTCAATTACGGGGTCTGTTACAATGGTTATTATGGAGATTCCGCGATCACCATTGCTGTGAGTGGGATTTCCATGTCAGCAGCTAAGCTGATGAAGGTGACGGAAGAGTCTCTGTACAGGTGATAGAGAAGGCAAGAAAGGGTAACAGATTAGGTGGTATATCCTTTGCGGTACAAACCTGTGTGGAAGAAGCTGGTTTTTCGGTGGTAAGGGATTATGTCGGCCACGGGATAGGAAAAAACCTTCATGAAGATTCTCCTGTTCCAAATTTTGGGATGGGTGGCCGGGGGGTAAAACTGGAAACAGGGATGGTGCTAGCCATAGGACCCATGGTGAATGAGGGGACGCATACGGTAAAAGTTAAGCCTGACGGATGGACAGTAGAAACGCACGATGGTAGTCTGTCGGCTCACTTTGAACATACAATAGCCGTTACGGAAGATTGGCCTGTGATATTAAGCAGTAGGGTATAAGCAGAATGCTGGCGGAGTAGGGATCAATGGCTAAAGAAGAAGCTATAATTGTTGAGGGAACTGTGCTGGAACCATTGCCGAATGCGATGTTTCGTGTTAAACTCGAGAATGGTCACAGTGTTCTGGCCCATATCTCCGGTAAGATGAGGATGCATTTCATCAAAATATTGCCGGGCGACAAAGTCACGATAGAGTTATCGCCCTATGATCTGACCCGGGGTAGAATTACATATCGGTCGAAATAAGACGGAAATGGAGTGTGAGAGCAGTGAAGGTAAGAGCGTCCGTTAAGAAGATGTGCGATAAATGTAAAATTATAAAAAGACGTGGCATCGTAAGAGTCATATGTGAAAACCCTAAGCATAAACAGCGCCAGGGATAAACAGCAGGAGGTTGCAAGGTGGCAAGAATCGCAGGGGTTGATTTACCTAAGAACAAAAGAATGGAAATAGCTCTAACCTATATATACGGGATTGGGAAATCCAGGTCGAGGAAGATTCTTGAAGAGGCCGGGATTGATCTTGATACAAAAACAGATAGCTTGCTTGATGAGCAGGTGACTGCCATAAGGGACGTCATAGATAAAGATTATAAAATTGAAGGTGATCTCAAGAGAGATGTCGCCATGTCTATAAAACGTCTTATGGATATAGGAGCATACAGAGGCTTGAGACACAGAAGAGGTCTTCCCGTGAGGGGTCAGAGAACATCTACCAATGCAAGAACGAGAAAAGGCCCGAAAAGATCTGTCGGAGGAAAGAGAAAGAAATAATATAAGATCTGCCATGAAGCAGGTCTTATGTCTGGAGGAGAGATGGCTCGACCAAAAAAGAGAAATGTAAAGAAAAAAGAAAAAAAGAATATCTCTGACGGGATTGCTCATATTCAGTCAACTTTTAATAATACCATAGTTACTATTACAGATTTGAGTGGTAATGCTATTGCTTGGTCTTCTGGTGGCGGGCAGGGTTTCAAGGGCTCCAGAAAAAGCACTCCCTTTGCCGCTCAGCTGACGGCTACGGACGCCGTTAAGAAAGCAAAGGTGCATGGGATGAGAAGCGTGAAGGTGTATCTAAAGGGACCCGGGTCGGGAAGAGAATCGGCGCTCAGGGCGTTGCAGACAGCTGGTTTGAACATAAGTCTTATCAAAGATGTGACGCCGATTCCCCATAACGGTTGCCGTCCGCCTAAGAGAAGGAGAGTTTAGCCTCTCTGTAATGATGAATCATTTTGATCGAATTATATATTAGTGGAGGAGTGTTTTGGCAAGATATAGAGGATCTTTATGCAGATTATGCCGGGCAGAGGGTATGAAGCTGTTTCTTAAAGGGGACAGGTGCTATGGCGACAAGTGTTCCTTTGAACGAAGGAGTTTTGTGCCTGGAGAACATGGACAAGTTAAATTCAGGCGAAAGGCATCTGATTACGGTACCCAGTTAAGGGAAAAGCAAAAGTTAAAAAGGTCCTTCGGCCTTTTGGAAAAATCATTTAAGGGCTATTTCGAAAAAGCTGAGAGGCAAAAAGGTGTAACGGGTACAAATCTGTTACTCCTGCTGGAGAGAAGACTGGATAATATGGTGTACAGGCTTGGTTTTGCGAGTTCCAGGGGCGAGGCGAGACAGCTTGTGAAGCACAATCATTTTCTGGTGAATGATAAAAAGGTAAATATACCTTCATATCTGGTCAAGATTGGTGACAAAATAGGAGTTAAGGAAAAAAGCAGGAAAGTTACCACTATACTTGATGCCATAGAAACTGTTGCTAGGCGGGGTGTGCCTGAGTGGCTGGATCTGGATAAAGATAAATTTGCCGGTGTTATAAAAGCACTACCCACCCGGGAAGAGCTGACTATGCCTATCCAGGAACAGCTGGTGGTTGAGTTTTACTCTAAGTAAAAAGTTTTATATGAGGGACTAACAATATGGAGAGAAACTGGCGCAGCCTTATAAAGCCAAAACAAATAGAAATTGATGATAAAACCTATACATCGTTTTATGGTGAATTTACATGCCAACCCCTGGAAAAGGGATTTGGTATCACGCTCGGTAATGCCCTGAGAAGAGTACTTCTTTCTTCTATTTATGGTGCAGCCATTACCTCTGTGAAGTTTGACGTGGTTCTTCATGAATTTTCCACTATTTCCGGTGTCAAAGAGGATGTTACGGACATCATACTGAATATGAAGAGGGTCCGGCTGAAATTACACGAAGGTGGCCCCAGAACACTTCATATAGATGTCTCCCGTGAGGGATCCGTTACAGCAGGAGATATTGTCACAGATGAGACGGTAGAGATCCTCAATCCAGATCACCATATAGCGACCCTTTCGGACAGGGCGGGATTCAAGGTCGAGCTTGTAGCGGATATGGGGAAGGGATATGTTCCCGCCAAACGAGAGACAGATGCTTGGCAGCCTGAGGGAACAATCAATATTGATGCCATATTCTCCCCTATTAAAAGGGTTGCATATACGGTTTCCAACGCGCGAGTTGGTCAGATAACGGACTACGATAAGCTGATTTTTGAAGTTTGGACAGACGGCAGTATCCTGCCAGAGGACGCCGTTGCCTATGCAGCCAAGGTCCTAAAGGAACAGGTGAATGTGTTTATCAATTTTGATGAGCAGGAAAAAGTGGAAGAACCGAAAGAACCTGTAGAAGAAGATCAGGTCAACGAGAATCTGTTTAAGAGCGTTGAAGATCTGGAGCTTTCAGTGAGATCGGCCAATTGCCTGAAGAATGCCGGTATCCAGCATATAGGAGAGCTTGTGCAGAAGACAGAAATGGAGATGCTCAAAACAAAGAACTTCGGAAAGAAGTCTTTGAATGAGATCAAGGCGATGCTTGTCGAGATGGGCCTTGAGCTTGGCAGCAAAGTAGATTTTCATCTCCCAGGGGAGGATGATGAGAGTGTGGAAGAATAATATTTAGAGGGGTAATATATAATGCGCCACAGAAAAGCTGGAAGGAGGCTTGGGAGGACATCAAGTCACAGAAGGGCCATGATGAGGAATCTGGTAACCTCCCTTCTGGAGCATGAGAAGATCATAACAACCGATGCGAAGGCCAAGGAATTGAGAGGCGTTGCCGATAAGATGATAACTCTGGGCAAAAGGGGGACTCTTCATGCGCGGAGACAGGCACTGTCTTTTATAAGGAACAGCCGGGTCACTCAAAAAGTGTTTGAGGAATTATCATCCCGTTACACTGAAAGGGCTGGTGGATATACAAGGATAGTCAAGCTGGGCAACAGAGAAGGTGATGATGCCCTTCTTTCCATCATAGAATTAATGCCGGCGGAAGAGAAGAAAAAAAGCACAAAAAAGAAAAAAGCCGTTAAATAACGATAGCATAGATTGGTTTCAAGGGGCAGGTAATCCTGCCCCTTTTTTTATTTCTTGATTTTTCTGCGATAGGGACTATAATTAATACCATTATTTTTGCCAGAGGTTTTTCGTACAGTTTTGAACTACGACAAGGAGGCTGTGGGTTATGGGAGAAGAAAAAGTTGGTGAGGTAATGAAATTTTTTGCGAAGCCCAGTGTTGCAGCAGTCAAGATTACGTCGGGAGAATTACTGGCAGGTGATATGGTTAGATTTGTCGGCCATACCACGGATTTTGAAGACAAGATTGATTCTATGGAAGTCGACAATAAACAGATAGAAAAGGCAACATCGGGTGATTATATAGGAATTAAGGTTTCTGACCGTGTTCGCCCTGGGGATGAAATGTTCAGGATCGTTCCTGAGTAATTCTGTTAACTGTTTTCTTCGGTCAGGTATGGATTAAGTTCCTGGCGAGGGTCTGTGCGATAGGTGATAGAGAGTTTTAAGGGCCATGGGTTGTAATATAGATCCCATGGCCCTTTTTGTTTGGAGTATATGTATGCAGAATCCTATCCCGTACTTGGAAGGGCTAAAACAAAGGGGGATAAACTTGAGTATTGGACCCATCTCCAGACTTCTCGCCCGCCTTGACAATCCCCAGACCAAATACAAGTCGATTCTCATAGGTGGGACCAACGGCAAGGGATCCACGGCGGCGATGCTTGCTTCCATATTAATGAAGGAGGGCATGACCGTTGGTCTCTATACTTCTCCGCATATACGCGATTTCAGAGAACGGATAAGGATAAATGGTGATATGATTCCCGAGGATGCGTTGTGCACCTTAGTAGATAAAGTAAGGAGAGAGATCAAAGAAGATGTTACCTATTTTGAGTTTACCACTGCCTTGGCATTTCTGTATTTTTGCCAGTGCGAAGTGAATATTGCTGTTGTTGAGGTGGGTATGGGAGGGAGGCTCGATGCTACAAATCTCATATCCCCGGAGATCTCCGTAATAACCAACATTTCCCTAGAACATCAGAGGTATCTGGGGAATGATCTGGAATCAATTGCCGGTGAAAAGGGGGGGATCATAAAGGAGAATGGGATATGTATAACGGCTGCCAAAAGCCGCAAAGTTGTTCATACGCTTGAAGGAATCTGTGCTCAGACTGGATCAGAATTCTATAGAATAGGGAGGGATATAAGGATAAGGAGATCTGAAAAAGGAAGTTTTTCCTACTATGGAATTAATAAACACTACAAGGGTCTCCGTAGTTCTCTCTCTGGTGGGCATCAGGTTGAGAATGCCGCTTTGGCCCTTGCGGTTGTTGACATTCTGACAGCAAAGGGCATAGATATAAATGACAACTCCGTGATTGAAGGACTGAGGGATGTTAAATGGGAAGGAAGACTGGAGCTTGTTTCCCGTAACCCCTGGATTGTTGTAGATGGCGCCCACAATCCGGCAGGCATCTCATCCCTGTGTGACTCTCTGCTGGCAGATTTTTCTTACAGGAGATTGATAGTCGTGTTCGGCGTGCTTCGCGACAAGGATTACGCGGGGATGTTGAAAAAGTTAATGCCTCTGGCGGACAGAATTATACTCACAAGGCCGAAAGAAGAAAGGGCCGCCTGTACAGAGGATTTATTATCGGTTACTTCACTCTATCATGATCATGTTGAGGCTATAGACGATTCGGCAAAGGCCCTTGCCAGGGCCCGCTTACTGGCCGGCGTGGACGACCTTGTGTGTGTTGCCGGATCTCTGTATCTTGTGGGAGAGATAAAAGAACATTTGAGTTTTGATCTTCCGCAAGACAGGCTTTTGTGATAGTAAATACAGCCTGTTTGCGTTGGAAATTTTGTCTGGGGAGTGTCTCGTGAAAAAAAGATGCATACTGTTTTTCATGTTAGCGTTTTTACTTCTATGCGGGGATTTTTCCTTTGCTTTCGAACGGGAGTTGCCGGAGCGGGTGGATATAGAAGCGGATAATCTGACATATGAGAGCGATACCGAAACATATTGGGCCAGTGGCAACGTCATTATTACATTTGATGGCGGTCACATCAAGGCTGATGATGTCATGCTGAACAGAATGACAAATGAGGCAACGGCCGAGGGCCACGTCTTCATCAAGAGTGGTAAAGATGTACTTGAAGGGGAAAGGGCACGGTTTAATATTGCCGACGAGACCGGAATCATCTCTGATGGGAAACTGTTTTTTGACAGGAACCACCTCTATCTCAGAGGAGAAACAATTGAAAAAAGGGGCGCCGCGACATATTTTCTTAAGGATGGTCAGGCAACAACGTGCGATGGCAAGAATCCTGACTGGATGTTTACCGGTAAGGAATTGGAGGTTACTATCGACGGATATGGAACTGTTAAACAGGGGACATTTCAGGTGAAAGGCATTCCCCTCCTCTACATGCCCTATCTTATATTTCCTGCTAAAACTACGAGACAAACAGGATTGCTGTTTCCCCGCATTGCCTATTCACGCGACAAACTGGGATGGGATGTCGGGATCCCGTTTTACTGGGCTGTTTCAGAAAATGCCGATGCAACCTTTTATCAACGATATATGGACAAAAGAGGATTCCAGGAAGGGGTGGAACTCAGATATATTATAGGTAAAGATTCGTATGGCACGTTATATGGCGATTATCTCAATGACAGAATGGAACTATCAGATTCCGGAGAAGAAGATTTTCTGCGCAGAGATTGGAGAGAAAACCATAACCGGTGGTCATATTATCTGGATCACGAGACAACATTCAAGTCTGGTCTTTACCTGAAGACAAACATAAAGAGGGTGTCGGACAGGTGGTATTTCAGGGATTTTGATTCATATAATTATTATATAGCGAATTACCGGGGGAGTGACACACAACAATTCAACGGAGTTTCGTTCGATGGTGATAGATCTCTGGCTTCTCTGAATTCATCAATACGTCTTGTAAAGAACTGGAGCCAGTTTAATGCAACCGCCCTTATGGAATATACAGATAATTTCCAGAGTTGTTCCAATGATGAAACACTGCAAAGATATCCGGAGGTTACATTCACCGGTATGAGGCAGCCTGTTCTTGACTCCCCTCTCGATTTTGAGCTGGAATCATCTTATGGTTATTATTACAGGACTACAGGATACAGGGGTCATCTCCTTGACGCACATCCCGTGTTTTCATTGCCTCTGAGCTTTGATAATTATTTGGAATTTACACCCTCTCTGGGGCTTAGAGAAACAAAATGGAGGAGTTCATATAGCGGCGATGCCACAGGCGAGGAGGATAAAAATGGAAGCCGTGAAATATACAACATAGGTGTGACCCTTTCCAGCGAAGCGCACAGGGTGTTTGATGTTGGAGGACAGGTTGTAGACAAGATACGCCATGGCATCAGGCCGGAATTAGAATACACCTATATTCCCAATCTAGATCAAGAGGACATCCCCGATTTTCTGAGCGAGATAGAGGAAACAAACAGTTTGACCTGCTCGCTCACCAACATTCTTATTGCCAGGCTGAATAACGGGAATGGAGCAGTTGCCTACAGGGAGTTTCTCAAGCTGAAACTGAGCCAGACTTACGATATCGGGGAAGCGAGAAGAAATCCTGATGGATCTTCAAAGGAGAGGAGGCCGTTCGGTGATATAGATGCTGAGCTTCAATTTGCTCCTTTTCAGTATTTCTCCCTTGACGCCGACGCAAAGTTCGATGTCAATTCCGGTAGGTGGAAAGAGATGAATTCCCGTTTTGATATAAGTGACTGGCGTGCTGATTCTCTGACTGTCGAATACAGATATACACAGAATTACGTGGAGGAAATAAATCTTTCTCTGAAGGGGAAAGCAACGAAGACCCTTGATTTGATGTATGTTTTGAGGAAAGATCAACTCGACAATAAAACACTTGAAGCTACTTACGCCGTAAATTATCATAAGCAATGCTGGAGCGCAGAGCTTAGCTATTCCGATTCGCCTGACGACAGAAGGTTTATGCTGGTGTTCTCCCTTTATGGTCTCGGGAAAGTTGGTGGATTGGCGGGCGAGTTGCCGGGATGGTAGATTGAAAAGTTTTTTGGATTTTTACTTGACAAATGCGCCTTAATTGCATATTCTCGCTTCCTTTGAGTTTTTAGGAATACAGGTGGATTTTTATGAAGACATATAGTGCCAGGAAGGAAGACGTTTCAAGGGATTGGTACCTTGTTGATGCGGAGGGTAAAGCGCTGGGCAGGCTTGCCGCCGAAATTGCAAAACGTTTGAGAGGAAAACATAAACCAGTGTATACGCCCCACATTGATACAGGGGACTTTATAGTTGTGGTAAACGCGGATAAGGTCGCCCTTACAGGTAAAAAGCTTACCGATAAGATCTACCACCACCACACCGGTTATCCGGGAGGTTTGAAATCAACGACAGCGGGCAAGATGCGGGAGGAAAAACCGGAAGATCTTTTGACAGGTGCTGTCAGGGGGATGCTTCCGAAGAACAGTCTGGGAAGACAGATGCTGAAGAAGCTTAAAGTATACAGAGGCGACAGGCATCCACACAAGGCCCAGATGGTTAAGCTGTTGGAAGTATAGACCAGGAGAGAAAAACATGTCAGTAAAAAGTTATTATGCTACAGGTAAAAGGAAATCCTCAATAGCGAGGGTATGGATGAAAGAGGGAAGCGGTGCTTTTGTAATCAACAAAAGGAATTTTGATGATTATTTCACACGCGATATATTAAAAAGACTGATACTGCAGCCTCTCGATATGGCCGACAAAAGGAATAAGTTCGATTTCTATATCAATGTCAACGGCGGGGGAGTTTCCGGTCAGGCAGGTGCTATCAGGCATGGCATATCCAAGGCCCTTTTGGGATACGATGAGGGTTTGAGATCTGTTTTAAAGAAAGCAGGCTTTCTTACAAGAGATGCCCGCGTAAAAGAGAGAAAGAAATACGGTCAGCCTGGCGCCAGGAAGAGATTCCAGTATTCCAAGAGATAAGAGCAGTGAAGCGAGACTTTTGCAAAATGTTCAGTTTCGTTCAAGTTCAAGGAAGGCAAGAATTTTAACCGTAGAGATACATTGAGTATTTTAAGGATTAAAGTTTGAACCTGACGCCGAAATTGGGCGAAAGAGGGCGTTTTGCAAAGGTCTTGAGGAGAGGGGGCTATTGGCCCCCTCTTTTTATTTGGAGGTGTTTTTATGCTGAAGGTGGGTATATACGGGGCGAGTGGCTATACCGGTCAGGAACTCTTAAGGCTTTTACTCGGTCATCCCGATGCAGATGTTGTTGTCCTCACTTCGAGGAAATTTAGGGATATTCCGGTTTCCGAAGTGTATCCGGCATTTGCCGGCATTACAGATCTGAAATTTGCGGACTCGTCTCCGAAAAATCTTATATCCTCCTGTGAGGTTATATTCCTGGCACTTCCGCACGGAGAGGCTATGAAAGTGGCTCCGGAATTTGTTGCAGCCGGCATAAAGGTAGTAGACCTCAGCGCCGATTTCCGTTTGAGAGATGTATCGGTATATGAGGAGTGGTACACGGAACACACCGCTCCCGATCTGGTGAGGAAGGCCGTCTATGGGCTTCCCGAGTTGTACAGAAGTGATCTGAAGGGAGCGAATTTTGTTGCTAATCCCGGTTGTTATCCTACCGGGATTATCCTAGGGCTTGCGCCTCTGTTAAGCGAGGAGTGTATTGATACTGCATCCATTATAGCGGATTCGAAATCAGGTGTAAGCGGGTCTGGACGTGAACTGCAACTCGGTTCGCTTTTTTGTGAAGTGAATGAGGGATTCCGGGCATATAAGATAGCATCACATCGTCATACCCCGGAGATAGAGCAGGAGCTTGGGCGCATTGCAGATAAGGCCATAAAAGTTTCCTTTACCCCCCATCTTGCGCCGGTAGCCAGAGGCATTCTCAATACAATATATGCGGATCTTAATAGTGATATGTCCGAAAATGAAATTCTGAATATTTATGAGAAATTCTACGGTGATGAGAAGTTTGTAAGAATATGCAAGCAGGGCACTTTGCCGAATATTTCTTCGGTCAGGGGTTCCAACAACTGCGATATAGGAATCGCTGTTGACGGACGTACGGGACGGGTGATCGTCGTGTCAGCCATAGACAATCTGGTAAAGGGCGCTTCCGGTCAGGCGGTGCAAAACATGAATCTCATGTGTGGTCTTCCGGAGGGCGCCGGTCTGAATCAAATATCCCTGTTCCCTTAAGAAACGGACCTTCACAAGCATCGGAGAGTGGTTTACCCGATGAATTGAGAGTTGTAACTATTCACGTATTCAGGCTGAAGGTGGATAGTTTTTATAACCTGAATATTATTCAGCCTGCAATCTAAACAACCTAAGGAATTACTGAGAGGTTATAGATGAGTCTAAGCTTTTATAATACCCTGACAAAGAAAAAAGAGAAGTTCGTTCCTATTAAGGAAGGAAAAGTAGGCATCTATGTCTGTGGGATTACTGCGTATGATGTGTGCCATATCGGGCATGCCAGATCAGCATTGGTTTTTGATGTTATTTACAGATACCTGAAGTATGCAGGTTATGATGTAACATATGTAAAAAATTTCACCGATGTTGATGACAAGATTATCGGGAAAGCAAACGATGAGGGTTCTGATATATACGATATATCGGAAAGATATATAAAGGAACATAATGAGGACATGGACCGCCTTGGAGTGGCCAGACCTACAATAACGCCCAAGGCGACTGAAAACATAAAGGGGATGATCCGACTTATAGAAACCCTTATAGAAAAAGGTATTGCCTACATCGTCAACGGCGATGTGTACTATTCAGTTGAAAAGTTTAAAGGATACGGCAAACTGTCGGGCAGGGAGCTGGACGACATGCTGGCCGGCGCCAGGGTTGATGTGGACAAAAAAAAGAAAAACCCCTTTGATTTTGTACTATGGAAATCCAGCAAAGAGGGAGAGCCTTGGTGGAACAGTCCTTGGGGCAGAGGCAGGCCGGGATGGCACATAGAATGTTCCGCAATGAGCCAGAGATTTTTGGGAGACACTTTTGATATTCATGGTGGTGGTGAAGACCTGATCTTTCCACACCACGAGAACGAAATAGCCCAATCGGAGGGCGCTACGGGTAAACCCTTTGCAAACTATTGGATACACAACGGTTTCATAAAGATAAACAGCGAAAAGATGTCAAAATCTCTCGGGAACACACTTACCATAAAAGAGATATTGATCGCTTACCACCCTGAAGTGGTTAGATTCTTTATCCTTCAGAGTCACTATAAAAGCTACATAGATTTTTCTGATGTCTCTATCGCCGAGGCAAGGGTGGGTATGGAGAGATTTTATGCCATGCTGAAAAACATAAAGGATGCGCTTGAGGAGGCGGTTGATTTCTCCGACACTTCCGAAAAAGATCTCTCCGGAGAAGACGAAGAGGTGTTCAAGAAGGTGAGTATGCTTCCCGACAGATTCAAAGATGCCATGGATGATGATTTCAACACTGCCATGGCGATAGGATACATGTTTGACAGTGTACGTATTATAAACGGTTATACCTCAAAGAATTTTGCACCCACCAGGGAATCACTCTTCGTTCTTAGTGAAGCAAAGAGACATATGAAAAGTGCAGGCAAGGTGCTGGGGTTGTTACTGGAAGATCCCGATGAATATTTCGAAAAGGACAGAAAGAGAGAGGCCGGAAAATCGGGCCTGGATGTGCAAGAAGTAGAACAGTTAATTGATGAGAGAAAAAAGGCAAGAGAATCCAGAGATTGGCCCCGCGCCGATGAATTGAGAGATCTTTTGTCTGCCAGGGGAATTATCATTAAAGATACATCCACCTCCACTACATGGAAAGTGAAATAAGCAGATAATGCCTTGAACCTTCTTCCTGAATTTTAAAAACTTTCATTGGTGTTTCAGATTTTTAAATTTTTTGTTCTTGTTTTCGTACAGCCTTTCATGGGTTTGTGGCCGTGCGTATTATTCTATGACTATATCCACAATTTCAAATTCTCTGATACCTCCCGGGGTGCTGACCTTGACCTCATCCCCCGTTTCTTTTCTGAGAAGTGCCCTACCTATTGGGGAAGTAACGGATATTTGATTCCTGCTCATGTCGGATTCGAATGGTCCTACAAGTTGATAGCGCGTTATTTCTCCCGTATCGGTATCCTCTATCGTAACAGTCGTTCCAAAGACGACCATCTCATCAGTCAGATTCTTCAGATCGACAATGTTTGACATGGCAAGGTTATTATTTATTTCTTGGATTTTTCCCTGGATAAATGACTGCCTTTCTTTTGCCGCTGCATATTCGGCGTTTTCCGAAATATCACCATGGGCTCTGGCTTCCTCAATGTCCCTTATATTTGCCGGCACTTCAACCTTTTTCAGTCGGGCCAGCTCCTTTTTTAATCTTTCGAATCCTGCTATTGTTATAGGAAATTTGTTCATAGCCCTTTCTCCGATTTGCATCTGTTGAAATGATTGTCTTCCATAAAACAATAATGCACAGAGTCAATAATATTGAACTCCATGCATCCTAGTTAACCTATATACTACCCAGCCTGCTTTTTCAATCTATTTAGTTCCCATCCGGAAATGGCGCTTTTTCACAATCTCCGCGTCAGTTTGCTGGATTCCTTTTGCGAGATATTACACTGAAGAGGGGGTAAGTTCCACTGGACATGTTGGCTGATATTCTGTTAGTAGACTGGCAGTATACAGTCTAAACAAAGACAAAGGCGTAAGAAAGGAACGAATCGATGACGAGTCAAATCAATGTCACAGAAGTTGACAGGGTAGAAATTCTAAGCCTCCAGGATAATTATATCGACGTCACCTCACAGGACAACAGCTATATAGTCAAGCGGGCAACACCGATGCTGGAAGGCGAAATTAAGAACTCCATCCTGGCCGAGCACGGGTTTTCGGCTATTGTGAGGACCACGGCTGGAAATTCAACGAGAACCATGATCTTCGACTTTGGGTTTTCTGCATTCGGAGCGGCTTATAATGCTAAAATTCTCAAAGCTCCCATGAGAGATGTCGAAGTTATGGTTCTCTCGCACGGTCACAGCGATCATTTTGGAGGAATTGCGGAACTGACCCGTATGATCGGGAAGCGCGGGATTCAACTTGTTCTTCATCCCCGTGCATTCTCATACCCCCGATATCTCAAACCCCTCCCCCGTTTTAAGATGTTTTTCCCGAGATTGATCAGGGAGGAGCTGGAAAAAAAGGAAATCGAAATAGTTGAAACAACCAAACCATACCCTCTTCTTGACGGCCATGTTCTGTTTTTGGGAGAGATAGAACGCACAACCGACTTTGAAAAAGGTTTCCCCATTGCCTACCGGGAAGAGGATGGAAAAGAAAAATGGGATCCCATTGAGGATGATACCGCCATTGCCATGAATGTGAGAGGAAAGGGACTGATTGTCCTTTCGGGGTGTTCCCATTCGGGTATCATTAACACCGTAAATCATGCCAAAAAGGTGACGGGGATAGAAAAGGTACACGCCGTTATGGGTGGCTTTCACCTTGCAGGACCGCTCTTTGAGCCGATCATTGAAGCTACAACGGAAGCGATGAGTAAAATTAACCCCAACTATATCATTCCCTGTCATTGTACCGGGAGAAAAGCTGTTATGCACATGGAAAAAGAGATGCCGGACCGGTTTATTTTCAACATGAGTGGAACAAAGCTCACCTTTTCCGCCTGATGTAAAGAGATCATAGACCGGTCATATTATGTGCTTCCAGCAGAAGAAAAATATTTCTTGACCTAATTGACGATATAAGATAGAGAATCCGATGGAATTTGTAGAGGGTTATTTCTCCTGCTGCTGCGAGATTGCCAATAGTTTGTTCGAACTAATAACTCGTTGCTGGTGGCAGGATGGTTCATTTGGGTTTGTGCTTAGGTCTCCTCAACGTAGAACGCTACCAGACATTTTATAGGGTCAGATTGTCAGGGCAGGCGATTTTTCCGGGTGGCGGGTGAAGGAGGCGATCAGAGCCTGTATAGTGAAGTGCACCGGGGAGCGAAAGCTTCTTGCAGTATGCCGTTCTGGACAAGTACAGTTTCATGAAGGAGATTCCCGGAACCTCAGGCGGGGAATTCAGTAAGATTGAGTACAGGAAGAAGTTCAGATGACAAAAGAGACCTTGTGTCTTCAATGGCACATAGACTCTGTGGTGCAAAGGATTTTTAAAGAACCAATAATAAGAAGGAGGAAGAAATTATGGATTTTGAGTTAACTAGTGAACATCAGATGTTGCGAGACATGACGTACCGCTTTGCCAAGGACAAATTCCCCCCCCTGACGGAGGAGTGTGACCGGGAAGAGAAGTACACGCGGGATCTCGTCACGGAAGCTGCGGAAGTGGGTCTCGTCGGTGCGTGGATTCCCGAGGAGTACGGCGGAGCAGGGATGGGCAGCTTGGGAAACGCTCTCATTACCGAACAGATTTCCAGGGTGGACATGGCGATCGGTCATAACATCTGGGCCGCGAGCTTTGGCTGTGAGGACATTCTCCATTACGGCTCAGAAGAACAGAAAAAGACATATCTCCCGAAAGTGTGTAAGGGCGAGTGGATAAGCGCCGGGGCCTTTACGGAGCCCAACGCCGGTACGGACGTTGCCGGTTATAAGACGCGGGCCGTCAAAGATGGGAACGATTATGTAATCACCGGTAACAAAACATTCATCACCAACGCCTCGTACAGCGACTTTATGCTGGTGCAGTGCATCACAGATCCCGATGCGAAGAGGCATGACCAGTTCAGCCAGATCATTGTCCCGACTAACACGAAGGGAGTGACTACGAACCATATGACAGGAAAACTGGGACTCCGGTCGAGTGATACGTCGGAGGTCGCCTTTGATGAAGTACGCGTTCCCCAGGCCAATCTTGTTGGAACAGAAGGAAATGGTTTCCGCCAGCTCATGAATCTCTTCGACACGACCCGCGTCTGGATTGCCGGTCAGTGTCTCGGCCTCTCCGAAGCTTGCCTCGAGGAGAGCGTCAAGTATGTCAAGCAGCGAATGGCCTTTGGCAAACCGCTTGGCAGCTTCCAGATATCCCAGATGAAGCTCACGGAGATGGCGGTCAATATTGAGGCCCTCAGAGGCATGGTTTACAAGGCTGGCTGGCTGGTTGATAACGGGAATCCAGATTTCACGCTCTCGGCGATGGCGAAGTACTTCGGCGGAAAGACCGCTGTTTCCTCCGCCAACTATGCCGTGGAACTCCACGGGAGCTACGGTTACTTCGATGACTATCCGGTTCAGAAGTGGTACCGTGATGCCAAGATCCTCGAACTTTATGAGGGAACGAAGGAAGCGGAGATCATGACCCTCGGGCGGCATGTTCAGAAAGATTAGGGTGTCGCGCTACCGCAGATTCGTTTTTCAGTAGATAATGTGTACTACGGAATGAAGAGTACCCTCGTGTAAATCAGACGAGGGTACTCTTCGGGTATATGACAAGAAAAAAGCCTGTCTGTGGATACGCAGGTTAGGTTTTTGATTTAGTTCTTTAATTTGTCACACTAACAATATATTGGAAAGGAGTGCTGTATAATGGAAATTAAAAAAGTTCTAATGATCGGCGCCGGCCAGATGGGGAATGGAATTACCCAGGTTATGGCCATGTCCGGCCGCCAAGTGGCTATGTTTGATGTTAAGCAGGAATTTGTCGACAAGGGTATCGCGACCATCGAGAAGAGTCTGAACAGAAGCGTTGAGAAGGGCAAAATGACGCAGGATGAAAAAGATGCCGTCATGGGTCGTATCACTACAGGGGTAGAATGGGGTCCTGAGGACTGTGATGTGGATCTGGCAATGGAAGCAGTTGTCGAAGATATGGATCTCAAGAAATCTCTTTTCAAAAAGTTGGATGGATGGTGTCCCGAGCGAACCATCTTTGCCACCAACACATCCACTCTTCCTGTTACGGCTATGGGGGGAGTTACCAATCGGCCTCACAAAATGATAGGCATGCATTTCTTCAGCCCTGTTCCCATCATGAAACTCATTGAAGGTGTTGTGGGCCTGGCAACCGATGAAGACACCTATAAGAGCATTGAGGTTCTGGGTAACAGTCTTCCCAACAAAACATTTATCAAGGTCCAGGATTCCCCCGGGTTTGTAGGCAATCGTATTATGGTTCCGATGATGAATGAAGCCATCTTTACACTGTTTGAAGGTGTGGCTGAGCCTGAGGTTATAGATAGTGTGGCTCTCCTGGGATTCAATCATCCCATCGGTCCTCTTCGTCTTTGTGACGCCATAGGGCTAGACACCATCCTGCATGTGATGGAGATCCTTTACGGCGAATACGGTGATACAAAATATCGTCCCTGCCCCCTGTTGAGAAAATATGTTGAAGCCGGCTGGCTTGGTAAAAAGGCAGGACGGGGTTTCTATAACGATTATAAGAAATAATAACGGGAGGTATAAATATCATGGCAGAATACAAGAATTTGCTATTTGAAAATCAGGACGGTATAGGCATTTTGACTATGAACAGGCCAAAGGCTCTAAATGCTCTGAATTCGGAAACCCTGAGCGAGCTTTCGTCATTGATAGATGAAATTTCCGCAGATGACTCCGTTAAGGTTGTCATTATAACGGGAGCAGAGAGATCATTTGTGGCCGGTGCCGATATTGTTGAGATGCTGAATTTTACCCCCGCCGAAGGGCGGACTTTTGGACAGCTGGGACAGGCTACATTCTTTAAAATCGAGAAAATGAACAAACCTGTTATAGCTGCCATCAACGGGTTTGCCCTGGGGGGCGGCTGTGAGCTGTCCATGACCTGTGACATCAGGCTCGCCTCGGAAAAAGCCAAGTTCGGCCAGCCTGAAGTGAGCCTGGGGATAGTACCCGGTTTTGGCGGAACCCAGCGTTTACCGCGTCTGGTAGGCAAAGGCAAAGCCAAGGAGATTCTCTTTACAGGCAATGTTTATGATGCTCAGGAAGCCTTAAGAATCGGGCTGGTAGAGCAGGTTGTGGCTCCTGAGGAGCTGATGGAAACGGCCAAGGCCATGGCTAAGAAGATAATGAAGAATGGTCCCTATGCCGTAAGGCTTTGCAAGGATGCAGTTAATATGGGTCTGGATATTGACCTGGCTTCCGGTCAGGAATATGAAGCGACGCTATTTGCTGTTACCTGTGCGACCGATGACAAAAAAGAAGGCATGTCGGCTTTTGTGGACAAAAGAAAGCCAGCTTTTTCGGGTAAGTAATCCCGTAAGTAAAAATAATGTGATGTGCTAAGAAGTATAGAAAAGGCCCTCGGTCAATGATCTGACCGAGGGCCTTTTTAGTGATTAGCCGCTGATTTCTTTAGTATGGAGCTTTGATGTCTTTATTATAAAGACTCGGATCTTCCATAACCCGCAGCATATTATCTATACCATCCGGATCCCTTACATTCAGGCAGAGTGTCTCGTCCTCCTTGCCCTTTTCGATGCAACATCTTTTGTTCACCTTTGTCAGGAAATTTCTCGAGCCCAGTTCGATAAAGGTATTGACTCCATGGTCCAGCATGTCGTACATGGATGTCTCCCACCTCACCGGTTTATAAACGTGTGTCATCAGGAATAACTTAACGCTGTCCTTTCCCGGTACAAAATAGCCTCCCGGAACATTATCAACATATGGTATCTGCGGGTCGCTTATGTCAATCTTGTCCAGTTCTACAAGGAGTTTCCTCGCCGCCGGAATGAGCAGGGAGGTGTGAAACGGGGCACTGACATGTATGAAGATAGCCTTCCCGCCTCTCTCAATTGCCAGTTTATGAGCGAGGTCCATAGATGCATTATCCCCGGATATGATGCACTCGCCGGGACAGCTGTAATTTGAGATCTCTATATGGCCTGTCGGTTCACAGTCGCGGACGAGTTGGTCCACATCCTCCGAGTTTATGCCAAGCAGGGCGACCATCTTTCCGGTTCCCACGGGCACGGCAGTCTGCATAAAGAAGCCCCTGTACTTTACTACCTTCACCGACTGTTCAAATTTCAGGGCCTTGGCATAGACCAGGGCGCTATACTGCCCCAGACTGTATCCTCCCGTAACCTCGGCTTCGAGACCGTATTGTTTTTCCAGGACCTGGAGAATAGCCAGACTGGTAGTATGGATACAGGGCTGAGCAAACTCCGTTAGCACCAGCTCTTCTTCAGGGCCTTCAAAGCACAGCCTTTTGATGGGTGCCCCGGTGAGATCCTCGGCATATTCAAAGAACTCCATGGCTTCTTTGTGCGCATGCGCAACTTTCTTTCCCATGCCCGGGTAATGGGTTGCCTGGCCGGGAAAACAGAACGCGATCTTCTTCTTTGTAGATTTATCCATAAACAATTCTCCTTGTTTTTAGTTTTATAATTACACGACAGCTCATAGCTGTCTTCTCCACACTCTATACAACCCCGGTGCGTGAAGTTTGTAAAAACTTCCTTTTGAATAATGGAAGTGTATGATTGTCGATAGATGTCTTTCCTGTCGCTAATCTTCGAAACATAAAATAAAAAAAAGCTATTGTCAAGCTTGATTTTCAGGAAGAATTATTTGAGTGGCATTCCTGCCTGGCTCACTTGAAATTGTTGAAACTATCAAGCGACTACGCATATCAAGGCTATTGAGAATCTTATGGAACAGGATTCTTTTCATACTATGTGTTAAGAAATGGCAGGATAAATAAAATAAAACTGGGCGAGGTTACCCTCGCCCAGTCGGTGTCGATATAAAGCGACGGCCGTTTTACTTGGCTTCGCTTTCTACTTCGGCTTTAGCTCTTTCCGCTTCAGCCTGCTTCATCAGTATCTCCACCTCGGAGTCACTCATGAACCACTCGCGGAAGGGATCCACAAGATATTTAGTGGGAGTCGCTTCCAGTTCCTTCATATTGTCTTTGCCTATCATCTCCATGTATTCATCATGGTCCTTGTAGGACAGGCAGTATTCCTGAATGCACTCCGCAGCTCCTTCAGGGGTCTTGCTCCGCTTCAGAGTTTCGTTCATATGCGGAATGTCCTCGGCATAGTGCCCTACGGAATTGCAGGGCCAAGAACCACCATACCATGGAATCACGGCATCGACCGCGAATGCGGGCACCAGCGTAAGATTGGGGAACTGCTTGCAGGCGGCGGTATCCACGATGCGATCGGCCACGACGATAATATGTTTTCTTGCCGCGAATGGCGACCACGCATCATAAGCCAGCTGGCCGACCACCAGGGCATTGCCATATGGATCAGAGGCCTGGGCCATGAGGACGGAAACATCAGGATAGAGTCCCTGGATCAGGGCTACGTCAACCTCCGAGCCGAAGGGGTCCTTAATTACAGGTTCCTTGGGGTAGTGATGAACAGGAATGGTACCATCTTCGTTGAATCTTCTCCCGAAGCCCGGTTTTCTGAAATCCCCCCACCGACCGGAGAGACAGGGCATAAACGGTACATTTAAACCGGCGGCTAACAAGCCCGAATTCATGGCCAGATTACTTAAATCCTCGATCCTTATTCTGCGCGGAATACCCTTCTCAATGCTCCGGCGCAGGCTGGGATTTGTCCCCGGTCTCTCCTGAGAGATGAATACGGTGACGACACTCTCAACCAGTCCGGCAGCTACCATATAACCATTGGTCTCATCTCCCACTCCCGGGCTGATGATTTGAAGATCCATTTTGTCATTAATGTGCTGCCTTATAATTTCTCTCCAGAAGATCTGGGGTTTTCGCATCAGCGGAAAACCAGAAGAGAGAAGACTCGTTCTGGTGTGGACAAAGCGCTTCACCGCGTCTTCCACCCGCATTAATTTCAACTTTGCCATTATCTACCTCCTAACTTATATAGTTGTCTGGTTTATTTATTGACCAGCTTGGTCCAGCCGGTATTCTTACCCTCTTTGTCCAGGACTTCTCTGAGCATCCTTGTCTCTTCAGCTGTTGGAGGTGCAATTTCTTTTACATCGGGTGAGACCTTCAAATCCCAAGAGCAATTCTCAACACATTCTTCCACGGTGCTGTAGGGCATCACGCCGGTGAGGATAAACTCATGTGTGTCAGGGTCTGGTTCATATTCTCCCAGGTTGGTAACTATTACCATAGGGCCTTTTCCGGGGTACCACATCCTCTCGCGGAAATGGCCATCCTCACCATAGCCCAGCGTGGTTTTGTAGTCCAGCTTGTCCACCATGGACTTCCTGGTTTGCGGGCCCAGCAGAATAGGGTGAACAGCACCGGTGCCCAGATCATGAGCTCCGCCACTGCCGGGGAACCTTATATCAGGGTCATAGTAATTGCCCATGCAGGTGGTATTCAGATTGCCGAATTTGTCCACCTGGGCGAATCCCAGCAGGGTGTGGGTGCTTTTGCCACTCATGGTGGCCCATCCCAGCACGTGAAGCAGGTCGGTGATACATGGGGTATCTGCCTGGATGACCGAGTCATCGATACCCTCTGGCAGCCTGTCACCCACCACTGTAGCATCTATGGAGCCACTCTCATACATGAAAACGGCGTCAGGCGCGTAAATTGCCTTTGCCAGATTTGCTGCTACCAGACCCAAGCCCACACCAATATCCATGATCGCTTCATCGGGCACGTGCCTGGCACAGGCGCAACACATCATCTCCGGTTGCACAAACTTCTCTAACAGCTCCTTTTTGCCTCCTATCTTTGCCATGATTCCTCCTTTTTTGATAAGAATTTTCTTTTAAACAACGATGAAACCGCAAAAAGTCAAAATCAGCAAATTCGCCACTTCAACCGCAATGACGTTTTAAACAAACTTTTTACGAACACATCAACAATAAAAACCAGCAATTTACGATCTAGCTCTTGCTTATAAATAAAACACAAAATCAGTATATTGAGCCACTGTTTTGCTTAATGCTACGTGTGCAGCATGGGTACAATAATTTCACATTCAGATCCAAAAGGAACTGAAAAGCTTTGATTAATAACAGATCCCAATCCAAAACCCTGCAAGATTTCAAAGAAGATAATACCCGATGTCTTCGTAAGAAACCTGACTGAGGGCTACCACGTATGGGGTAAGGGTATAATATGAACAATCCTGTGTGTCAATAAAATAATGTTCAAAGCTCGCTACCATAAAGCATTTTTACCAAAAGCCTCTTTCGCTATGGAATGCGCTTTCAGAGAAAACATTATTGCTTATTCCTGTGGGAGATAGTGTGCTGATCCCGGTTCATATCTTCTAGCTCAGCAATATTTTAAAGCACCTTTCATCTATTCAGCGGTGGCATCTTACCACCGGCGGCTTCTGCAATAGTGTTCTCTGAACCAAGAATTTTCACCAATCCGTTTTTTACCACCCCGTCCATCACACCCGCAAACTTTCTAAAGTCTTGAGATGTTGTGGGCAGAATTTCATCTCGCCGCGTACGCTGGATATCTCTCCCGGCATTAACGGTCATATGCAGTAAACAGAACTTATTCTGCCTATCTCCCCGCTCATTATCAATAGACGCGCCTGCTCCCGTGTCGATAACCCAAGACTTCCAGGGTGTCGTTGATTACCACAAATGCATGCGGGTCAATCTCGAATATCAGGTCCTTCATGCGTGCAAGCTCCGTCAGGGAGACTATACTGAAAATTATGTGCTTGGATTTGTGGGTATATGCACCCTCTCCTTCGAGAAAGGTTACCCCCC